>Ga0209508_1002302_pt1 | contig 12891 bp, 10 predicted proteins | sample AD_UKC129_MetaG_FD_184427 | JGI IMG/M metagenome (GOLD analysis project Ga0209508, IMG submission 184427) | Active sludge microbial communities of municipal wastewater-treating anaerobic digesters from Canada - AD_UKC129_MetaG (SPAdes) (version 2) | ecosystem: Engineered > Bioreactor > Anaerobic... | reverse complement strand
GAGAGAGCATTTTTAAAGAGCCTTGATACTTGGGACTGAGATATTTTTAAAATTTTTGCCACCTCTCCTTGGGTTAGATCCTGATAAAAAATATACTCTATAATCTTCCTTTGAATCTCTGGAAGTTTTGAGATGGCATTTTCAAGAGCAATTTTATCTTCCACAGGAAGACGGAAGGACTGGAGACTCTCGGACCTGATTCTATCCTTCTCAATCCCTAATTCTTCAATAGATAAAGTCCTTATAGAGTCTTTAACCCTAAAAAGTTCTCTCACAGACTCTTTTGTAATATTTAAAGCCTTTGCTATCTCCTCAATTGTAGGATACCTATTTTCTTCCTCCCAAACTTTATCTATAAAAGCATCCATATTTGATATAAGTTTTTTAACGGTTCTGGGGATCCTTATGCTATCTTTTCTATCTCTTAAATAATGTCTTATCTCTCCTAAAACACAATGAGAGATATATGTTGAAAGCTCCCCTTTCTCAGGATCATAGTTCTCAATTGCCTTTAAAAATCCCAGATATCCTACTTGTACTAAATCTTCAAAAGGTTCTCCGTAATGAGTAAACTTAGAAGCCCAGAAATAAATGAGATCATCAAAGATCTCCAAAAGACCTATTAAAGCCTTCTCATCTTTTTCTTTTTTATATTTATCCCAAAGTTCTTTAGCCGTTGAAATCATTTTATGTATTGGAACATAGTAAAGATAGGCAGGTATAGAGAAATAAGCACACCGCCTACCAGACCTCCAAGGAATACAAGCATAATAGGCTCAATCAGTGAGGTTAAACTTTCTATAGCATTTGCTACTTCTTTTTCATAGAACTCAGTAATCTTTGTAAGCATCTGTTCCAGAGAGCCTGATTCTTCTCCAATAGAGATCATATGTATAACCATAGCTGGAAAAACCTTACTTTCTTTTAAAGGTGGAGCAATTCTTTCTCCTTCTCTTACTCTTATCCGGGTATCATCAATAGCCTTTCTAAATACACTATTTCCTATAGTCTGACCTGCAAGCTGCAGTGCTTCAAGGATAGGAACTCCTGTTCTTACCTGCGCAGCAAGTGTTGTGGTGAAACTCACCACTGCATTTTTTTGAATTATAGGACCAAATACAGGTATTTTTAAAAGGAGTGCATCTAATTTTTCCTTAATTTTAGGATTTTTGATAAGTCTCATTACAACTACTACGAGAGCAACAATTACTAAGGCTACAACTAAGAAATTCTCTCTCAAAATATTGCTTAAGCCCAGAAGAAAGGCTGTTGGTGCTGGAAGAGGTGCATCCATGCTCTGAAACATATCTGCAAATGTAGGTACTAAGAAGAAAAGAAGTCCAAAAGTAACAGCTAAGGATATAACAAGAATGGTAATAGGATATGTCATAGCAGATTTTAATTTTCCACGAAGCTCCTCTTGCTTCTCCAAAGTTACTGCTAATCTTTCTAAGGTTTCATCTAAAGTACCTGATGCCTCTGCAGCTCTCACCATATTTGTATATAACTTGGAAAATACGTTAGGAAATTGTTCAAAGGCATCGGAAAGAGAGCTTCCTTCATCTACCATTTTCTGAACTTCTTTTATTATATTTTTTAGTGCCTTACTTTCTGTTTGTTCTGAAAGGACCGTAAGACTTGTGGAAAGAGAAAGTCCTGCATTAATCATAGTAGCGAATTGACGTGTAAATATGGTAAGATCTTTAAGTTTAACCTTCCCACCTGTACCTTCTTTTTTAGTAAGAGACATGGTAAGAAAAGATGAAACTTTCTTTTCTTCTATCCTTACAGGATAAAGACTCATTCCACGAAGCTTTATGGCGAGCTCTCGTACATTCTCTGCCTCACCTTCTCCAACAACTAACTCCCCTCTCACACTCCTTGCCCGATACACATAGTTCGCCATTTATACCTCACCTCCTAACTTCGCCCCCTAAAAGTCTGGATAATTCTTCTTTATTAATAGCTCTATCAAAAGCAGTCTCATGAGAAATAAGGTTCTTCCTTACAAGATCTGCAAGAGACTGGTCCATGGTCTGCATTCCATGCATTCCACCAGTCTGAATTACACTATATATTTGAGGGGTTTTCCCTTCTCTTATCAAGCTCTTTACTGCAGGAACTCCTATAAGTATTTCTGTAGCTACAATTCTTCCTGTACCATCTTTTCTTGGAAGAAGCTGCTGAGAGATTATCCCCTGAATTACACCAGAAAGTTGAAGTCTAATCTGGGGTTGTTGGTGAGCGGGGAATTGGTCTACAATTCTTTCTACACTTTGGACTGCATCTACAGTATGCAATGTGGCCATAACTAAGTGACCTGTTTCTGCAGCAGTAATAGCAATAGCAGTAGTCTCTAAGTCTCTCATCTCACCTACCAAAATTACATCAGGATCTTCTCTTAAAGCAGATCTTAGAGCATTAGCGAAGGAAAAAGTATCACTTCCTACCTCTCTTTGATTCACCACAGATTTTTTATGGGTATGGAGATATTCAATAGGATCTTCAATGGTTATGATATGAGAACTGACATTTGTATTTATATAATCAACCATAGATGCTAAGGTTGTTGACTTACCACTTCCTGTAGGTCCTGTAACAAGGATAAAACCTCTTGGAAGAGATGCAAGATCCTTAAGTATCAATGGAAGTCTTAGTTCTTCTATAGTAGGAATCTTCCAAGGGATTAATCTAAATACTGCTGCAATACTTCCCCTTTGCCAAAAAGCATTTACTCTGAATCTTCCCTCTCCACTTATACCTATGGAGAAGTCTAATTCTTTATTCTCCTGAAGTTTTTGCTTCTGTTCCTCAGTAAGAAGACTGAATATTAGTTTATAAGTAAGCTGAGGAGTAAGCATAGGATAGTGAGTTTGAGGAGTAAGGCGCCCCTTAATACGAAAAATAGGAGGAACTCCTGTGGTTATATGTACATCAGAAGCCTCTTTCTGTAAAGCATTTTTAAGAATCTCAATTATAGAAATATCATCCATTTTTTTAACCTCCTTTAATCAGCCGCAGTCACTCTCATAACTTCTTCTATAGTAGTAATTCCTTTAAGGACCTTTTCCATGCCATCTTCTCTCAAAGTTACCATACCATATTTCCTTGCTGCTTCTCTTATAACTTCTCTTGATGATTTCTTTAAAATAAGTTCTCTTATCTCATCATTCATAAGCATAATTTCGTGTATTGCAGTCCTACCTTTATAACCTCTATTATTACATCTGGGACAACCCTGCCCCTTATAAAAGGTAATATTAGAAACATCAAAGTCTTCTCCTAAGGTCGCCTTTAAGGCAGTCATTTCCTCTTTTGTAGGTTCATACGGTGCTTTACAATAAGGACATATGGTTCGCACAAGTCTCTGAGCTACAGCTCCCAGTAGAGAAGAACTGATAAGGAAAGGCTCAATCCCCATATCAATAAGTCTTGTAAATGCAGAAGGAGCATCATTGGTGTGTAATGTGGAGAGTACTAAGTGACCTGTAAGAGCTGCCTGAATAGCAATTCTTGCAGTTTCTTCGTCTCGGATCTCTCCTACAAGTACCACATCAGGGTCCTGACGAAGAATAGATCTCAATGCTGATGCAAAGGTAAGACCAGCCTTAGGATTTACTTGTACCTGATGAATACCAGTAAGCTGATACTCTACTGGATCTTCTACTGTTACAATATTTATATCAGGAGAATTGATCATATTCAAAGAGGCATACAAAGTTGTTGATTTACCACTTCCTGTAGGTCCTGTAAGAAGGATTATACCATACGGGGTTTTTAACATTTTTAAGTATCTTTCATAGTTATGTTCAGAGAATCCAAGACTTTCAAGAGAAAGAGCCACAGTACTTCTTCCCAAGAGTCTGAGTACCACCTTTTCACCATATACTCCTGGAAGAGTAGAAACACGTAAATCATAAACTTCTCCATGAATATTTACTTTAATTCTTCCATCCTGTGGTATTCTTCTTTCAGAAATATCCATATCACTCATAATTTTTATCCTGGAAACTAAAGCTGCCTGAAATCTTTTTTGTATATACATTACTTCATGCAAAATACCATCTATTCTAAATCTTACTCTTACATTTCTTTCCAAAGGTTCAATATGTATATCACTGGCTTCTTTCTTTACTGCATCTACCAACATACTATTCACCAGCTTTGCCATAGGTCCTTCCTCAGAAGATATTTCTTCAAGGGATACCTCTTGATATTGAGCCTCTTCTTCTCTTTGTACAATAATTTCCTCAAGAACTTTTTCTACTTCTTCACTACCCCATATCTGGCTTATAGTTTCTACCATTTCATTCTTCGGTACAACTACTGGCACTACATCACTCCTGGTTATCATCCGAAGATCATCAAGAACTAAAATATTTGAGGGATCAACTATTCCCACTACAACCTTTCCATTCTCTTTATATAATGGAAGTATCAAATGTTCTCTCGCCTTTTTAGCGGTAATAATTTTTACAAGATCAGGATCAATTTTTATACTTTTTAGAGAGACAAAGGGAATTCCCAGCTGTTCACTAAGAGCTTGCGCTAATTGATTATCATTGATATAGTTAAGTTCCAGAAGAGCCTCTCCCAATCTAATTCCTCTTTCTGAAGAAACTCTCAGAGCCTCATCTAATTGTTCTTTAGTAACAAGACCCTTTTCTACCACAATTTCTCCAAGTACTTTTCTTCCCCTACGTTTCTCCCGAGTTCTAACTGGTTTTGTAGAAACACTCTCAGAAGTAGATAAACGACCTTTTACACTTTCTACTATTTTACTTGCAAGATCGTTATCTTTCTTTTCTTCCTTCTTTATCTCTTCTTTTGGAGCTTTCTCCTCTTGCTTCAGTATTTCCTCTGGTACTTCAATCTTTTGTTTTGGGGCTTTCTCCTCCTGCTTCAGTATTTCCTCTGGTACTTCAATCTTTTGTTTTGGGGCTTTCTCCTCCTGCTTCAGTATTTCCTCTGGTACTTCAATCTTTTGTTTTGGGGCTTTCTCCTCCTTTTGTTCTGGGGTTTCTTCCTCTTTAACCTCCTCTAAAGGTTCTACTATTTGTACCCCTTCTATACCTGACAGAGCCTCTTCAATTGAAGTCTCTTCAATGTTTTTTATTTCTTCTAAAATTATACCTTCAGGCTGAAGCTCTTCTATTATACTTCCTAATTCTCCCTGAAGTCCTAATTCTCCCTGAAGTCCTAATTCTCCCTGAAGTCCTAATTCTCCCTGAAGTCCTAATTCTTCATGAGTCTCCAATTTTTCCAGAGTTAAATTACTCTCATCAATAGTTTTAATCTCCTCATCAATAGTTTTAATCTCTTGGAATAAGTCCTCTTTCTTCTTTTCGGAAGGAGGTTCTTCTTTCAATATTCTTTCCTTTTTTTCTCCTATCTTAAGAAGATAAGGCTTTGTTGAAAGTCCTGTAATAAGTCTAATATCCTCTATAGCGGTAGGTTTTACTGGAGGAAAGAATCCCACATAAAGAGTCTTCTCTTCAATTTTAAGAGGAATAAAATTATAAAACTTTGTTAAAAAGCTTGGGATACTTTTTAAAGCAAGCTCGTTAGGTTTAAATTCTTTATCTTCTAATATTTCCCATCCTAAAATCTGAGCAAGAAGATCTGTAAGCTCCTCCTTAGTTATTAATCCTTCTGATAAAAGAACTTCTTGTAAATCTTTCCCTTTATATATATTTAAAAGATTATCCAGCATATTTTGGGAGATAATATTCTTTTTTATTAAAATCTCTTGTAATTTACTATTCATATTAGCAAGATCCATTTTTCTCCCCCTTTATTATCTCTCCTCTCATAAGCCACACTTTAATAAGGAGGTTTTCTATCTTCCTTACAGTCCACCTCTTTATCCATACCTCATTTTCATTTAAAGGAGAAACTAATATGGTATACATTCCCAATCTATTTCCTCCCCATATATCTGTTAATATTCTATCACCAATTACTAAAGTTGTCTCGGGGTAAATATCTAAAATTTCTAATGCTTTTTTAAAAGCTCTTGGTCTTGGTTTAAAAGCAGAGCCCATTGCAGGTAAATTAATGATCTCTGAAAAATATATGATTCTTTTATGGGAACAGTTATTTGACATTATAAGTATTTTAAAACCTAATGATTTAAGTCTTTCCAGTAATACTGCTGTCCTTGCATCTAACTCATCTTTATTCCAAGGAACTATAGTATTGTCCAAATCAAAGATAATTCCTTTAAATCCTTCTTCATAGAGTTTCTCAAAATCTATATCAAATATAGAGTCAAAATATTTCTTAGGTTTTAAGCTATCAAACATTTTTCTCTCTATTAAGAATAGCACTCATTTTTTATATCCCTGAGCCTTTAAATGCTCTTCGTAGGTTCTTGTAAAGATATGACTCCCGTCTCCTTTTGCTACAAAGAACAAGAAATCTCCTTTAGGAGAAAGTACAGCCATCAAAGATTTAATAGATGGTGAAGCTATAGGGGTAGGTGGAAGTCCATAATAAATATAAGTATTATAAGGGGAATCAATCTTTAAATCATCATAGTAAAGGACAGGCTTTTGAAAGTTATACAGATATTCTACTGTGGCACAAGATTCAAGCTTATATCCCTTCTTTAGACGGTTAAGAAAAACTCCTGCGATTAGAGGTCTCTCATTATCCAATTTGGCTTCTTTTTCTACAATAGAAGCTAAAACTATCCAGTCATTAAAAGATAAATTTAATTTTTCAAGTGCCTCTCTATAATCTGGGAAATTCCTTGATATCTGCCTAAAGAATTCTTCTAAAAGAGTAGAGATAATTTCATCTTCTTTTATGCCTTTAGGAAATAAATATGTTGAAGGAAAAAGATATCCTTCTAATGAAATAGGTGTGTCATCTCCCAAAAAATTTCTATAATTTCTAAAAAGTCCACTTACAAAGTTTTTATCCTTACAAAGGGTTACAAAAGTCTCTTCCGAAATCCCTAATTTTTCCTTTAAAATTTTTGCAATACCCGAAATGTTTTCGCCCTCAGGAATCGTAACTTTAATAGTAATGGGCTTTCCCTGAGTTAATACATTCAATATCTTAAGTATAGAATAGGAGGGAGATAAAAGATAATAACCAGATTTAATCTCCCGTTCTTTCCCTAAGATTTTGAGAAAAAACAGGAAAAAATCTTTAGATTTAATTAAGCCATGATCCTGAAGAAGAGTAGCTATATAGCTTGCATTGCTTCCCGCAGGAATATATATTTCTACTTGTTCTTTAGTATTAGAAATTGGGAAGGAAAAATATATTATAATCCCTATCAGTATAAAAGCGCCAAGAAGAAAACTTAGGATTAAACTACTCTTCTTCCTCCCAATCTTCTCCTTCTTCCTCTTCTTCCCAGTCTTCTTCTTCTTCTTCAAGGGCTTCCACAACTTTTTCAAATTCATCATCATCTTCTATCTCTTCTAAAGCATCAATATAAAGCTCACCATTTTGTTCTGAAAGTCTGCAACGGAAAATATATATCTCATCTGTATCTTCTGCTAACTTAGGGGTCAAAAGAACATAAGTTTTCTCATCAACCTCTACAAAGTCTCTAATAAGATATTCATAAGTATTACCATTCTCGTCCTCAAGAACTATAACATCTTCAAATTTATCTTTTTCCATTTAGGACACCTCTCCTTAAAAAATTTAAGAGGGGATAAATGGTGCCAGAGGCCGGACTTGAACCGGCACGGGGATTGCTCCCCACTGGATTTTAAGTCCAGTGCGTCTGCCATTCCGCCACTCCGGCGATACCTTACTCCTCTCTTCGGTTTTAAAGTGTATCATAACTTTTATTTTTAGTAAAGTATTGCTTTAAACAAAAGTTTCTATTATAATTCAAGTATCAAAAAGGTCCGGCGGTGTAGCTCAGTGGTTAGAGCACACGGTTCATAACCGTGGTGTCCAGGGTTCGAATCCCTGCACCGCCACCATATAATAGTGATTAAAGATTTAGATTTTATTGAAAAGAAAGTTTTAGATTTTGTAAAAAAAGAGTCCCTGATATATGAAGGGGACTCTATTCTTATTAGTATATCTGGAGGTAGTGATTCTTTTGCTCTTAGTGAAATCCTTTTTTCACTCTCCTCTGTATTAAATTTAAGACTTTCTCTTTTATATATTGATCATCATGTAAGGAAAAATACCGGGGAGGAAAAAAGGATAATAAAAGAATATTCAGAAATGAGAAATCTACCTTTTGATATTCTGGATATCTCTCCAAAAAGTTTTTCAGAAAAGGATTTAAGAGATGAAAGATATAAAATTTTAGAAGAATTTTCGGAAAGAAAACATATAGATAAAATAGCTTTAGGTCACACTCTTAATGATCATATAGAGACTATTATTATGAACTTCCTACGGGGATATGGACTTGATGGATTGTCTGGTATTTCTCCAAAAAGAGAGAAATTTATAAGACCATTATTGGTATTAACTAAAGAGGAAATTTTAGAGTATTGTAAAAGGAAAAATCTACCTTATATAGATGATTTTACAAATTTCTTGCCTTTAACATTAAGAAATACGGTGAGGTTTCAATTAATTCCATTCTTAGAGGAAGCTATTGAACAGTTTCCTACCAGCATTATCACCCAGGCTAAAGTTTTTGCTATAGAAGAGGATTTCTTAGAAAAAACTACCTTGGAATATAAAGAAAAAATTGTTAAATCTACCGATAAAGTTATAGAAATTGATTTTAAGAAATGGGAAGAAACACCTAAGGCTATAAGAATAAGACTTCTAAAAAAACTTTTGAAGGAAATGGGACAAGATATTACCTCGGAAGTTTCAATTTTGACTAATGCAAGAATAATGAAAAAGAAAGAAAAATCAGGAAAGATTATAGAAATTGGTGATTTAGATATCTATAAATCAGGAGGAAAAATTCTCATTTATAAAAAGAGGGGTAGATTGGATTATGAGATTTACCTCCCTATACCTGGAAAGATACGACTGCCCACTGGTGAGGAGATTGAAGCAAATATAATAGAGAATAAAAAAGGCTCTTTTAACATCAAAGATATTTGGCAGGTTTTTTTTGACTATGATAGAATAAATATAAAGGAGTTAAAGATAAGAACATGGAGAGAAGGCGACAGAATAAAGCTTTTTGGGCTTGGAGGAAAAAGTAAAAAGCTTCAGGATCTGTTTGTAGATAAAAAAATTCCACATTGGAAAAGACTTGAAATTCCTCTTGTCTTTTGGGAAAATGAGCTTCTGTGGGTGGTAGGATTAGCAAGAAGTGATATAGCATCTATCACTGAAGAGACCAAAAAAATATTACACTTAAAAGCAAGGAAGGAGGTTTAAATATTTGAATAAGAGAGGATTATTTCAGAGACTAATATTTATTCTAATACTGTTTCTCCTCATATATTCGTTCATAAACCCAAATCTCATGGGTACAAATGATACAGTGAGAGAAATACCTTACTCAGATTTTATAAAAGAAGTTGAAAATAAAGGGGTACTAAGAGTAGAGATTGGAGACAAAGATGCTACTGGTATTTTTAAAGATGGATCAAAATTTAAGGTATATTTACCTTCTCAGGATCCTACTTTAATCCCCACATTAGTAAAAAACGATGTGGAGGTTGAAGTAAGAGCACCAGATACTACGCCTCTGTGGATTACTCTTATATTAGGATTTGCTCCTTACCTCATTTTTATCCTTTTCTTCTGGATGATGTTCCGACAAGTACAAGGAAGTAATAATCAGGCTTTTTCTTTCGGAAGAAGTAAAGCAAGGTTATTTCTTGATAATAAGCCAAAAGTTACTTTTTCAGATGTTGCTGGTGTTGAAGAGGCAAAACAAGAATTAAAAGAAGTGGTAGATTTCTTAAAGTATCCTCAAAAGTATAGACAATTGGGAGCACGGATACCAAGAGGAATACTTCTTGTAGGTCTTCCTGGTACAGGGAAAACTCTCCTTGCAAGAGCAGTAGCAGGAGAGGCTAATGTTCCATTCTTCTCCATAAGTGGGTCAGAGTTCGTAGAGATGTTTGTAGGAGTTGGTGCTGCAAGAGTAAGAGATTTATTTACTCAGGCAAAAAAACTGAGTCCTTCTATTATATTTATAGATGAGTTAGATGCAGTAGGAAGGCATAGAGGTGCTGGACTTGGTGGAGGACATGATGAAAGAGAGCAAACATTAAACCAGCTTCTTGTAGAGATGGATGGCTTTGACGAAAATACAAATTTGATAGTGCTTGCAGCAACTAACAGACCTGATATATTAGATCCAGCTCTTCTTAGACCAGGAAGATTTGATAGAAGGGTGGTTGTAGATAGACCTGATTTTGAAGGAAGAAAGAAGATCTTAGAGGTACATATTAAAGGAAAACCTGTAGGAAAGGATGTGGATATAGATACAATTGCTAAAACTACTCCTGGATTTGTAGGTGCAGATCTTGCAAATCTTGTAAATGAAGCTGCAATTTTAGCAGCAAGGAAAAATAAAAGGGAGATAAATATGGAGGAGTTTGAAGAGGCAATTGAGAAGGTAATTGCAGGACCTGAAAAGAAAAATAGAATTCTAAGAAGCACCGAAAAAGAGATGGTTGCATTTCATGAACTGGGACATGCCTTAGTGGCAAAGCTTACTCCTGAAGCATCTCCAGTACATAAAGTAACTATAATTCCAAGAGGTTTAGCATTAGGTTATACTCTTCAACTTCCCGAAGAAGCTAGGTATATCTTATCTAAAAAGGAACTTGAAGCAGAAATCTCAGTCTTACTTGGAGGGAGAGCAGCAGAAGAGCTCATATTTGGGCAACCTACCTCTGGTGCATCTGATGACCTCAAAAGGGCTACAGAACTTGCAAGAAAAATGGTGTGTGAATATGGAATGAGTGAAAAGCTTAAGAATATTACCTTGGGAGAAAATAATTCGGAGGTATTTTTAGGCAAGGATCTTATGCAAATTAAAAATTATAGTGAAGATACAGCAAAAATAATTGATGAGGAGATAAAAAGCCTTATAGATGAAGGATATAATAGAGCTATTGAGCTTTTGAAAAAACATAAAGAGGTGCTTATTGAACTATCAAAGGTTCTAATTGAAAAAGAAACCTTAGATAGTGCTGAGATTGATAAATATTTAAATAAAGATAAATTGGAAAAAGCAGAAATAGAGAGGACCTTATAGGTCCTCTCTTTCTTTTATTTCCTTTTCCTTACTCTTAAGTTCTCTTAATCTATAAAATATCTGCCAGTCTTTTGGATCTTTCTCCATAAATTTTTCAATCTCTTCTCTTGCAGAATCAACTCTTCCAATTTTAATTAAAAGTTCTATAAGGTTATCCTGTGCAGCACTGTTATCAGGATCTCTTTTTAATACTTCTTTGAGTAGTTTCTCAGCTTTTTCATAGTTTCCAGAAAGATATTCTACCCAAGCAATGCCACGTAAATACTCTGGAGCTTCTGGTGAAAGCTCCAATGCTTTTTCAAAATTTTTCCTTGCTTCTTCAAGATTTCCTTCTCCTATAAGGATAAATCCAAGGAAATAATAATTAAAGGCATCATCAGGATCCAAAGCTATAGATTCCTGAATTAGCTCTTTTGATTTATCTGTCTCCTTAACCCAAAGATATAAATCTGCTAATGTAATCCTTAGCCATTTTAGTAATTCAAGATCTTGAACATCCCTCAAAAGATCTTCATATAAAGCAATAGCTTTATAAAGCTTACCCTTTTGCTTTAAATCGTCTGCTCTTCTTAAGATATCTTCTATTTCAGTTTTCATGGCTAAAAGTATAATATATTCCAAGGAAAAATAAAAGAGGAGGCTAAAATGATATTAATAGTGAATCTCAATCCCAGCTTAGATATTGTCTTTAATACCTGGGAGATTAAAAAGGGGAAAGTACATAGGTCTAAAAGAGAATTAATGACGCCAGGTGGAAAGGGAATTAATGTGGCAAAAACATTAAAGGTATTTGGAGAGGATATTTTTGTATTAGGATTCTGTGGAGGCTCTTCCGGGAAGATTTTAAAAGAAGAGCTTGATAAGAGAGAGATACCTTATGAATTTATAGAATCAAAGAGTATGACTCGTTTTGCTATAGGAATTATGGAAGAGAAAGGTTCTCTAATGACTGTGATAAACGGCTCAGGAGAAGAGATAGAGGAAGAAAAGATAGAAGAGTTTTTTGAAAAGTTTAAAGAATATATTAAAGAAGCGAGCACCTTAATAATCTCCGGAAGTCTTCCTCTCAATGTACCTGAAAATATATATGCAAAGATGCTAAATCTTGCGAAAAATTATCCTATCATAAAAGTAGTTGATGCAAGGGGAAAAGCCTTATTAAAAGCATTAGAGGAAAGACCGGACATAATAAAGCCAAATAGAGAAGAAGCAGAAGAGATCTTAGAATTTAAACTGAAAGAAGAAAGAGATCTTAAAAGAGCTGGAGATTTCTTCCAACTTAAAGGAGTTAAAAATGCTCTTATATCCTTAGGAGAAAAGGGTGCTTTTCTAAACAGTAGTGGAGAGATGTACTATGCTTTTCTTCCACCTGCAAAAGGGATAAATTGGGGGACAGGAGATGCTTTCCTTTCAGGATTTATTTATGGTTTAATCTATAATGATCCTATCTTTGCTTTAAAGCTTGCATGTGCTACTGCCTATGTAAAGGTAAAAAAATGGGAGATAGAAAAAGATGATTTGAAAGAGATTTTTGACTTAACCTCTAAAGTAAATATAAGAAAACTTTAAAAAATATATATTAACTACTTGACCTTTCAAAATAATTGTGATAATTATATGTAAAAATTTGGGAGCGTGATGAGTATGAGAAACGGAAACTTCTCTAAAAGAATCTCTGAAAATTCCTCCGATGCAATGTCTAAGTTTGTCTTAGCTCAAGATCC
>Ga0209508_1002301_pt1 | contig 12904 bp, 14 predicted proteins | sample AD_UKC129_MetaG_FD_184427 | JGI IMG/M metagenome (GOLD analysis project Ga0209508, IMG submission 184427) | Active sludge microbial communities of municipal wastewater-treating anaerobic digesters from Canada - AD_UKC129_MetaG (SPAdes) (version 2) | ecosystem: Engineered > Bioreactor > Anaerobic... | reverse complement strand
TCAATTAAATCAATATTTATAAAATATTTGTCTATTTTAAGAGAAAAACATAGCGAAGAAATTGTTAATACTATTAGAAAAAAGCAAACTTTCTTCAAACATAATTCCTCCTCGTTTGATGTTTTTATAAAACTTTGACACGGATTCTTTTTTATTATAACATATCAAACAAATTAATTGTTAATAGATAAACTATTGATTTTAGTCAAGTCCAAAATAGTGTGTAAATTACCTCGGTTACAATATAGTACCTTAATAAGTCAATAATCATAAGCGTTTATGCCGCGAAAGCTGTTGACAATGAGTACATGGCATGTTAGGCTAGCTAGCCGGGCATCACCTTCTCACCAAGGCCTGACCCCCATTAAAGTAAGGGGTGATGCCCGTGATGCCTATAAACATGCCATGAGAGGCTCGTTGTCAACAGAACGTGGAATAAATGCGTGTTTTATGCAGCAGTGATGGGGTTTGGATTCTTCTCCTTATGGGTTTGGTAATACAGCTGCATATCAAAGTATTTACGCCCCGTCTGCCACTTTTCATCCTGTTCCATCAATAGAGCGCCCATGAGACGTATGACAGATGCCTCATTAGGGAAGATCCTAATCACTCGTTCTCGACGGCGAATTTCCTGGTTAAGCCTCTCGACACCATTGGTAGTACGAAGCCTTTTTCTATACTTTAGAGGTAGTGCAAGCACTGCAGTTATGTCATCAAATGCCTCGTCTAGAAGGCCTGTCATTTTCGGTGCCTTGGCTTCATAAGTTTCGATGATCTGATCCCGGATTTTGCGAGCGCTCTCAAGATCAACAGCTTCATAAAGCCGGCGTAGTTCTTCCTTAACTTCAGGCTGCAATGCTTTGGGTGTATGGTCCAGCATGTTCCTGGAAAAATGAGTTTGGCAGCGCTGCCAACTAGCTCCCTGAAAGTGCCTTCTAACAGCATTAACCAATCCTTTGTGGTCATTGGAGGTAACAAGATCGACATTTTTTAGTCCCCGGTCTTTAAGGGAAGAAAAGAACTCTCCCCAACTGCTTTCTGATTCGCTGTTAGCTAATTGAAATCCAATGATTTCACGATAGCCTTCCTCGTTTACGGCTACGGCAATCAACAAACCTCTTGACTGTACACGACCATTTTCTCTAACCTTTACATAGATGGCATCCACCGTGAGAAAGGGATAATGGCACTTTAAAGGTCGTGTTCTAAATGCCTCCACTATGGGATCAAGCTTCTTGCAAAGAGTGGAGACAGTTGATTTAGAAAATTTCTTGCCGCATAGTTCTTCGGTAATTTGCTCTACTTTTCGGGTAGAAACGCCATTTATGACCATCTCCATCATTGCCAGCACCAGTGCTTGTTCACTGCGTTGATAACGGGAAAATAGTTCTGTAGAGAACTGGCCATTGCGATGCCTCGGTACCCGCAAAGTGAGTGTGCCCACTCGAGTAGTCAATTGTCTTTCTCGAAATCCATTGCGGTAGGCGGTTCTTGTTTCTGTACGCTCATAAGGTTCTGCTCCTATTTGTTCTGTAGATTGGGCTAAGAGAACCTGGTTGAAGATTTCTTCCAATAATTTAGAAAATGCTTCATCCCTGCCATTTGATAAAAATAATCCGTGCAAAAGTTCCTCGGTTATAGTAATATTAAACTGAGCCATGGTTCATCCTCCTCGGTTTGGTATTTGCTTGCAACTATATTTTAACCGAGGCATGAGCTTTGGCTCAACTTATTTTTCTTTTTACACCATTATATAGACTTAATCGTTTTTTCTTCTCCCATATTCAAATGAAAGTGTTTAAAAGAACTATAGTAATTTATTCAATATTTGCTTGATTAAGGTTATTCTCATATTCCTTAACCCTTCTGTAAAATGTATTTCGCTTCATCATACATAATTCCATCGCTTTAACTGCTGTTATCTTTCCTGATTTCCATTGCTTATATGCTTTTACAAAATTATCGTCTATAATATGTTTTGGTCTTCCGAAGCGAACTCCTTTTGCCTTTGCTACGGCTATTCCCTGGCGTTGTCTTTTCCTAATATTATCCCTTTCTCTCTCTGCAACAAAACTTAGAACCTGAAGTACCAAATCACTTACAAAATTACCTAATGTGTCCTTATATTGAGTAGTATCTAATAGGGGCATGTCTAAAACTTTAATGTCTGCTTTGATTTCCTCTGTTATTTCTCTCCACTCTTTTAGAATTTCTCTGTAATTTCTTCCGAAACGGTCAATTGCCTCAACTATTAGTAAATCACCCTGGTTTAATACTCTTTTTATCAGTTGATATTCTTTCCTGTCAAAATTTTTTCCACTTTCTTTATCTATAAAGATAAAGCGCTCATCTACACCATGATTTTTCATCTGTTCTATCTGTCGTGCTTCATTTTGGTCTTTAGAACTTACCCTTATATATCCATAAATTCTTCTGCTCATACTTTTCACCAGCCTTCTTGAAGATAAACCCATAGACCATTTCAAAACATCTATACACTTTTGAAATATATTTCAAAATATAAATTTAACTTTTTGAAATAAAATTTCAGACCTTATTGAATAGTTTCAAAAAGTGTACTTTTTGAAATATACTATTTCTTTTTACATATATACCAAGTTGCGCCAATACCGAAAAGGGTAATACAAAAAACCATTGTAATTGCTAAATACATCAATTTACTATTTCTCCCTTCAACAAAACAGAGATAAGGTTTCCCTTATCCCTGTTGCTTTATCATCTTCCACTCTCTCATATTATCTTTAATAACATATCCTGTAACTATAATAAATGGAATTATTGCGAGCCATCTGTATTCAAAAAATAATTTCTGGTAAAAATAGTAAATCAAAAAGAATGTTGCGTATGCTACTATTGTAGGTATAACTATGTTAAAAATTATATTTAATCTTTCTTTCATCAATAATCAACTCCTTTCTTCATATATATAGTAGCGCGCACAAAGAAATTTGTCAGGTCCAATTTTTAAAAATGTTATTTATTTGTAATAAAGTTAATAAATTTTGTCGTCTTAAAATACTTTCAAATCCTTGATACTTAAGCCTTTCCCCTTATCAACTAATATACATAATATTATAGGGGTTTAGGAAATAGGAGGTTTAAGGACAATAAGGATAAAGGAGGATTTATTCCTTTATTCTATCTCTACTAAACACCATTCTCTCAAGTTCGTCTATGGTATTGATACCTGAAACCTTCCTAAGCCACTCCATTAAAATATTCTCATTTTGTTGATTTGTAATAGCAAAGTATAGATTGTCAGGTAAGGAATTAAATTTATGTAAAAGGATTATTAACAATGAGTTCTGCATACCCTCCTTAATTCCTTCATCCTTAATCCTTACCCCTACCTCTGTATCCATGAGATATTCCTTTACAACACCAATCCCTTTGTTTCCAGTAAATCTTGAAACAATTTCGGTTATTACTGTCATGTAAGCCAGTTGTTCTTCCTCTTCATTTAATGCTTCTATAAGTGATAAAACCTTTGATAATGCTTCTCCTAATGGCAATGAATGATACATAAATGGCAAAAATATAAGTTTCGATTTATCTATATCACTGAGCATACTACCTGAATGAATTTTTCCCTCAATTTCACTATATATTTCTTCCCCATTAAATTCTGAAAGACATATGATTTGAGCCTCATAATGTATTGAACCACTATCTGTCTTCAATTTTTCCTTTTGTTCGCTTCCAGAATATAAAATAACGGTAGTCACTTGAATACCATACTTTATGCGGATATATGCGTCATATATCATCATACTTTCAATATTGGGTTTAATTTTATCATTAATGAATTCAATATGAAGTATTGTTTCATCTTCGAGCAGAAGCATGAGCAACGGCTTTTTATAATTTTCTATCTGCTCCACTTCAACAACTTCTTTGACTGCTGGCAAATCTAAACCGAATTCTTCAAAGGATAAGCCCTTAAAGATTCTATTAAAATATCCTTCAATAAAACTCTTTTGTTTAAAATCTGCTCTCATAACTTTCACCTCTTGCCTTAAACTTTATCTTTCAAAAAATAAAAAAGCATATTCTCCATAATTACTGCCAAAACGAATCTGGCTGTATAAAGAGAATATGCTCTCCATCAGTGTTATTAACGATATTTTAGCGCATATAAATAAAGAAAACAATCTATTCTATTTATTATTGTAGGCCGCCAAATTTACCTTAGACCAATATCATTTCACCCTACAAAAACTTTTACCTCTTCTAATTTGACTTTCCATCTATCTGTGGCTATAATGCTTCAAATTTTGTGAAGGAGTGGTCGAAATGATAAATTTGGAAGTTTTCAGACTAGAACTAAATTACCTGAAGCAAGTTGTAAAGGATATCATAGGAGATAAGGCTTCAAGTGAATTAGGCGAAGCAATTGAGATGTTAATTCTGTATTTCCTTAATCCTACTTCCTGTAATTCCTTATCCCTTTCTTACATCCAAACAATTGAGAAGTATTTAAATCAGATTCAGCCAAAAATAGAACCAGGTAAATATCAACTCCTAATGAACAATATCCCCACCATAAGGATTTTCATAGAAAAAGTAAAATCTGAAATACCAAAATGCTAATAAAATAAGGCTTTATCGGATAGACAACCCTATCCCCAAAGACTTATTTCTAGGAATGTAAATAATGTTGTGTTTTTTGTTGTTATGTAAAATTACCACGAGAGACATAAGAACCATGTATTTTTGAGGTCCGCTTTTCTTTGCTTCTTTCTTTTCTCGTGAAAAGAAAGAAGGGGTAATCTACATAACTTCCAGGCATAAAATCTGCCTTTAAAAATTTACACAAAACGATTTACATCCTCTTATTTCTTAATCCTAATCACTTTGTTCCTTGATAAATTCAAAAATATCTGAGTTATCCATTTCTTTAAAAGCGATTGCTTTTACTATATTAGTTAAAACTACCTGATTGCCCTTAATTTCGCCAATCAAAGTGTAATGTGAGTCGTTACAGTATACAATGGCAAAATCTTCTGCTCCTTTTTCTATTTTCATTGATTCTAACTGTTTTAATATATTTTCCTTAAATCCATATTTATCAATAAGTTCATCACATTGTATCAAAACCTTATTCATACAAGGATTTCTCCTTTCCTATATACTATACGTTTTATTACATTATATGAATTTTAAATCTCTCAACAGTATTTTAAAGCATTTCTTGTTAGTATCTATAAGTATTGCTGCTTATTTAATGGTCTTTGTTCCTTATTCCTTATCCCTCATCTCCTATCCTTATTCCCCCTTAACATACTTTCATATATATTCCCTCTTTTCGCCTGTATATTGCATCAGAAACCTTGTTGGGGTCAGTATCATATTTTATTAGATGTTTCATCAGCCTCTCATTATAATAATTGAACTCTTCAACAATGAAAAAGGAATTGCTGGGAATTGCAATTAGTATGTCATCTCCTACCTTCCTTTGTATCTGTTTATTCATTGCTTCTGATAAAAGCAGCGAACTAGCATAATCGGTAGTGTATCTTAGTGTATACACCTGCACTTCCTTATCTAAAGGCACAAGAGCAGCAGATATTTTATTTATATTCTCCATAGCCTTTCGTTCAAGTAAACTAAAATCCGCATCGTCATCAGTAGTGAAGAAACGAAAAGTTTCTCCCATGTCTGAAACAAACAACATATCAATATCTAAAAAGGCTTTCTTTCTGTAAAACCGGACTTTTGAATTTATTCCAAAATCATGTCTTTTTAATATCGGGTATACATTAGCATAATCTACTTTAAATTTATATTTATTCAATATTTCAGAAGCAATTTTTACGTATAATTCTTTTGTGTTACAGTAGTCTGTCATTTGATACTCTCTATACATACTGCCGAGCGGAAGTTCTACATAGGTTACTCCAGAGCCAAGATGAATTAAGTTTTCTCCTACTTTTACTTCTGGAAATACCTTCTTAAAATCATGTAGAATTTTTTCCGTGAACTCATCAACAGTAAGCATCCTATTATACCTTCTCCCCTTATGATTATCCATAAAAATGCAAAAAAGCATACTCTCTTAATCTATTCCAGCATCTACTGGCCGTGTAAGAGAATATGCTCTCAATCATATATTTATATTTTACGTTATGTAATTTGTAAATTCAACCTATCAACCAGACTAAATACGATAAAAATAACCTTCAACTTATAAATTTGCAGCAGCAACTTCATCAAAAAACACTTTAAAATCTGATTTTATCAGTGAATCCAAAGTTTCACTTTTCAAATCACTAAGCAAATCCATAAAATCACTAATATTTTCTAATATGCTTCTTATACGTTTCAATTCTTGGAGATACTGAATTTTATTTATATCATCTTTTATTTTTTTGATTTCATTTTCCAGTTCTTCCTGTTTTCCCTCCCAATACTTTACATATTCTATTTTACCAAGAGGGCTATAAATATTTGTACCAATTTTAAGGTTCTTAAATTCCTCATCATTCTTCATTCTACTCTCATAATCTTTATAGTATTTTTTATCCTCATCTCTAAGTAAAACAAATAATATTCTATCCTTATATTGTCTGTCTCGCATAACTTCCATTACTTCATACATACAATTTGAAGATTTCAAGTAACTATCACTTATTAACATTATTACATAATCATGCTTTCCTATGCTTTGCATAAATTCTTTTATACTTTCTTTAAATTTCAAATCTCTTTCATCTTTCGTAAGTTGAATACCCATTTTGCTGAATTTTTCATCAATCATATCTGCAATATCTTTGTTTGCCCAAGAATATGAAATGAAAATTCTCTTTGTGTTAGAATCAATATCATCTAAATCCTCAATATCTATAAATACATTCTCCAAATGGCTTCTAATCTGGTCAATAAATGGTTTTATTACTTCATTATTAAATGCATCAATGTGATTCTGAATCTTATTTCCAGTACCGTAACCAAAAGATAATTGGTAAAACCCACTATTTTTTTTCTGAACATACTTTAACAACTGATAAACAAAAGCGATTTCTCTATCATTTTCAATGGGTATTTGATACTTATCGTGATAGCCCTTGCTTCTTATTATATTTTCTATATCAAAAGTTTCACAATTGTTTCTTTTAATAAATTCAAAAATTAAAGGTTCATTTTCTATAAAATTTAGAAACTTGTTTAAATCAACAATTTCATTTCCATATTTAGTATTGAGTAACCTTGAAGAATACATTCGGAAATCTCGTGAAATCTTCTTTAATTCTTTTTTTGAAACTACCACAACAACTACCTCCCCCCGCAGTACGGACAATAGACTCCGATATATTTATCCAGCAATCTAACTTTAATAGTTTTACTACAACAATTTAATTCAGTAATCTCTAACTCATCTACGTTTTCATATAATTCTTTGCCATATTCTTTTTTTATACTGTTTGACTTAAATTTTATAAATTTATTACTCCTTGTACTACGTTCTAAATCTTTAAACATTTTGTTAATCATATCTATGGCATGATTCATCGCTATTTCTTCTGCTTTTTCAATAACTTCATGTGTATAAAAACTATTAATTTGATTTACTAATCCACATGCAGGGCAATACAAGTCTATAATACTTGACGTTTTGAACTCTTCAGCCTCAAGTTTGAATCGAATTCCGCAATAAGGGCATTCAAAAGCAATATACCCTTCATCGTCCGCTGGGATGCTTAATTCAAATATTTTTTCTGACATTTAACCCCCTCCAAACATTTTTAGTTCGTATATATGCTTGGAACTTTATACCTATATATACGTATCATCTTACCTCACGTACCTTTAGCACAGCATATAACCTTTGTTATATCTATAGAATTTAGTTTCTACCAAACCTAAATAACTCACCCTAATACCCAAGATAACTTAAATACTTACTATATTCCTCCAGCCTACTCCTAATCAGCGTATCATTCGGGTCCAAACGTATGGCATAATTAAAATAAGCCCTTGCCTTTTTAAAGTCTTTTCTCTGGTCGTATGCGTGACCAAGTTTCTTTACTATATAGAGCATTCCAGGAGTCTTTTTATTTATATCCTCCAGAATCTCTATGGATTTTTCCTGCTCATTATTTAAGCCATAGGCACATGCCAGTTTATATCTATAGTTCAAGTCATCTGGATTCCTTGATACCAATTTTTCATAAACTTTGACTGCTTCCTCATATCTTTTTAGTTCAAAAAATAATTTTCCTTTTAAGTATAGAAGGTTATCTTCTAAAGCCTCTCTTCTGACATCCTCTATCTCTTTAATATCTATACCGTTTAATACATCCATGCTTTCAAAATATCTTCCCTGATGAAAATATGTATAAGCAATGTGATACAATATGTCAGCAGATTTATTTCCATTCTCATACTCCGTTTTTAGCAGTAATTCTGCCTTGTCAAATTCTTTATTCTTATAGTATCGGATTACTCTTTCTATCCAATCAGTATCCTCATATCTTACTTCAACTCTCTCATTGTAAGAAATAATATTGTTATTTCCTTTTCTTAATACCTCTTCGAAATCCCTTTTTACTTCCCCAACATTCTGATACCTTTCTTCAGGGTTTCTTTTAAGTAATTTCATGATAATTCCTTCAACCGATTCAGGTATATTATCATTTATCTCTCTTGGCCTTGGATAAGGCATATTATTTATAAGTTGATTAGCAGTTTCATGAGGAGTCCTGCCAGTTAAAAACTTGTATAAAAGCACTCCTAATGCATATATATCCGAGTTAAGATACCTGCGGTTTGACCCAGCCACTTCTGGGGCCATATAAGCCCAGGTGCCTTCACCATCAATTGTTTTTATAAATAAATCTTCAATCAGTTTACTTGTACCGAAATCGGTTATTTTGGCTATTTTCCCATCCGTTAGAATATTCTGAGGCTTTATATCCCCGTGGCAAATATGCTTTGAATGTATATATTCTATACCATCCAATATTTGAAAAAATAAGTTGTATATTTCATCAAATGTTCTGGGACTCTTAAATCCCGTTTCACATAACTCGTCTGATAGTTTATGCCCGTTAAAGTACTCCATTTCAATTAGAAAAACTCCATCTACACGTCCCATCCAGTATATAGAAATTACATTTGGGTGATGATTTCCTATGAATTCTTTTCCTTCCGATAAGGTGTTGTCTCCCCGTTCCTGGTCCTTGGGTATTTTAAGTGCCACTGTTTGTCTGCTTTCAAGGTTTACTGCTTTCCATACATAACCAAAGGAACCTTCATCAATAAACTCTTTCAATAAATAATTAGCACCTATATTCAAATCTACTTGCGGATGAAAATTAACTGCTTTTTTCTTCATAATTAACCTACCTCTACCCATTGATTTAGTGTTAAATTATCAATATTTCCTGAAGCAACACAGCGATAAACCAGATAAGTCGTTTTCAAAGCATTTATTCCCCGTACATAGGTGCCATTACTTTTCTTAAAGCCATTATCCAGTATTGATATATATTCTTCAATATCCCCTGGATTTTCCCCGGCATAACTCCAATATACAAACAATATAATAGGTACATTCCCGCCCAACTGGTGATAAGCAAGAAGCAGATTTTGTATCTTTTCCTTGATTTTTAAATCTTTTCGTCTATTCTTTTCATATCTTTCAAATTCACAAATCAGTATAGGACTATTATCCTCTTTCGAATACCAAATAGAATCTGGTCTTACTTCGTTAACTTTTATTTCGTAACTGGCCTGGCTCTCTGCAACCATTTGTCCATAGTGGCTTCTTTCAGAATATGGAAACACAGGACATTCAGAAAGGGATGTAACCCCGTCAACAAATCTTCCTATTGCGGTTATATAATTAAGACCTACAGTATGGACAGTTTCTGAATAGTCCCTTATTCCGAATTTTGTCATCATAGGAAACATTTCGTTTCTAATTTTTCCTTCTTTAAATTCTTTTTTTATGAAATCAATGATTGTTTCCTTATTCATTGAATACGCCCCATTCCTTGATTACTTCAGGAGACTCTCCACCATGTATTAAGGCCTTTGTTCCAACTTTTACTAACAGTGGTGCAGGTATTGACCTTCCGTTTATCAATGCCTCCCCCGTTGATAGGGATGGTAGTTCATCAATATCAGACTTTGAGAACATATCTGATGTTTTTGCAATAAACCTTTGGTCATCTGGATTCTTTAACCTCATTGTAATGATTGTATTACATTGTGATGTAACATCTGGGTCCAGTTTCGATGGCCTTTGGGATATAATTGCAAACCCTGTACCAAACTTTCTTCCTTCTGCCGCAATCTTCTTTATAATTTTTTTAGATATACTTGGAATCCCCGCAGGTGCAAAATTATGCCCCTCTTCATAAACAAGAAAACATGGCCTTATTTGTCTTTTTTTATCTGATGCTGCCCTCATAATCTCACTGGATATTAATGCTGTAATAATCTGCTTAGCATCATCTGACAATCCTTGTAAATCTATAATTACAAGCCTTCCCACGCTCTTTCCTTTTTCCCCAATCATTTCATAAATATCTGTAGGTTCACCAATAGCCCTTGTGTAAAAACTCTTCGCCTCATTTATCACTCGGGTCAACTTCATAGAAGCAACTGCTGCACTTCTATTGTTTAATGCTTTTGCTTCCCCTTCAGTCAAGTTATCCCAACTCTTTAGTTCTTCTAATCCCCGCTCATCTGATAGCAAATATGTTAAATCCTGAATATCCCGAGGAGGATTATTGTACTTCGCTTTCCAATACCTGATTGCAACATCTAATACTCTTTCCTGGGCTTCTGTTAAACCTGGAAGAATGGAGGACAAATCATCCATATCAAATCTATCAAATTGCAGGGCCAAATGATGATTTTTTGCACTATATTTATAATCAAAAGAATCCATCTGAGGAGTATATACTTTTATTCCTCCACCAGCATTCAGCATCTTTGATAAATTCTCCTGAATTTTTAGTATGCTCTCCCTCTCTTTCTCGTCCTCAATAAAATCAAGATTGTTATTAAAATGTATCTCTCCCTTTTCAAATGCTTTTCCATATTCTCCATGAACGTCAAAAACTACTACTGTTCCATTCATCTCCGCTACAAGCCTCTCAATAATTCTGCCCACAGTGTACGATTTACCAGAGCCAGTCATGGCAAGCACAGCCAAATGTTCCGTAACCAGTTTGTTTACATCCAGATAAACAGGGACTATATTACTTCCCTTGTCGTATCCAATCAAATTACCTATGTTAATGCTTGTATTCTCATCAAACTTATAAAACTTTGACAAAAACTCATAATCAACACCATATACCTTTTCCCCTGGGTTAAGGGGTCGCCTTGGTATTTTTATCTGTCCATAGTTATCCCTGTACCCCACCAGTTCTATGGTCCCAAATAAAGTCTCCCCAGTAACTTGGGCACCTGGTAGTATCTCAAGAGATGACAGCCCCTCCCCCATATTGGAGTTATATAGAATATTGCTTCTTGATATAGACACAATTCTTCCGAGAACATATGTATCCCCATCTTCTTCCGATTCTCTATGCTTTATTTTTACAAACTCTCCTCTTTTAGCAGAAAAACTGTTTTCGAGAGCAATCTTTAAATCATTAGGATTGCCTGTATTGCCGATAAGTTTACCTATGTATTTATCCATTTATATCGCCTCACATAAAAATATTAGAAAAAAGATAACTGTTCATATTTTTTTTCATTTGTTACCTTACCCACATTCTTTTGGTTACTTATTATATTGGACCTTGTATAAAAATAACTAAATAATTTTTCATATGTTTTTTCTCCTATTCCATCTTGTTTAGAGATATAGAAAAATCTAGTAATTGGTAAATGCTTAATCACATTTTCTGCTTGCTTTTTTGATAGTTTTACTTCTTTAATCAATTCTTCAATAGTTGAGTTGTTTAAACCATCCACCATAATTTTTTCAATCCCTTCGGCTTCATTTAATTCATCTAGGCAAATATATATAGGTAAATTTACATCTTTTAAATATCGTTCCATTAATAACTTTACTTCATTCCAATCTAAGCCACCATTGTTTGTACCTAACTTTGGAAAAGCAATAGACTCAATGTTTCTCTTTTCATAGTTTTCTGCAAAATACTTTAACCCCTGTTCAATCCACTCAAGTTTTGAAGGAAATCGCCAATGTATTTTTGTTGGAAAATTCATTATCCAAAGTTTTTCTGAATATTCATATATACGTGGAACCCCTATTTTTATTTGTTTAGATTCGCACTTTTTTACGTAATCCTCAAACATTTCTGGAAATCTTAATTTAAACTCCAAAGCAATTCCTGCGCCCATTACTCCTGAACAATTTACTGTATTAACTAAAGTCTTTGCAGGGGCATTAAAAACAGTTCCTTTTAAATATGTTAGCATATTAATTCTCCTTTATTTTTATCCTAAAATTGGTATATCACTAAACTAACTATAAATGATATCACTTATACACAAAACATCATCCATAAAATAATTTAATTTATACCAATTTACATTATAATTATTAAATGTTATACTCCATGTCAATCCATTGCTATTTATATCAAACTTTATAATATTTTTACACTCCAAATTATTTCTATTGTCAAAAATTTCATATCTATGCTTATAATTTAAAAAGTTATAATTTAAAAATTTAAGATTTAATACCATTTTTTTATTATTATTAAAATAAATTTTATAATTAGCAATATCATATTTTATCAAAAATTCTTCTATTGATAAAACTCCCGCATTAGATCATATTAAATGTCCGTGAAAACAATTGGTTAGATCATAATTAGATGTCTTTGAAATGATATCATATCCTTGACTCTTTTTAAAGGAGGCGAGGAAAATTGGAGGCATTTGATATGGA
>Ga0209508_1002296_pt1 | contig 12919 bp, 13 predicted proteins | sample AD_UKC129_MetaG_FD_184427 | JGI IMG/M metagenome (GOLD analysis project Ga0209508, IMG submission 184427) | Active sludge microbial communities of municipal wastewater-treating anaerobic digesters from Canada - AD_UKC129_MetaG (SPAdes) (version 2) | ecosystem: Engineered > Bioreactor > Anaerobic... | reverse complement strand
TTCTGTTCCTTTTCGATAGACTCAATCTTATCGTTCTTACCGTACCTATGAGGAATGGAAACCCTCGGTGACAAACCAATTCACCATATCGGCAATTGTTCTTACCGTACCTATGAGGAATGGAAACTAGTTAACTATTTTCGTTGTACCCATATCTAAGTCTTCGTTCTTACCGTACCTATGAGGAATGGAAACTCCCTCTGAAGAAAATTACGTTTCTTCTTGGCAACTGTTCTTACCGTACCTATGAGGAATGGAAACACAGCTCGTACTTAGATGTTTTTTCAGAGTTATTGAAAGTTCTTACCGTACCTATGAGGAATGGAAACTGATTTCATCCCATGATATATCTTCAAGCATGGCACGTTCTTACCGTACCTATGAGGAATGGAAACGATATTGAACTGTATAATAAAGAAAATTTTAGAAGGTTCTTACCGTACCTATGAGGAATGGAAACACATAGAAAACATGATAAAGTAAAAGGTATACGATTGGTTCTTACCGTACCTATGAGGAATGGAAACCTCTCTTAGTCATATAAATCACCTTCAAAAGAATAAGTTCTTACCGTACCTATGAGGAATGGAAACATTGTATCCCATACATTGTCTAATGTGGTAGTTATAGTTCTTACCGTACCTATGAGGAATGGAAACGAAATCAATGTGAGTGCCTCCGCAAGGTTTTGAAAGTTCTTACCGTACCTATGAGGAATGGAAACATTGCTACTCTCTCAGCATACTTCGTATTAGCTCCAGTTCTTACCGTACCTATGAGGAATGGAAACACAAAATACTTAATAATATTCCAAGTTCATCAGCTAGTTCTTACCGTACCTATGAGGAATGGAAACTCAGTTCCAGCATTTGGTGCAACCCATGAATGTTGGTTCTTACCGTACCTATGAGGAATGGAAACTGATTATAAACGTGGTATAATGTAAAATGTAATAGGTGAAAGGTGGTGATAAGGTGAAGCACCGAAAAAAGATAGAGTACGTTATCGATTTCTTATCATATTTAATCGTACTCATCCTTGCATTGTTGCTTATGACAAATAAGTGATTATATTATAGGTAGCTAAGAAATGCTATTGCGAACTGAAAAGTGTACCACCGTGCTAATCTAATTGTATACCACTCTTGTAGAAAGTGGATCATGTTCTCTGCCTGTTTTGTTGAGCTTCCATGTTTGTTCTTACCGTACCTATGAGGAATGGAAACAGATGTTATCTTCGAGGATCTTCTTTCTCATGTCATGTTCTTACCGTACCTATAAGGAATGGAAACCTCGTAATTTTTGCCACTTAGAAATACTGAGACTCTCAAATTCCTAGCGTACCTTGGAGGAATTGAAATAGCAAAGGCGCTATAGTTTTAGATCCGTTCAGTGGTGTTTGTACCGTATCCATGAGGAATTAAAAGTAACATACTTTCTGAAGAACTTGGCAATTGCTTATGCAAACCCAAGTCCATCATTTACAAAAAAGTTTTGGAGTGAGATTTGAAGGTCAGACAAAGAGTATTCAAGTGTGATGGCATGCTTACCTTAGGTAATGCTAAGAAGACAACTTTTACCGTATAACATTGTGTGGTTTTAACCACAGGTAATATTCGTGTGTTCATGACATTTTTGAATAATACATATATCCATTCGTTACATTTTTCATGCGTTGTCTATGATACTGTCGACACTCATCTATGTTACTTAACAAGGACAACTTATATCATTACTCCATGCTACTTTACCTCATATCAGATTTTTCTCGTTTTTCGGTTGACAACCTATTCGTATTTTTCACGACCATTCGTAAATGCGCTTCTTTCCTCACTTTCGTGAAAACAGATTGTACTCCCGCTTATTCTCTTGACTTTCGTCAATTTTTTTTGGTAAAATTTATTATTACTAAGACTAAACTGGGAAGGTTGTCATTTTTGACTTCCGAAACCCGCTTCGATAAACAATCGTAGAACGGTAGAGTCAGGAACCCGCTACTCTCTGAAAGAGATGGAAACTTTGGAAATTTTCGTCAGAAATTTCACAATAAGTATTAGTCAGGAACCCGCTACTCTCTGAAAGAGATGGAAACCGTGATTCTTCTGAACCAACGAAAAATATTGAATACCCAACGTCGGAAACCCACTACTCTCTGAAAGAGATGGAAACAAAACTTCAAGAACCGCTCCGAAGGCTTCATATGGAACTCGTCGGAAACCCGCTACTCTCTGAAAGAGATGGAAACCTGTTTGTTACCAACACCGCTTCTCCGCTTGGTGTCAATGGTCGGAAACTCACTACTCTCTCAAAGAGATGGAAACTGCTTTTGTGTTTCTTGTACTATACCTAATATCTCCTCCATGTCAGAAACCCACTACTCTCCGAAAGAGATGGAAACGATTCCTGCTTTATTATTTCCAAGACCAATGGAAGACTTCTGTCGGAAACCCACTATTCTTTGAAAAAGTTGAACTGTTGAGTTGGTATGGTTTTGCAATATGAAAAAGTAGAGACATGAACTGAATAAGTTTTTAGCTCTACTTTTTTGTGTCAGAAGGTTATTGATTGAAACGTATCTATTGTTAGAAAGGAAAGGAAGGGAACAAAGGTTGATTGTTACTGTATGTATTTGAGCTTGAGAGGGTTGTGGTTTTACAAACTTTTATTGATAAGGGAGGTCAAGGGTATGAGAAAGATTGTTCTTGTGGCTATGTTAAGTGTTCTTGCAGTTTTTGCATTTGGCGCTGGAGTAGATGAGGGCCAGATAGCTGAGAGTACTGTCACTACCCAAAGAATAGGATTGTCGCCCACCATGTTATACGGTCGAGCTGTTTACGGTGATAAGGGTCAGATTGTTGGTTACAATGGCTTCGGGATAGGCGTCGTATTCAGAAATTATTTTGATAGCGTTAATGGTATGAAAAAAGAGCAATTTAATTGGTTTTGGGAATGGGGTACAGTGGCTTTGTTAATACCATATGTCGGAGTTGGCGGAGACTATGTTATGCCACTTAGTGAAACTAATGATTTTGTAATCACTATCGGAACAATATATGTTGTACCATATTTATCATTCAGCATAGACTTTTGACAGTTCTTCACGTCTTTCAATCATAGTTACCTTCCTTTCCTTTCTCTTATGAGTTCTTAATGTCATCATCAAGCTTAACGTTTAGCCTGCCGAGCCTGTCGTTTGCCCACTTAGGTGGGCGTTTTTGATGCATATTCACATGCGATTCATTGATGGTAGAAGTTCATGCCTGAATTGAAAGAACTCATAGGCAAAGTGGATGTGATATTGCGAACTGAAAAATGGTTCTTTTCATAGCTAGTTGAATCTACTTGGCACCATTAGGTAACTATGCTTTTGCCTTTAATAGTTCAAACTTACTTCGCCCGTATATTATCTTCTTTATCATTCTCAACTTGTTCACTTAACCTTCCTCAAGCCCGTTTCTGTACTTATACCTGACTGCATTCCTCTTTTGGATGTATTCTTTGCATCCATCCGACAAACCCTTTATCAAGTGGAACCCATCTTCTCTCTAATCAATCTCGATGCTTGCATTGAGCTCATGTTCATACTCATTTTCACTCTCTCTTCCTCAAACATTTTTGTCATCGATTAGTATCCTATTGCCTTTCACCTCATACCACATACATTTGAGGTTCTTATCGAGCAATCTTGCAATTTCTTCCATGATGATCATGTCTTTTCTTATTGAGTTGGTTCATTATGCTATCTTGAAGGTGGAAAGAACCACTTTTACTTTACCATCTGAAAAAGTAAAGCTCATTAAAAATCACTTTTTGAATGCATGTCAGAAATTTGTCATGTGAACCGTATTTTTAATGTGACTCGCGTTAAGATATGAAGCAAAGAGATTAAGAAAGTTGGATAGAGGTCTTTGAAAAGTGAATAGCGAGTGGAAAAATGGTTGAAAAACAACCCAAATAGAACAATCGTGAGGTGATGGTTGGTGATAAAGGATTTTTCATTTATTGAGGGTGGCAAAGTATTGACTTACGATTACAAGGGTGACAGTTTGATACCAGAGCTTTTTTATTTAAGTCAGGGTAAGCAACTTAATTTGCTGGTAAGCAATTACTATAGTCAGTGCCTTAAACCATTGATGCAGAAGATGCTTGATAAAAATGGGTATCAGATTGAAGCGATCGAAATTGGAGGACACAAGATTAATTTGCCGTTTGATTTCGAATTTCAAGCTATTGAGCTGATCAGTCTTGTGTTTGAGCGTAAAGAAGAGTTCCTTAATCCAATTAGAACTGCAACTAATGCTGATATTAGGTATTTCGGAATGTTGGATGATCAGGCTACTTTGAGTTTTGTTTACTTCGCATTTTTTGATTCGTTAAATGGTTTAGAGTCATATTTGTATATAGTGAACCTGGATAAAAATGGTAGAAGACAAAATCGAAAAGGCTTAAATAAGCTTGTAAGAGGCAAGTTTGAATACGACAATGTAATCAGTTACGACGAGAAAACTGACGAAACTTTGATATGGACATTTGAAATGCCACAAAGTTCTGGAGTTAGATTAGAAGTTGGCAAACTATATTTCATGCAGTTACTTGAAAAGTCTCGTGATAACAAATATGACAAGCCATTCAATCTAATAGCTGGCAAGAATAATATCCATTTTTCTAAATTAAAGAATCTTACAATTGGCAATGAGGTGGCTTTTATAATAGACAACGATGTTAATGGCGGCATCATGATATTATTAAGCAAGTCCAAGTATGATGAAATTCGCTGGCAAATTGCTCCGATAGACAAGCAAGATATTGAATTTTGCTTTGGAGGGGAGGGTGATTTGTATGTTTAGTTTCTTGGCTAATAGAATTGACATCGAACCGCGTTTGCGCAAACCTATGTTAGTAAATATGGTATATACTAATGGAACTGAAACGACAACTTTTCCAATTTTGACTTTCTCTAATGCACCTGGCATATTATTTGATGTTATAGATATCTTATCAGTTGAATATAATAATTTTCACAATTCTATAAATGGCTCGTATATAGAAAAGATTGTGGTACCTGAAAAAAATCTGGTTATAGAAATGAGATTTGATGAGAACGATAAAGTATACAATTCCACTTATGATGAAATTGCAATGTTAGCATGTGGCACTGATTTGTTAGGTGAGAATAGGCATCTGTATGTAAATTTCGTGCCTCTACATTATACTGTTGCAGATTTGATTTCTTCTGGAACGATTGACTCAAGCTCACTTTCGTTACTTCAGATAAGGGATTTAGAAACTGAGAAGATGGAGCAATATATAGTTCTTTTGAATGTTAACAATGACACTTTGTACCCTTGCGATGTGTTTGAAATAGAAGATAAAAGTTGGAATACAGCCATGTATAGTTGGAGTGCTGTAAGATACAAGAGTGCTGTAGAAGCTGGATTAACAGAAGAGCAATTAAATGAATGTTGGCCACTTAACGTATTACCGTTGTCTTGGTTGGATGATTTGGATAAGAACAAGCAGCCATTTGAGTATATTATGACTAGGAGGGCTGAAGGTAGGCCTGATATAGGCAGATTGTCAGTCATATGTCGTTACAATGTTGATATTGAAAATATCACATTGTATTACATGCCTATTAATAGCATAGTTATATCCAAGATTAAAGATACCGCTTTAAAGTTTATTGGCGTTAATTATTTGGAACATGAGGCAAAGTACATATCCGCTAGCTATTCTGATAAGACCGATATAATATACCGCAAGAGTGAACTACTATACGACAATACTGGAAAGTATATCGTTTGTAATTCACATCTCAAGGTGGTTTTTCAATCTGGTGATAATATTCATATGATTAGAAAGTACTTACCATTAGAAATTAGTTTTGATGAGCCGTTTATACTTGAAAAATGTAATGATTTTGATGAAGCACTTCGTCAAGAATAAACTGTATGTACCACAAATTTAGAAAAATCCTACGAGGAGGTGGATATTACGGTTATATCTAAGGCGAAGAGGCTATTACCTGTAATTATGGAAGCGGAAGAAGTACCAATATTGGTAGGTCATGCTGGGGTCGGTAAGACTGATATCGTGAAACAAATAGGGAAGGAAACTGATAGGGAAGTCAAGATTCTTGTGTTAAGTCAAATGGAACCTGGTGATTTGTTGGGTATGCCTGCAAGAGATGGAGACCATACCGTGTGGTTAAAGCCCGATTGGTTCCCAAGAAGTGATAACGAGATCTTGTTCTTGGATGAAATTAACAGAGCATCGGATATAACTAGGGCTGCAGTGATGCAACTGCTTTTAGATAGAAAACTTAATGATCATGTGCTTCCTAAGGGTGTTTGGGTTGTTGCCGCGATGAATCCTGACACTGAAAAATATGAACTAAATCAGATCATAGATCAAGCATTCATAGACAGATTTGTATGGATCAAGATAACTAACACCTTAGATGATTTCAGAGAATTCGCACAGAATTCAAAGTATAGGAATGACGTTTACTTGGAAGCTTTGAATAGAATGTATGATATGGATTATACAGTCTTTCAAATGGATAATGATTTTGAGTTGTTGGAAATAGTGCCAACACCAAGAGCACATATGCGAGCTATGAAGCTTGTAAACAGGCTTGGCATATCTGATGATTTGGAAGAAGTACTTTCAGGCATTATTGGGAAGAAGTACGCTAAGGATATGATTCAGATTATGAAAGACCTCTCTATTAATCCTTTAACTTCTGAAGATTTAATCAAAGGTAATGTAGAGAAAGTAAGGGCAAGCACACCAATAGATAGAATAAATGCGATAGATCAGCTTATCCCAAAAATTAGGTCAAGTTCAGCAGATTGGTCAGGTGAACAGATAGATAATTTAACTAAAGCGTTGAATGAATTCGACAAAGAGCAACTTGGTCCAATTATCAGAGAAGCGCAAAAGAATTTGGAATTTGCCAAATTAATTGTATACATGAAGAAAAAGAGCAAGGCATTTTCAAAACTTCTACTCAAGATGCTATCAGATGACGTGACCGGAAAAATTGAAATTGCCAAATTAATTAAATGAAGGGGGTGGAATGGTGCACAAAATTGTCGAAGAAGTGGCAGATATTTCCAAGGAGAGTTACAAGAAAAAGCTACGATATCTTGACAAATTGTCAGACGATGAAAAGAAAATATGCGAAATCGCATTTGACAATGCAATTAACGTTGGTGTGTCGACGTATAAATTTGGTGATAGATTGATAGATGAAGTAATCTATAATCACGTACTTGGCAAAGTTAAGTTGAAGACAACGCTTCTACCAATTACAGCTTATGCATGTTTAGACGGAAATGATTTTGTCGTTACGATAAGTCCATACAGCATGTATTACATTCTTAAGGATTCATTTCCGGACCATCAATACAATGAAATAGAACTTACAGGCTATTACAGAGCCATCTTGAAGCATGAGTTATTGCACATCACACTTATGCACTTAGTTGAAGACAAGAATCACACAAATCATGCTGTTGCGAATATCGTCACCGATGCGTTAATAAACAACATGATAGTTGAGTTCAAGAATTTGAATATCCCAATGATAACTCCTGAAGAAGCTTTGAAAGGTGCAAATAAAAATGGTATGTTCTACATAGCTTCAGAGACAGCCATATCTCGCAATTTCACGTGGGAGCAGTACTACGACTACTTAATGGAAAATTTCAAAGACGAGATACCTGTTGAAACAGCTAAGTATGTTGTACAAAGTAGTGGAGGTAGAAGTTCTGGTTCAATGACAGACGGAGATATCACGTACGTGCCTATAGGTGAATTATCAGAAGAAGTTCTCAAGAAGATAAGAGATTTTTTCAATGAATTCATGGAACGTACTCGTGGTTCTGAACGATTTAATAACGTTGAAAAGTTGGCATTTAATACGAAAAAGAAGATAAATAATACTTGGCGTTCTGTGCTCAAAAAGATATTCTCGACCAATTCGCTTTTGGAAAAGCGCTATTCTATGAAACGCTTTGATAAACGAACAGACCTGCCGCCAGGAAAGAAATACACATACAGTGGTGGTTTAGTCTACGTTTTCATAGACACTAGCGGGTCAATCAATACACAAATATTATCGGATTTTGCATCTGAGCTGTACGGTGTCATGAAGAAATATCGTTACAAATACAGAGTATTCAATTTTAGTTCGGGATTAACCAGCGAAGTAAATATAGGAAAGCTAAGGACTGGTAAGTACGAGGCAGTTGGTAGAGGTGGTACTAATTTGTCAGAGGCGCTCATTGATGTAAGGAAAAAATTCCCGGCACCTGATATTTATATAGTCTTTACTGACCTGTATGATGATATACCTAAACCTGAACAATTTGACAATAGATTGGTAATTTATGCGCTCACTAAAAACTATGATATGTCACAAAAATTCACACTCATTGAAAACGGTTATACCTACTTTGTTGTGAACGAATGACTTCCACAGTTTCTATATCTCTTGCCTTTTTGTAAGTCTCTCCAGTCTTCCTGCCTCCAGGTACCAAATCCAGAATAGTCTATACTTAACGTGGTCTTTGTGCCAGAAAGTTTTAACTATCATCCGCAATTTTATCTATACATCTCTAATTTCATGCAGGCATATTCTTCCTTGAAAGAGAGTAGTTCCTGTTGTGTCAGATAAGCAATATCACGGTATATGTATGGTTAGAATTGCGTGATAATCTGAGATAACAAATCTGGATAGGAGGTGGTGATGCGTGTTGAAAGTGCTAAGACCTGTCGAAAATAAACGACTTGTTGCGTATACTGATGGCTCGTTCAAAGATGGTATGTACGCTTACGCATTCACGTTGAATGTTGGAGAGGGTTCATCACTTCTTCATGCAGTGATATCAGTTGGAGAATGCACCATCTTCTCAGGATATAACAACGTTAGCTGTGAACTTGAAGCGTGTTACAGAGCAGTCAAAACAGCTCAAGACTTAGGTGCAAAGTCTGTTTCTTTGTATACGGACTTTCACGGATGCTTCAAGTTTCTTACAAACGAATGGGGTGTCAAAAACAATCAAAGCGTTTTATACGTTAAACTCATGTCAGAATTGTCAATACCATTCAAAATTCAGTATGTACACGCACATAAGGGAATAAAGTTTAACAATGAAGTCGATAGAATGGCTAGACGCGAAGCAGATAGACTATGCTCAATAAAAAGTTCATACGGACCATCTCCAGATTTCGTAGGAAACAAGATATTTTCTGAAGCTACTGAAGCACTCATTGAAGAAGCCTTTGGTATAGCTATAGCCTGAATATTTTCTAATCTCTTTGATTCACTCTTCGTACTATGCCTTTTGAACTTAAGTAATTACGAAAATCTTTTGTAACACAAGGCTTCGTCATATGTGTATGAGTTTCATGTGACGAAGTCTTTGTGTATTATCATATTCCTTGTTTTGATGGATAAACATGATGATTGACTTTAGAATATGTTTCTTGATATTTGGAATCAGTTTTTCACCCCACTCTTTGCCCTTCTTTATCAATTTATACCTACCTTGAAAATCAAATACTCGATAACAATAGGTTGCAATTGCTCCTGAAGTGTTTTATGCACATTACAGAAATAGCTGGTGAATTTGCAATCCAAAACAAATAGTTAGTGCTGGAGAAGAAAACGTTTTTTGATAAGTTAAAACGATTGTTCAATCACAACTACAAATTAAAAGATAAGAGATATCATTTTTTGTCAGATGTTTGATACTTAAAACGTATATATTTTGTACCACATTTGGAGGAACTGAAATATAGCCTGGAGTCAGTGTCTTGTTGTCTCTTACCACGTTTCTAGCATACCTACGAGGAATGAAAAACATGCTTTTGCAAATAGACGGAATAACAAAATAAACGATTACTAAGTTAAAGGAAATGATGATAATCGCTTTTATGGAATACATCCTTCTATCGAAAGGAGGCGAATGGTACACAGCTCATACCCTATAGAAGGCGGTATAGCTTGTGCCAACTGCTTATGGGCGAGATGATAAAGATACTACAAATGGCACTTGGAATATTTCAAACCATGGATGGAATGTATGCACATTCAGAACAGAGCAATAGCCAAAAGGGGAATGAGATGGTAAAGATACTACAAACGGCACTTGAAATATTTCAAACCATGGATGGAATGTATGCACATTTGAGACAAGACAATAGTCAAAAGGAAGATGACAGTCTTGAGAGAATGCTGTGGGAAATTACCAAGTATTATGACCAAAAGGAAATGCTCATGGAAATCATCAAGATGTATAAGGATGATAAAGGCAAATAGAACAATGACGGCAAGTGACTATTTCTTTGAAGGTCTTAAGAATGGACGCAAATGAGTTTGATGTATCACAAATAAAGACGATGAACAATGATAGATACAAAAAGTTGCAGAATGTTGCTCCAATTTGCTTGAGACTAGATATAGAAAAACCTAGCAGATAAGTAGCGCTGAGCAAGAAGTATAGGATGGAGGCGGGAGTGATGTTCATTGTTAGATTAGTTCAATTTATACTCGCACCAGATAAGAGAACATACATGGCCTTTAGGCCACAACGACTTATTGATTATAGAGTTGAAAAACACATTTTGAAAAGGCAAGACCTTAGAAAAGTATATGTTGATATTAATAATGCAAAGATCACTTTTCAAGGGACAGAATACATTTTGCTGGTTATTAATAATATCATCGAGGTAGCTATTCACATTAACAGAATGCATTCAAAGGAATTAGAAGGAAGGTTATTGATTGATAGAAAGACTTCAAAACTGGTTTACCTAAGAGGGAAGCGAGTTGATCCTAAAGTTTATGCACCCATTACTGATATCTATAACGGTGACACTTTTAATATTAACGTTTCAGTTAGGCTGTGGTAATGCAATGGCAGAATTTCAAAAAGCCAGTGCGCTAGTTGGAAAGTTGAAGATAGTGATAATTGTCGATAGTATTACACACCTTTCGGAAGATGACCAAGAAAGTTATTTGAATACTTTGAATAATCAAAGGATTCAAGAATGCATAGAAGACCAGAGATGGGTAGGATAACATTTGGCGATTGGAGATTTATCAGAAAACAAAAGAGGAATGGAGATACTATTTTCTGTCAGATGTTCGATACTTGAAACGTATGTATTTTGTACCATATTTTAGAGGATTGAAATACTATAAAACAAGAGAGAAGGGAGGGAAGGCACTCTTTCCCATTAAAGACTGGGAAATTTGTGCCGTGTTATTATGAACAATATAGAAGAAGTGCTTAAGGCCGCTACAGCAATTATTTCATTTTTAGATGACATACTTTTACCATTTTTTGAACACTCAAAAGATCGTAAACGACGTTCTCAAGAGCAGGACCAAATACTGCAATATACACTTACTCTACGTGCCATTCAGTTCTACCAACAAGCTACAATCCTTTTGAAAGAAATTAAGGAATTACAACAATCTGATACACTTGACAAAAAATCTATTAATGCTTTGAAAAAGAAAATGACTGAGCTGACTGAAACCATGGACCGTGCCTCAGAACTACTGGGAAAGTACGATTAATTTATAACTACTGTTGTAAGAGTCATAACAAAAAGCAAGAAGAGTATTCTGCTGAACTATTCAGAGCTTCGAAACGTTGTACTTGATTTTTTGGAGATTAGATATTGAAAAACCTAGTAGATAAGGGGTACTGAACAAGAAATACAAAATGGGGGTGAGAGCGATGCTTGATAGATTAGTTCAATTTATACTCGCACCAGATAAGAGAAGGTATATGGCTTTTAGGTCACAACGACTTATTGATTATAAGATCGACAAACACATATCTAGAAATCAAGACATTGACAAACCGTATGTTGATTTCGAAAATGCAACTATTAATTTTCAGGGAATAGAAGGTATGCAGGTGGTTATTAATAACCTTGTTAGAATATTTATCGTTATTTACAGGAATCATTCTAAGGAATTGGAAGGGAGCTTGGCGATTGACAAAAAGACTTCCCGATTAATTTATGTAAGGGGTAATCAGCTTGACCTTAAGAACTATGTACACATTACTGATATTTATAGGGGCGATAGCTTCGATTTTGAAGCTCATCTTGAGCTGTGATGGTATAATGACAGAATTTCAGAAGGCAAGTATGCTAATTGTGAAGTTGAAAGTAGCACTGTGTGATGAAGCTGGAATTCGAAAGATGTATGGTTAGAATTGCGTGATAATCTGAGATAACAAATCTGGATAGGAGGTGGTGATGCGGTCATCTCTTTTCTTATTGAGTTGGTTCATTATGCTATCTACAAGATATAAAGAACCACTTTTCGTTTACCATCTGTACCATACCCAGTTCAAGTTTATCTGATGTAAGTGAGTTCAAAAAAATGGTTTACCAACATTATAGCATGATAATCGATGATTTTTGCAGTAATTCATAGTATCAGAGATTTTAAATACATCCTTCAACATTATTACCTAAGAAATGCCAATGTTATTGAAATATAATCATTTTGACTGATATATTACAAAAAAAGCGATATGAATCAAAATATTTTTCGTAATTGAACATTGATATGGTATAATGTTAATAAACTAATACGTTTTTACAGTTATTTCTAATGTTCTTTGCTTCCTAAAAGTTCAAGAAAGTTATTTCCTGCCAAGTAGTTTGAAAGTGTGTTGTTAAGTCGTCAAATTGTTTTTTCAATGACCAAATGACTAAAAAGAAGTTATGTATTATTTCTGGACTTGGTATCACAAAATCATTGTTTGCAAGGGGGGATACGGGTGAAGAGAATTGTGCTTACTTGTGAGACAGTAACTCCTATGTTTATGTATGGTGCCGATGGAAGGACACCAGAGCTTCGACCTTCTGAACTCAAGGGAATG
>Ga0209508_1002295_pt1 | contig 12924 bp, 10 predicted proteins | sample AD_UKC129_MetaG_FD_184427 | JGI IMG/M metagenome (GOLD analysis project Ga0209508, IMG submission 184427) | Active sludge microbial communities of municipal wastewater-treating anaerobic digesters from Canada - AD_UKC129_MetaG (SPAdes) (version 2) | ecosystem: Engineered > Bioreactor > Anaerobic... | reverse complement strand
GATATAAAAGAGCAGTACGATATAGCAATCGATTTTAACAGCTACAGCAACGAGTGCGCCATAGGAGCTTTGTGCGCAAAGGCCAATAAGCGCATTATATGGATACATAATGATGTGCGCATTAAGATGAGCGAGGAGCCGAAATACAGACTTCTCTTTCATTTTTTTAAAGGCAAATTCAAATACTTTGACGCCTTTGCCGCTGTTTCCGACGGTATAATTGAGCCCTTTTCATTAGAAACAGGCATTGAAAAAGAGCGTATTTTCACGGTAAATAACTTTATTGACACCGATGAAATCTTCAGAAAAAGCGAAGAAAGAATTGACTTTACTGTTGATTCATCAAAGTACAATCTTGCGTCCATGGGCAGGCTATGCCATCAAAAGGGCTTTGATTTACTGCTTAATAAGTTCAAAGATGTAATCGCCACCCGAAAGGACATGCATTTATACATTATCGGCGACGGTCCCGACAGGGAGAGTCTTGAAAGACAGACTAAAGAAAACGGTCTTACGGATTTCGTTACCTTTCTCGGAAATCAAAAAAACCCCTTTCCGTACTTAAATCAAATGGACGGCTTTGTCCTTGATTCAAGATACGAAGGTCAGGGTATAGTCATTTGGGAGGCAAAGGCACTCGGCCTTGAAATATTTATCCCGAAGCATCTTGAGAAATACAACAAAAACATTGAAGGCTATGAGGATTTAACCTCCGCGATAATCAATGCGAAGAAAAGGGAGAAGCAAAGGGACCCCTTAATCGAATACAACGAGGATATAATGAAAAGCCTTGAGGCTCTTTTTAACTAATTCTCTGTTCTCTTACAGGAGGAAATTTGATGCCCCTACTCAGCGTAATAATGCCCGCGTACAACGCGGCGGCATATATAGAAAAAGCCATTGACAGCGTTCTCTCTCAGTCCTTTAAAGACTTTGAGCTGATTGTTGTCAATGACGGCTCTGCCGACAATACACTCGATATTATAAACTCTTATAAAGATGAAAGGCTGAAGGTTTATACCAAGCCCAACTCCGGACCCGCCGACACAAGGAATTGGGGAATTGAGAGATCTTCCGGAGAGTTTATAATGTTTATTGACAGCGACGACAGCTTTTCGGAAGGCGCGTTTGAAACAATCGCCCGCCACTGCGGAGAGGGCAGCTTTGATATGCTGATTTTCGGCTTTGTTCAGCACAATGTGGAGACGGGCAGCAGCTTTAAATACTTCCTTCCCGATATGGAAGCTGCCGTAAAGCAGGATTTAAAGGACAAGTTCGGCGTCCTATATGTCAGCAATCTTTTGAACTCCGTATGGAATAAGGTTTTCAGAGCTGAAACCTTGAAGGAGAATTCCATTAAGTTCTGTGATTACTTATACGGAGAGGACAGGCTATTTGTTTTTGATTTTCTCCGCCATTGCGACAGAATAAAAGTCATTAGCGACTGTCTTTACAACTACATAATGATGAACAAGAACAGCCTTGTTTCAAGATATTACGATAAAAAGTTTGAGGCATGCTGTGCGATAAACAAGGCTATATATGCACTCCAGGAGGTTACGGGCAGCTTTTCGGAAGAGACACTGAACAATATCAGATACATGTTCCTGAAAAGCGTCATTTCCTGCATTACAAACATTTATCATCCATCCTGCAAGAAAACTGCGTCAGAGAAAAGGGGAGAGCTTAAAGAAATCATTAATCATTCGGATGTTGTAAATGCGCTAACTGAGTATAAAAGCTCTGATATCGTTATGGATATGCTTGTCATAATTCTCAAGAGCAAAAGCATACCCCTTATTTCCATGGCGTCGAAAGGTATTATTTTTACAAGCAAAAATCTAAGCGCCCCCTTTGTAAAGCTAAAGAATTATAAAATACTTAAAAGCAGAGCAGAGTAGCAGGCAACTAAAAAAGTCCACCTGAAAAGGTGGACTTTGTTTTCTATGTAATTAATTACTCAGAGATTTTGGAATTGAGTGCGTTTATGCAGCTCTTGCATACCTTAATGCCCTGATGTTCAACTACATCGTCAAGGCTCTTGCAGAAAATGCATGACGGCATGTATTTCTTAAGAATTATCTTATCGTCATCGACGAATATCTCAAGAAAATCTTCAGAATCTTTTATATTCATGTTCCTTCTTAATTCCATCGGAACAACGATTCTGCCTGCGTCGTCAATGCGTCTGACGATACCGGTAGATTTCATATTTTCCTCCTCCTTGCATTTATTGGTGACTACAAACTAAAGATACCAAATAATATATTATATGTCAATATTTTTAAGAAAAAATGTTCAAAAAAATTCATTTTTTTCAATCAAAAATAAAAATCCCGAATTGACTGTCGAATAATGTCGACAAATGCAGTCCGGGAAAAAAGGCCACTGAAAATCTAATAAAATCAAGCGATTAGAAGAGGTTGTATGTGAGGCCACTGTTTCAAATTTGCTGTCGAATAATGTCAGCAAAAAAATTAAATTTAAAATAGCCATTGCGAACGAACGTGCAAATCGACAAAATACGACATCAAAGTGGCGTCAAAATTCTTCCCCTGGGCATATAGAGTGTCTCAATTTCACTCCAGTGAATTATACCATTTAATTACATTGCAGTCAATGTAAAAAAATTTATATAATGACAAATTTTGCTATTAATTTTTTAGAAAATTGTGCAAATTTACGAGTTCGGCGCAAGCGTTGTTGGAACTTGAAAAAAAGCAAAAACTCTTGCCTGTCATACTTGTCTAAAAACAGAATATAAATGTAGCATGATTAGTTATGTTTGGCTGTCGCTGATTGTATTTTCATTTATTGCTGCAATAATAAACGGTACATTTTATGAATTGTCCGCTTCAATTATCAGCAGCGGTACGGACGCGGTTCAGCTTTGCATTAAGCTGCTGGGGATGCTCTGCCTTTGGAGCGGTCTGATGAACATTGCCGAGAAATCAGGGCTTACAAATCTTATATCAAAGCTGTTTTCGCCGCTGTTTTCTCTTCTCTTTCCGCGCCTCAAAAATAATAAGCATATAATGGGCCCGGTGTCAATGAATATTACGGCAAATTTATTGGGACTAGGAAATGCCGCAACGCCTTTGGGAATTGAGGCTATGAGGAGAATGAAGGAGGTAAGTCCTCTAGACCGAACGGCAAGCAATGAGATGATTAGATTCGTCGTGCTTAATACTGCCGCAATACATATTTTCCCGACCACCGTTGCGGTATTAAGGCAATCATACGGCTCCGCAAATCCCTTTGACATTGTCATACCTGCTTGGATTTCATCGATGGTAACTCTTAGCTGCGGGCTTTTAATGACACGCCTTTTGGAGAGAGAAAGATGGAAAAGATAAGCAATTTAATACTTCCTGTAATTGTGGTTGTAATAGTTGTATTCGGCGCTGTTAAGAAGATTAATGTATTTGACTGCTTTATTGAGGGAGCGAAAAAGGGTCTTGTGACCTTTACTAATATATTGCCAGTGTTGACAGCGCTGATTGTGGCAGTGGGCATGATGAGAGGTTCCGGGGGGCTGGACCTTATTACAAAAATATTCTCGCCGATTGCAAAGCTGCTTGGCATACCGATTCAGGTGCTGCCCCTGTGCATTATTAGCCCAATATCGGGCAGCGGCTCAATTGCAGTCTTTGAGGATATTCTCAGAAACTACGGACCCGATTCAATAGCGGGCAGGGTAGCCTCCGTTATTGCGGGCTCCAGCGAAACCACCCTTTATACCACAACCGTATATTACGGCTCAGTTGGGATAACGCGCACCCGCCACACTATTCCCAGCGCTTTGATTGCGGACCTGGTGAACTTCGTTATTTCCTCATTAATTGTAAAGATTACCTTCGCCTGAGCGGGATTTTTTGGAGTTAATGACGGCGTCTTATTTGTGCAATCTGCACAATCGCTGCTTCCGTTCCAGTTTCTGGTAATTCGTTAAATTTTAAAATTTTGTATAGAATGCACAAATGGAGCGATTTTTGAGCTCGCAACACAAATATCTAAATTTGCAAATCGAGAATACTTATCTATCATAGAAAGCTCAGAGTTTCAACGAATTTTTGAGCTTTTTTCTTTTTTGCAGCACAATTCAGATCAGTATTCTCTATGCCTTTACAGTGCTAATGCGTTAATGTGTTTTTGTTCAAAACGCAGAAAAGGCTTATCTTGCCTTAATTCAATTGATTTTTAACTTGAATTCAAATATAATGTTGCTGTCGAAATTCGAAGTGTTTTGCAGTTTCTGTTGGAGGCCTTAAATGGACAAGCTGAAAGAAAAAATCCTGACTGAAGGAAAGGTCCTTCCGGGAAATATCCTAAAAGTTGATATGTTTCTTAACCATCAAGTTGATTATCAGCTTTTAAAAGAGGCGGGCCTCGAGTTTTATAACTTCTTTAAAGATTGCGGAGTAAATAAGATTCTGACTATTGAAGCTTCAGGAATTGCGGTGGCATGTGCTGTTGCCGACGCGTTTAAAGTACCCTTTGTGTTCGCAAAGAAGGGCAGCCATTCAAATGTAGGCAGCAATGTTTACACCTCTGAAGTTTTCTCTTATACAAAAGGAAAGTCTTATACCCTTACGGTTTCAAAGGATTACATAAATAAAGACGATAGAATCCTTATTGTTGATGATTTTCTCGCAAACGGAGAGGCAGTTCTCGGTTTAAAAAGAATTATTGATGAAGCGGGAGGTGAGCTGTGCGGTGTCGGCATAATAATTGAAAAGCGTTTCCAGAACGGATACAAAAAGCTCGTGGATGCCGGCATAAAACTTAAGTCCTTAGCAGTCATCGAGTCAATGAATGATGGAAACATTGTTTTTGGCTGATTGACTGTTGGAATACAAATATAACGGAGGAATGTAAATTGAAGAAGTCGGTTAGGATTATTGCTCTTATCCTTGCGCTTGCAACCGTATTTGCCCTTGTTGGCTGCGGCAAGCAGACAGGCGGAGAAGGCGAAACTCAGGACACAACCCTTGCTGAGGGCCAGACCTTTGCTCCCATTCCCGCTGACAAGATTAAGATTGGCGTAGTTCACATTACAAGCAAGGACGATACATCAGGCTATACATATGCTCATCAGAAGGGCATCGAAGAAATGGCCGCAGCTCTTGGACTTAAGAGCGAACAGATTGTCATCAGAGACAATGTTGACGACAACGATGTAGAGGCTACAAAAGCTGCTCTTCAGGACCTTGTTGACGCTGGCTGCGATGTAATCTTCGCAACAAGCTACAACTACATGGACGCTGTTGAAGAATATGCTGAGAAATATCCGGATATCATATTCTCACACTGCTCAGGCTATAAGAGCAACGGCAAGAACTTCAACAACTATTTCGGCAGAATTTATGAGGCTCGTTACCTTTCCGGTATAGCTGCAGGTCTCAAGGCTAAGGAGCTTGGCGTTCCGATTGTTGGCTTCGTTGGCGCTAAGGGATCTGACAACTCCGAAGTAACCGGCGGTATCAACGCATTTGCTCTCGGCGTACAGTCTGTTTATCCCGAGTGCGAAGTTCTTGTAAAGATTACAGGCGAGTGGTATGATCCCGCTGCTGAAGGCATTGCTGCTAAGGCTCTTATCGACGCAGGCGCAGTAGTTCTTGCTCAGCACTGCGACTCCGACACCGTTCAGACTACAGCTGCTCAGGCTGGCAGGTTCGGTGTTGGCTACAACTCCGATATGACTCCTTCCGCTCCCAACAATCACCTCACAGCTCCCATCTGGAACTGGGGCGTATACTACACTCAGACTGTTGAAGCTATCATCAAGGGTGAATGGAAGTGCGAGAACTACTATGAGGGTTACAATGTAAACCTTGTAGGTCTTTCACCTCTCAATGAGAAGGCTATAGCTCCCGGAACCAAGGAAGCTGTTGAAGAGGCTCAGAAGAAGATTGCAAGCGGCGAGCTCTTCGTATTCAGCGGCCCGCTCTATGACAATCAGGGCAACCAGATTCTCAAGGAAGGCGAGAAGCTCACAGACGAGCAGATCACCGGCGAAATCAACTACTACATCAAGGGCGTAAGAGTTCTGTAAGCCTAATTAGCATTAATAAGGGACACATCGTTCGGTGTGTCCCTGTTTTTTAGTTATCCTAATTTCTGTTTTTTCCGCAAGACCGGTTTCTTCAGAAAATTATTTAATTTAATAGACAAAAAAGGACATAATCCATTATAATAATTCTATTAGTGGCAAGACACCATAGAGCTATATCTTTAGAGAGGGGAAAGGTTTTGACAAACACTACCTACGCCATTGAGTTAAAGAACATATGCAAAAACTTCGGCAGTGTTGCGGCTAACAAAAATGTTTCGCTGAATGTTAAATACGGCGAAATACTTGCCTTGCTCGGCGAAAACGGCTCAGGCAAAACCACGCTGATGAACATGCTCTCGGGCATATATCATCCCGACAGCGGCGAGATTTGGATTGACGGAAAGCATACTGTCATCAATTCACCCAAAGACTCATTTAAACTTAAAATCGGTATGATTCATCAGCACTTTAAACTCGTTGATGTTTTTACCGCTGCCGAAAATATAATAATGGGCACTGAGGGCTTTGTCGGCAGCAGCAAAAAGGCGGCTGAAAAGATAAAAGAAATCGCCGACGGCTTCGGTTTTTCAATAGACCCCAACAAAAAGGTTTACGATATGTCTGTTGGCGAAAAGCAGACTGTCGAGATTATAAAGGTATTATACAGAGGTGCCCGCATACTTATTCTGGACGAGCCTACGGCAGTTCTGACCCCTCAAGAAACCGAAAAGCTGTTTAAGGTCCTTGACAATATGCGCAAGGACGGGTGCGCTATTATCATAATCACTCATAAATTGAATGAGGTTATGGCAATAAGCGACCGTGTAACGGTTCTCAGAAAGGGCGAGACCGTAGCGACCGTTGACACCAAAACAACGGATATCAGGAAACTTACTGAACTTATGGTCGGCCGCCCCGTTGAACTGAAGATTGACAGGCCCGAAACCGAAAGGTCTGCTGAGCCTATGTTCTTCGTAAAAGACCTTTGCGTCAGAAACGAAGAAGATGTTTTTGCTCTTAAAAATGTCTCCTTTGAGCTCTATGGCGGCGAAATTCTCGGTGTCGCGGGTGTTGCCGGCAGCGGACAGCGAGAGCTTTGCGAAACTATAGCGGGACTTATGCAGGCGGAAAGCGGAGAAATCACATATAAAGGTGAAAATATTCTCCACAAATCTCCCGCGGAGATTATTGACCTCGGAATTTCAATGAGCTTTATTCCCGAGGACAGGCTCGGAATGGGTCTTGTAGCCTCAATGGATATTGCTGACAATATGCTCCTTAAATCCTACAAAAAGAGCAAGGGGCTTGTAATAAACAGAAAGCCTTCAAGGGAGCTTGCCGAAAAGCTGGTTAAGCGGCTCGAAATCGTAACTCCCAGCATAAAAACACCCGTCAGCAGGCTTTCTGGCGGCAATGTTCAGAAGGTGCTCATAGGCAGAGAAATCGAGAGCAATCCGAATATTCTCATTACCGCCTATCCCGTAAGAGGACTTGACATTAACTCCTCGTTTACGATTTACAATCTCCTTAATGAGCAGAAGGCAAAAGGCGTTGCCGTTCTGTATATAGGCGAGGACCTTGATGTTATTCTTGAGCTTTGCGACAGAGTTATGGTTTTGTGTCACGGTGAGGTTATGGGCATAGTTGACCCCAGAAAGGTTACAAAAGAAGATATTGGTCTAATGATGCTTGGCAATAAACTGGAGAAAGAAGGAGGTGCCGAAAATGAGTAATGGTTCAAAGGTAAGCACAGGCAGAGAGCCGCTTATCAGAATAGTAAAGCGTGAATATAACAATAAGCTTATCCCCGGCCTTATTCGCGCGGGCGCCTTGATTCTTTCGATTATTGCGGGCGGTTTGTTCATTTGGGCAATGGGCTTCAATCCCTTTGAGGCATATAAGTCCATAATCAGAGGCGCGCTTGTGGGTTCAGCAAGAGACCCGATGTCATCAATCCGCTCCACAATAGACATTTTCGTTCCCTTGTGCGTAACAGCCCTAGGACTTTCATGCGCATTCAAGATGAAGTTCTGGAATATAGGCGGCGAGGGTCAGATTATTATGGGCGGAGTTTTCGCTACATTCTTTGCCCTTAATTACCCTCAGATTCCGAGACCCTTAATGCTTCTCATAATGCTCATAGCCGGCGCAGTGGGCGGTGCTTTGATGGCTCTTATCCCCGCGTTGTTCAAGGTAAAATTCGGCACCAATGAAACACTGTTTACCTTGATGCTGAACTATATAGCAATTTACATCGTCAAATACCTAATCGCGGGTCCGTGGCAGAGAACGCCCGGCTTTGCAAGCATAGGAAAACTGGATAAAAACACTTATCTCTATGAGATAAACAGACAGAACATAGGCTGGATTGCCGTTATAATAGTTGTATTGTTCGTTTACTTCTATCTTTATAAGACCAAAAGCGGCTATGAAGTCAGCGTAGTAGGCGAAAGCCAGGCAACCGCAAGATACGCAGGCATGAACATCCGCAAGATTATAATAAAGACAATGCTCATAAGCGGCGCAATCTGCGGCATAGTCGGCATGATTAAGGTTTCATCCAACCACACTCTCACAGAGGGCATAGGCGGCGGCGTAGGCTTTGCCGCAATTACCGTCGCGTGGCTCTCGCAGCTCAATCCCTTTATAATCCCGATTGTTTCAGCAATCATCAGCATACTGCAAAAAGGCAGCACCGTAATGCAGATGAATATGGGAATATCCTCATATGCCGCCGATGTTCTGCAGGGTATAATACTGTTCTGCTTCCTCGGCAGTGAGTTCTTTGTAAGATATTCGCTTGTATTTAACCTCAGAATAAAGGAGGCAAAATAATGGATACCTTATTTAATTTCCTCTATGCTTCCATTATTGCGTCAACGCCGTTGCTTTTCGGCACCGTGGGCGAGATTCTCTCCGAAAAGGTGGGAAATATGAACCTCGGTGTTGAGGGTATGATGTGGCTCGGCGCGTTTGCCGGCTTCTATGCGGCATATAAGACAGAGAGTTTTCTTATTTCTCTCCTTGCCTCCTTCGGACTTGCCGCTGTCGGCGCTTTGATTTACGCATTCCTTACCGTTACTCTCAAGGCAAATCAGAATGTTACGGGTCTTACGCTTACAACTTTTGGCATAGGTTTATCCCTTGTTTTCGGCAAGGCTATGATTACAGCCGCAGGCGGCGCACCCAAAACCTCGGATGTTTTCAATGCAAAGGTCGCAGCAATAAATATTCCCGTACTTTCCGACATTCCCTATATCGGCAAAATCATCTTTGGCCTTAATCCTTATGTTTATATTGCGGTTGCAATCGCCATCATCCTTTATGTCTACCTTATGAAAACCAAAATGGGACTTAACCTCAGGGCTATTGGCGAAAACCCCGCCGCAGCTGACGCCTCGGGCATCAATGTAAACCTTATGAAATATATTAACATTATCATAGGCGGCGGTATTTCATTGGTAATGGTTAACGGCAGTTGGCAGGATTCGGGCGTTGTTAACGGTTACGGCTGGATTGCTGTTGCTCTTGTTATCTTCTCAAGCTGGAATCCCGCAAAGGCAATCCTCGGCTCGCTGATTTTCGGCATGTTCAGCTCGCTGAGATACTATGTTCCCTCTGATATTATCGTTATCCCGACAGCCTTCTATCAGATGCTGCCGTTTGTGGTAACAACCATTGTTCTGATTGTAACTTCAATCAAAAAGAACAAAGAGAACACTCAGCCCGCCGCATGCGGCATTAACTACTTCAGAGAAGAAAGATAAGCAAAAATCCCACACTTTTACAGTGTGGGATTTTATTTTTCTTTTTTTGTGATATAATGTTTCTACAGACTACTTTGGGAGGAAATAAAATGAGCAAATACTCTGAAATTTTGGCAAAGCAAAGAGAATTCTTTGACACCGGACAAACCCTGGACCCATTTTTCAGAAAAAAGCAGCTGCAACTTCTTAAAAGGGCGATTAAGCAAAACGAACAAGCCATAAATGAAGCATTAAGACTTGACCTTAACAAAGCGCCCTTAGAGGCATATACAACCGAGGTCGGCTTTATTCTTCAGGAACTCGGCTATATGATAAACAGTGTTTTAAGGCTTGCGGCTCCCAAAATGGTATTATCCCCGCTTATACATTTCCCGTCGAGCACAATGGTTTACAATGAGCCTTACGGCTCGGTACTGATAATTGCTCCGTGGAATTATCCTCTCCAGCTTGCCTTTGCGCCGCTGATCGGAGCAATCGCGGCAGGAAACTGCGCAGTAATCAAAACATCACAGTACGCTCCAAACTGCTCCAAAATAATCGCTAAGATAATCAGTGAAACCTATGACCCCGCCTATATTACGGTCGTGGAAGGTGAGCCCGGAGCATCCGAAGCCATTTTGGAAGAGAAGTTTGACTATATTTTCTTTACCGGCAGTGTTGAGGTCGGCAAGAGCGTTATGGCAGCCGCAGCTAAGAATCTTACGCCCGTAACCCTTGAGCTTGGCGGAAAGAGTCCTTGCATCGTAACTGAAAATGCCAATATAAAACTTGCCGCAAAGAGAATAGTATGGGGCAAATTCTTAAATTCGGGTCAGACCTGCATAGCCCCCGACTATATTCTTGTTTCCGAAAAGATTAAGGACGAGCTTATAACTCAGCTTAAAAGGTTTATTGAAAAGCAGTACACAAGCGACCCGCTGACTTACGCCGATTATCCGAAGATTGTTAACGAGCGCCACTTTAACAGGCTTTTAAGGCTCATAGAAGGGGAGAAGATTATTTCTGGCGGCAAGTCCGACAGGGATAAGCTTAAAATCGAACCGACGCTCCTTGATGAACCCGCTGCGGATTCGCCAGTCATGAGCGAGGAAATCTTCGGACCCATTCTTCCGATTATCTCCTTTGATACAATAGAGAACGCGGCAAAGTATATTAAAAAACGCCCGAAGCCCCTTGCGCTGTATGTATTCTCAGAGTGCAAAGATGAGCAAAAATATTTTGTTAAGAATGTTTCATTCGGCGGCGGAACAATTAATGATACAATAATTCACATCAGCACATCTGCCGCAGGATTCGGCGGAGTAGGGGACAGCGGAATGGGCAAATACCACGGCAAGGCCAGCTTTGAAACCTTCTCCCACAGCAAGACGGTAAATGAAAAGGGCAACTGGCTCGACTTCCCCTACAGGTACCACCCCTTCAGCGATTTCAACCTTAAGGTCGTCAAATTCTTTATGCACTAAAAATTAAAGCCCGCATTCAGCGGGCTTTTTATTTGTTCTTTTAGTCGCTGCTTCCCAGGCTGATTTTGAGTGTAATCTCAGCGGGGGCGGTTACCACGCTGTCTGAGGGCAGGGACTGGGATATTACAAAATCCTTCGGCACGCTTGAGTTGTACTCATAAACGAAATTGAATTTGAATACATCCTTCCATTCAGGATTTGTGATGATGGAATTAACGCTTTCGTTTATGAACAGCGGCACTGTTACGGTTACGGGCTTGGTTTCAAGCTCCTGCCATACCACTACGATTACTTCATCACCGATTTTAACCTCGGTATTTATGCCCGGTATTGTTTCGGCAACGGTGCCGCCAATCTTACTGCCGTCGTTGACCTTTACATCACGCACGCAAACGAGCCCCAAATCCTCCAAAATGGTTTTGGCTTGCTCAAAGGGCAGGTTAGTCACATCGGGAATTTTTACGGTTGAAACGCCAAGACTTACTGTGAGCACAATCTTTGTGCCTATTGCCACCTGAGTGTTTGCGGCGATGCTCTGGGCTATAATGAAGTCTTTGGGAACAACATCGGAATGCTCTTCTTTCCACTCGATTACAAAGTTCTTCTTTATATCCTGGGATGCTTCTACACTGCTCTTTGTCATATCGACAAAGTTCGGCACAATTACCATGCCTGACGGAGCAGTGCTTTCGGTGCCGGTTGTGGTTTCAATAACCGTGTTGTTTGGCTCTGTGGTAAGACCCAGGCGGTCACGAAATACGGTGAGCGCAAGTATTATTCCAATCGCGGCGAGAGCAAGGAGTACGATGATGACAGTCAGTACCACAACACTCGTTTTGGATTTGTCAGGCTTACCCCTTACGGGTTCCCTAACCGGAGCAGTCGGAGCAGGGGAGGGGGGTGTTTCGTCAAAATACGAGCTTGCGCTTGCCGCAACGGCGGTGGGGGAGGCGGAAAGCTCCGCTCTCAGTTCTTCAACCGTACGGGTTCTGTCCTCAGGAGAAATCTGAAGCGCGTTAATAAGTGAATTAATTACATAAGCAGGCAGCTGTTCCGCAAACTTTGCGGGAATCATAAGGGTATCATTCTCAACCCTTGACGGAGCGTCAATGGGAGTGCTGCCGATTAAAGCTCTGTAAAGCACAGCGGCAAAAGAGTAGATGTCGGTCCAGGGACCCTGCTTTGCGTCTGTTCCGGCGTACTGCTCAATGGGAGCGTAACCGGAGAAGATTTCGGGAGTTAAGGGGCCCTGCATTGACCTTGCCTGCCAGATGCTGAATCCCGAAAGAATCAGCTTTCCGTCATCCTGATTTACAAGAATTGTTGACGGTGATATGCCCCTGTGGATGATGCCGGCTGAATGAAGGGTGCCTAGGGTAGAAAGCACGGGCAGGAAAAGCGTACGCGCTTGTTTCCATGTAATATAGCCGATACTGCTTCTTAAAAGGTAATCCCTTAATGTGATGCCGTCGATATAATCAGAAATGATATAAGAAGTGCCGTTGGCGTCAACAATATCGTAAACGGACTGAATTGCCGAAAGACCTCTGAGTCTCGCAATCTGACGCCAGAGAGCAAGGAAGCTCTGATGGCAGTCTTCAAAAACCATTTCTTTGCCTGACATAGGCATAAGGTTTAT
>Ga0209508_1002289_pt1 | contig 12940 bp, 6 predicted proteins | sample AD_UKC129_MetaG_FD_184427 | JGI IMG/M metagenome (GOLD analysis project Ga0209508, IMG submission 184427) | Active sludge microbial communities of municipal wastewater-treating anaerobic digesters from Canada - AD_UKC129_MetaG (SPAdes) (version 2) | ecosystem: Engineered > Bioreactor > Anaerobic... | reverse complement strand
GGTATCTCGAACTGGTGCCTCGGGATGGCTTCCTTCAGCTTCTCGGCGATCCTGCGGCCCCTTGCGTACGCCTTGTCCCTGTGGACTATGAACGACAGTGCGTCCACTATCTCGCCGTTGAGCATGATGTCGAGCTTCACCAGGTCGGACTCCCTGTACCCGATCAGTTCGTAGTCAAAAGACGCGTAGCCCTTGGTCCTGGACTTCAGCGCATCGAAAAAGTCGTATATTATCTCGTTGAGAGGCAGCTCGTACGTCAGCATGACCCTGTTCTGGTCGATGTATGACATATCCTTATAGATGCCTCTTCTTTCCTGCGCAAGCTCCATTATGTTCCCGACATACTCCTCAGGAGTCATGATGGTCGCCTTAACGACAGGCTCTTCCATCTTTTCGATGGAAACCACGGGAGGCATATTCGTCGGGTTGTCCATGTAAATCTCGTTTCCGTCCTTGAGCGTGATCCTGTAAACAACGCTTGGTGCAGTTGTGACCAGGTCCAGGTCATATTCCCTCTCCAGCCGCTCCTGGACGACCTCCATATGCAAAAGTCCCAGGAATCCGCACCTGAAACCGAATCCAAGCGCACCCGACGTTTCCGGCTCGAATGTGAGCGCAGCATCATTGAGCTGCAGTTTTTCGAGCGCATCCCTCAGATCGTTGTATTTCGCCCCGTCGGCGGGATATATGCCGCAAAACACCATGGACTGCACTTTCCTGTATCCCGGCAGCGGTTCGCTTGCCGGCCTGTCCGCCAGCGTGATGGTGTCACCTATCCTCGTATCCCTGACGTTTTTGATGCTTGCGGCCAGATAGCCCACATCGCCGGCCAGGAGCACGTCGCACGGCGCATACTGTCCCGGCCTGAAATACCCGACTTCGGTCACGATGAACTCCTTGCCGGTAGACATCAGCCGTATGGTATCGCCAGGCCTGACAGCCCCTTCCTTTATACGGATATGCACTATGACGCCCTTGTAGCTGTCATAGAAAGAGTCGAATATCAGCGCTCTGAGGGGTTCGTCCTCGCTGCCCTTCGGTGCGGGTACGTGTTTTACGATCTGTTCAAGCACCTCTTCGATGTTTATGCCGTTTTTCGCGGATATTTCGGGCGCCTCGGAACAGTCGAGCCCTATGACGTCCTCGATTTCCTTTTTGACCTCTTCCGTCCGGGCACTTGGCAGGTCGATCTTGTTGATGACCGGTATGATCTCAAGGTCATGCTCGAGCGCCAGGTACACATTCGCCAGCGTCTGTGCCTCGATGCCCTGTGACGCGTCCACGACAAGCACGGCACCTTCACATGCCGCAAGGCTCCTCGAAACTTCATAGTTGAAGTCGACGTGGCCGGGAGTATCGATCAGGTTCAGGATGTACTCCTGCCCGTCCCGGGCCCTGTAAACCATCCTGACGGCCTGCGCCTTGATGGTTATGCCGCGCTCCCTCTCAATGTCCATGGTATCGAGGACCTGTTCCTGCATCTCCCTTTCCGTCAGAACGCCCGTCATCTGGATGAGGCGGTCCGCCAGCGTCGATTTGCCGTGGTCTATATGAGCTATTATGCAGAAATTCCTAATATTTTCCTGTCTGTTTTCCGACATCCGTTCTTCCCCTTCGTCAATCTCGTCTCAACAAATGCAAAACAATTATAACATCGGAAACTGACAAAATAAAGGCATCTCTTTTAACATGCAGGCCCGGCTCCACGCATGCATGGTTCCGGGCAGTCAGGCACTATGCTGGTCCGGCTTCATGCAAGCCCGAGCTTCTTCTCTGCCGATACCACAGTCTGGTATATCAGACGGTTGATGGTCATCGGCCCGACTCCGCCCGGCACCGGTGTGTATGCGGAACACTTGCTGATGCAGTTCTCAAGATCTATGTCGCCGATATTGCCGGGGTTGTATCCGGCATCGACAAGCACGCAGCCTTCCTTTATCCAGTCGGCCTGAACGAATTTGGGCTTGCCGACTGCTGCCACAACGATATCGGCACGCCTTACCACGTCAGGCAGGTCCTTCGTCCTGGAATGGCATATGGTGACGGTCGCATTCTCGTTGAGCAGCATCATTGCCACGGGTTTGCCCAGGATCGGGCTCCTGCCTATCACAACCGCTTCCTTGCCCTCTATCTGTATATTATAGTGTTTCAGCAGCGTAATGATCCCGTAAGGCGTTGCACATTTGAACGAATCCATCTGCATTGCCATTCTTCCAAAGGTATTCGGGTTCACGCCGTCCACATCCTTGGAAACGTCGATGCTGAGGAAGCATGCCATTTCATCGATGTGATCCGGCACGGGATGCTGCAGCAGAATGCCATGTACATTCTCATTGCGGTTCAGTTCCTGGATCTTGTCTATCAGCTGCTGTGTGGTCGTCTCTTCCGGCAGTTCCACTTTGAGCGACTCCATCCCGATCCTTCTGCAGGCATTGCCTTTCATCCTCACATATGTAACCGAAGCAGGATCGTTCCCGACCAAAATCGTAGCCAGGATCGGGGTCACACCTGTTTTCTCCTTTATTCTCTGTACCCTTTCCGCCAGTTCCTGTTCGACGCTTTTTGCCAGCGCCTTGCCATCCAGTACCAATGGTGAGTTCATGTTATCTACCTTCCTTCGTATGTATTATTTAAATTTGATCGATCTGATTATAGATCTTAAAGCACAACCGGCTATATATCCTGGATCATAACCGGTAAGTTTCAGCTGTCCCGGTTCTGATCCACGTATGAATGATCGAAAAAAATCATGCAAACGCTGAACGTTCAGGCATTCCATGAACGATCATATGATTGCCGGGCGATCCGGGCGGCAAAGCTGCAGCAGAGTATAAGTGCAGCGGCCGCTCCGATACAGGTATAAAGCGAACGGGTCAGAACCGTATGTCGCGCCGCTTCAAAGAAAATCATTCCAGCTAATAATATCAAAACTTGCGGGAAATGTCACTATTTTAACAGACTTCGACAAAGATTTTTCAGACGTTCAAGTTCATGTTCCAGGTATGAGGTATCTATTGCTATTTTGTTATTCATAAAGGTGATCTCCAGGCTTGTCCCATGGTTTTTGACATCCACAAGGGAAAAGACCTGTTCACCGGATACAAGTCCGTTCACAGACCTGTCCACTATCACTGTCCCTGCAATCATAAGAAATGTGAGCAACGCCAAAGCCATCAGGATTCTTTTTCGCCTCATCCTTTTCTGCCTGTAGAATTCGAGTCTTTTCATTGCGGAATTTTCTGCGTCCATTGCGATGTCACCACGGATACCAGGGTGTTTTTTAAGTCTGGCATGCAATGCATCTTGCTGCCGCATCAGGATCACAGGCGTTGGCGGCCCTGACCGGCGTCGCCTTGCCCGGTCTGCTTTTATATATTATTGGCATCGCAACTTCGGATATTCATAGCTGTGCCCACAAAGGTGCCGGATTATTAGCATTTCTGAAGAACTGTCCCTGCACCTGCCCGTTCCCCCGATTCTGAAGAACTGTCTCCTGCCCCTGGACCCGAAGAACTGTCCCCAACTTCAGCTCCACTCCTCCATCACTTCGTGCAGGACTTCAGCGAGGTACCTGGTACTTTCAAGGCATTCGCTGAGCAGGTTGCCGTCTCCGCCCACCTCCACGAGGATGGACTGGGTGGATATATGCTGGTTGTAGCGTGCCTCAACTATCCAGATCGGCCTCGCGAGCCCCGGGTATTTTTCGTTGAGCTTCTGCTGCAGTTTCAGCACGAAGCTGAGGTTTTCCTTCCATTTGGGATGTGGCAGCGTCCCTTCGGCGGCGACCACGAACATTATCTGTGCACAGTTCTTCCCGTTGATCTCTTTCGTGAGGCGGAGCTTTGGCTTGTCGCTCCCGGCCGCGTCCCTGTGGACGTCTATATATACCTGGATCGAAGGATAGCTCTTCTTATAGCTGTTGAGAGTGTCGATGGATACGCTGTAAGCAGCGTCACGCACCTTGTCATGTACCGTGCCGTTATGCAGGGTCTCGATGCCGTATTTCCTGAGATGCCTGGCAAGTTCCTCGCCAACCCTGACCACATTATACTTGGGATTGCTGTTGAAGCTCGGGACATCCTTCCTGCCCAGGTCGGATTCCTTCAGTACATAGCTCTCGCTTGTATGCGTATGATAAATGAGCACTTTCGGGCCCTTTTTTGACATATCGAGTTTGAGCGGCTTCTTCAGCAGTTCCTCAACATCGATTTTGTACCTCGTATTGTTCCTTATCGCGATCTTCTTAAACTCCATGATATCGGTTCCGTCATCTTTCTCTTCTTCCGTTTCCCAGCTTATGCTGCTGGCCCACGCCTGCGAAGAACCGGGCCAGGTGTCAGAGTTTATACTGCTCTCCGTTACCGTTTCACTTCTGTCGCCTGTCCCTCCGTTTTCCGCTGTCCCATCCTTTCCGTCCTGCCCCGTGCCGTTCCCATCCGGTACAGTCCCGTCTTCTGCGGCATTATCATGCGGCACGGTGTCCTGTCCGGTATCGCCTTCCTGCGGCGCAGTTCCTTGTCCCGGCCTGTTTCCGGTGCCGGTGTCTTTCCGGTGGCCATCTTCTTCCTGCATCGGCCTGCTGCCGGAGCCCTGGCTGTTGGCTTCCTGCATATCCTGGTAGTACCTGAACAGGGCTGACTGGGCACTGAAAATGGTGGACGGCGTCTGAAGATCGAACCCGAATAAGCCTGTAAAAAGCTCTTTTATCTCACCTGAAAACGAAACGCTTGATTTCCCGCTGTTATACACTGTCTCAATGATAGGCAGCGAAAAGCTTATGGTCTTCTTGAAATTTTCAACGTCGATGTTGTCGATGATGTTGATATCGAGATGGTACCAGAGATTCCCGAACTGAATTCCGATGAACACTGCAATGGCGGGGAGAATCAGGAACATGAGCGAATTTGCGGCTTTTTTCAGTGGTTTCTCATATATGTTTTGTCTCTGATTGATGTTCATCTCTTTCCTCCGGTCGGCTGCACAGCAGCCTTCATCAGTTGAATACATAATGCTCATCAACGATCATATAAAATCATATTCAAATACAACGGGGCATTATGATAACTAAAAACTCCAGAGACCTGGACAGTGTTTGTACAAAGCGACCAAATCCTGATGCGGGACAATGTGCAATTTCCCGGAAAGATCCGGCTTGCCGCAAACGTATTGCATTCATTGGCAGACAGCATTTATAATAATTGATAGCTTTATCGACAAAATAACGCAGAAAGGTTGACGGAAAAATGTCTGCTCAGTTGATTTTCTTTGCGGCAACGATAGTTTTGACCGGGCTCCTTGCTGTTGCAATGCATTATTCGATAAAGAAGCATAATGCCAGGATGGCTTCGATGAAAAAGAAAAGGCTGCGTAAATAGGGAATCAGCCGTGCTGATATCAACGGCGGCAATGTAAGTACTCGATGGGTCCGGAAGCGCAGAATGCAGATAAGCAATACAAAGTAACAGGGTAATATAATTGAATAAAGAAGAATCAGAAAAAATAAATAAGAATCGAAAAAAGAATGAGATAAAAAGGCGGCTCAGAGTTAAATGGCCGCCTTTTTTATACGCAGTTCCCGGTCCATCGCTTTGACCGGACCGCACGAATGATCCGCTGATTTGACCGCTTTCGCTGTCGACCGTCACACTGTTTGCCGCCGTTGGCCTGTATATGGGCCTTTGGGCCAGATCCTTAGCCGCTGAATCTCTCCGGATCGCCGTTCCCGTAATGTTTCTGCGTCGCAGTGGATTTTCTGCCCGATGCCGGTGCCTTGCCTGCCGAAGCTTCATCAGCCGCTGCTTTGCCCACCGCTGGTATTATGCACGCCGAAGCCTTATCCGCTGCCGTTGCTTTGACTGGTGCGGTTTCATATCCCTGGCCGGCCGCGGCAGAAACTTCAGCTTCTGTTTCAGTTTCGCAATCTTCCATGTTCCTGAATGCGGCAGCCAGCATAAGCTTGATCCTGTTCACCTGGTTGACTTCGCTGGCTCCGGGATCGTAATCCACGGCAACTATATTGGCATTGGGGTATTTTCTCTTCAATGCCTTTATCATGCCCTTTCCGGTCACATGGTTGGGCAGGCAGGCAAATGGCTGCATGCATACAATATTGGCTGCGCCCTGCTCAATCAATTCTATCATCTCCGCCGTCAGGAACCAGCCCTCTCCCGTGCAGTTGCCCAGCGAGAGCACTCCGGAGGCCTTCCGAGCAAGTTCGTATATGGTTGCAGGCGGCTCAAACCGTTTACTGTGACTCAGCACACGCTTCATGTATCTCCTGTAAAGTTCTATCCCCCATATCGCCAGCCTGCTGGCCAGTTCCGACAGCAGCGGCCCGGAAAGGTACCTGCGCCTGTAGATCGAGCCATAAGCGCAGTACAGGAAGAAGTCGATCAGGTCAGGCATGACTGCTTCGGCACCTTCATTTTCGACCAGGTCCACCACGTTGTTGTTCGCCGTGGGATGGAATTTCACGAGGATCTCGCCGACCAGGCCCACTCGCGGTTTCTTCACATCGACCAGTTCCAGGTTGTCGAAATCCTCGACTATCTGACGGATGTTCCGCCTGAATACGCTGTGCTTCCCGCTTCTGACCGATTCGATGCAGCGGTCGATCCAGCTTTCGTAGAGCTGGTTTGCCGAGCCTTTTATCTTCTCATACGGCCGCACCCTGTACAGCAGGCGCATGAAGAGATCGCCGTATACCAGCGCGATCAGCGCCTTGTTAAGCAGTCCGGGCGTTATTTTGAACCCGGGGTTCTTTTCAAGCCCAAGCGCATTCAGCGAGATCACGGGAACATGCCCGAAGCCCGCATCCTTCAGGGCCTTCCGTATAAATCCTATATAGTTGGTCGCCCTGCAGCCTCCGCCTGTCTGACTGATGATCACGGACACGTTATTTACGTCGTATTTACCGGATTTCAGCGCCTCCATGATCTGTCCGGTGACGAGGATCGAAGGATAGCAGGCGTCGTTGTTCACATGCCTCAGGCCTTCATCGACAGCCGCCCTGTCAACGGACGGCAGTACCTCGATATTGTATCCGGACGCCCTGAAAGCTTCCTGCACGAACCGGAAATGTATCGGCGACATCTGAGGCGCCAGTATGGTGTGGCGTTTGCGCATCTCCCCGGTAAACGGCACCTTCCTGAAGCTGTATTTCTCAGCCCTGCGGCTGTAACCGCTCCTGCTCCTCTCTTCCATCGCCGCCTTGAGTGAACGCAGCCTGATCCTTGCAGCGCCGAGGTTGCTTATCTCATCTATTTTTAGTACCGTATATATCTTGCCGGCCGCCTGCAGTATCTCCTGTACCTGGTCCGTCGTCACGGCATCGAGTCCGCAGCCGAAAGAGTTGAGCTGCACAAGCTCCAGGTCGTCCCTGGTCCCTACGAAAGTCGCAGCCGCATATAGCCTCGTGTGGTACATCCACTGGTCGACCACGCGCAGGGGACGCGCCGTTTCCGCCATATGTGCGACGGAATCCTCCGTCAGGACCGCCATTCCCAGATCAGCGATCAGGTTCGGGATGCCGTGGTTGATCTCCGGATCTATATGGTAAGGCCTTCCGGCAAGCACGATGCCTTTGCGTCCCGTCTTTTCGAGCCATGCAAGCACCTCAGCGCCTTTTTCCCTTATAGCTGCCTTGACCCGCTCATCCTCAGCCCAGGCCTTTTCCACTGCCGTCTCCACTTCCTTCTTCGTGAGTCCGAACCCCTTCAGTTCCTCATACAGTCTTTCAGCAAGGCCACGCTTATCGAAATACGGCAGGAACGGGTTTATATAGTTGATGCCTTTCTCCCTCAGAACATCCATGTTCGCTTTTATGACTTCCGAATAGGACGTTACGATGGGGCAGTTATAGCAGTTGTCGGCTTTTTCGTCCTCTTTCCTTTCATAAGGTATGCACGGGTAGAATATGTTTTTGACGCCCATGCTGACGAGGCTCATTATATGCCCGTGTGCCAGCTTGGCAGGGTAGCAGACCGACTCGGACGGCATAGTCTCTATTCCCATTTCATATACTTTCCTGGATGAACGCGGCGAAACCACGACCCTAAACTTCAGTTCGGTAAAGAAAGTATGCCAGAAGGGATAGTTCTCGTACATGTTCAGCACACGCGGTATGCCAATGACGCCGCGCACCGCTTCTTTCTCGCTCAGCGGCTTATATGAAGTCAGCAGCCTGTATTTGAAATCGAAAAGGTCCGGTATGTCATTTTTAGTCACTTCGCCGCCTGCGCCTCTCTCGCAGCGGTTTCCTGAAACAAATACCCTTCCGTCGGTGAACCTGTTGATGGTCAGCAGGCAGTTGTTGCTGCACTTCCCGCATCGCTCCATAGCTATCCCGGTCTCAAAATTTTCCAGTTCACAAGAGCCCATAATGGTACTACGCTGCCCTTCCGAAGACCGTTCGCGGGCTATCAGCGCGGCGCCGTATGCGCCCATGATACCGGCAATATCAGGCCTCACAGCTTCTGTTCCGGAAATCAGTTCGAAGCTTCTCAGCACCGCAAGGTTATAGAAGGTACCGCCCTGTACGATGACCTTCCTGCCGATTTCCCTGGGATCCTTTATCCTTATGACCTTCATCAGCGCATTTTTGATAACGGAATAGGACAGGCCCGCCGAGATATCGCCCACAGTGGCGCCTTCCTTCTGGGCCTGCTTGACCCTGGAATTTATGAAGACAGTGCACCTGGAGCCCAGGTCCACCGGGTTCTGCGCCAGCAGCGCCTCTCCGGCAAATTCCTCGACGCTCATGTTTAGCGAATTTGCGAATGTTTCAATGAAGGAACCGCATCCGGACGAGCATGCCTCGTTGAGCATGATGTTTTCGATGACGCCGTTCCTGACTTTCATGCACTTCATGTCCTGGCCGCCGATGTCGAGGATGAACTCCACCCCCGGCAGGAAATGCTCGGCCGCCTTGTAATGGGCTATCGTTTCGATCTCTCCCAGGTCCACGCGCAAAGCTGCCCTGACCAGGCCTTCCCCGTAGCCTGTGACGACCGAATTCGAGATCCAGGCGCCTTCAGGCATCCTGGAATAGAGGTTCTTCAATTCCTTAATGACTGATTTCAAAGGGCTGCCCTTGTTGCTGCCATAATGGCTGTACAACAACGCACCGTCAGGATCGATCAGGGCCAGCTTCGTCGTTGTCGAGCCGGCGTCGATCCCAAGGTAGCACGGTCCGCGATGGGACGCCAGATCCTTCCTTGCGACTTTATGCCTCGAATGCCTGCGTTTGAACTCAGCGAGTTCTGTTTCGTCCCTGAAAAGCGGCCGGAGCCTTTCGATTTCCTGAGCCGAGAACGTATCGATGGCATCGAGCTTCCCGCGCAATACCCTGAAACTCATGGGCTTCGATTTTTTCGAAGCCAGCGCGGCGCCCATGGCAACGAACAGTTGCGAATTCTCCGGGAATATCACCTGGTCATCGCCAAGCCCGAGTGTCTCTATGAACCTTTTCCTGAGCTCTGAAAGAAAATACAGAGGACCGCCGAGAAAGGCCACATTCCCCCTGATCGGCCTTCCGCACGCAAGTCCGCTTATGGTCTGGTTTACGACAGACTGGAATACAGATGCGGCGATATCCTCTTTTGCCGCTCCTTCATTTAGCAGCGGCTGAATGTCGCTCTTCGCAAAAACGCCGCATCTTGCAGCGATGGGATAGATGATCCTGTGTCTTGCTGCAAGTTCATTGAGCCCGGAGGCATCAGTCTCGAGCAGCGAAGCCATCTGGTCGATGAACGCCCCGGTGCCGCCGGCGCATGTACCGTTCATCCGCTGCTCTATCCCGCCCCTGAAGAACGTGATCTTCGCGTCTTCACCGCCAAGCTCGATGGCCACATCAGTCTGCGGGATAAATCTCCCGACAGCGCCGGCGGCCGCGACCACTTCCTGTTCGAAGGGAAGTCCCAGCCACTGGGAAACCGCAATACCCCCGGAACCTGTCAGCGTCACCGTCAGGTCATCACCGTCAAATATCGCACAGGTTTCATCAACAAGCTCAAAGATAGTTTTCCTTATATCGGAAAAGTGCCTCTGATACTTGCTGTACCGTATATTGTCATTTCCATCCATCACAACGAGTTTAACCGTTGTGGAGCCTACATCCAGGCCCATATGATAAAGCCTGCTCATCTGATCTCCCAAAATACACGAATACTAGCCCGAAACCATGTCCATCAGGCCGAAGGAATGACCCACGCAGCCTGATACTTAATCTATCGTGCCAAACCTGCCAAAAGGGAAGAAACGGAAAATGGCACGCCCGGTTATCCAACTAACGTCGATCGGGCCAAAATCAGTGCTGTCCAGGCTGTGCAGCCTGTTATCCCCCAGTATATAGACCATGCCTTCAGGAACCGTAAGATCCGTATATTCGGGCAGATCTCCCTGCGGAGTTACCGGCTCCTCAGGCAGACCGATCAGCGACAGTTCCCCGTTTACATACAATTTGCCATCTATGACCTGTACCCTGTCTCCTTCTATTGCTACGAGCCTCTTAATGAGCTGCCTCTTCTCCCCGGGGAACCTGAATACAATGATGTCCCCTCTTTTGAGCCAGCCGAACCGCGGACTTAGTTTTTCAACCAGCAGGTTGTCGCCGTCTTTCAGCGTCGGTTCCATCGATATATCATGGACTATCGTCCTCTGTGCCACGAACGTTACGAAAAGCAGGCTGACGATCACAGCGACAGCAACGTGAAGGAACCAGTCCAGGGCTTCGCTTATCTTCCTGTTCCCGCCTGTCTTTTCCCTGTCGGGGGTTTCTCCGCCGGTCTTTCCTTCGGCAGATGTTTCCCCGTCGACCGTCTCTTCGGCAGCTTTCCCGCCGGCCATCTCTTCGGCGGCTCTCCCGTCAGCCGTTTCCTTGCCCTTCATTTCCCTGCCGGACTCATCCATGCCGGAGGTCCGTTTGACGGCGGGTATCCCACCGGCTGACTCTTCAGCGGCTTTCCTGCCGGCCATCTCTTCGGCGTCCTTCCCGCCGACAGCATCGGTAGTTATTTCACCGTCGGTCATTCTGCTGTTATCCATTTCCTGGCTTCCCGGTCTTGCAGTTTTTCCGTTTTCTCCGGTCATCCCCGCATCTCCTGGAATTTTAGTTTTCAGTTACTTTGAGGCAGAGTTCCTCGAGCTGTTTCGGATCCACGGTGTCAGGCGCTTCGATCATCAAGTCGGACGCATTCTGCACTTTCGGGAATGCTATAACGTCCCTGATGCTGTTCCTGCCGGCCATAAGCATGACCAGCCTGTCAAGGCCGTATGCCATGCCTCCATGCGGCGGCACACCGTATCTGAACGCCTCGAGGAGGTAACCGAACTTGGCCTGCGCCTCCTCCTGCGAAAGGCCGAGCAGCCTGAACATCCTCTGCTGCAGATCCTGCATGTGTATCCTTATGCTGCCGCCGCCGATCTCAGTGCCGTTCAGCACGATATCGTAAGCTTTCGAGCGTACCCTTCCGGGATCGCTCTCAAGGAACTCTATGTCTTCATCCATTGGCGAAGTGAATGGATGGTGTTTTGCGACCCATCGGTTCTCTTCCTCATCGAACTCGAACAGTGGGAATTCAGTCACCCAAAGGAACTTAAACTCCCTGTCATTCAATATGCCAAGCCGCTTCGCTATCTCGACCCTCAGCGCACCAAGCGATTCATAAACCACCTGGTTCCTGTCCGCGACGAAGAGGACCAGGTCGCCGGGCTCCGCGCTTGTCCTCTTCAGCAGCGCATCCATCTCTTCCTCGCTGAAGAACTTCGCTATGGACGACCTGACGCCGCCTTCCTCCACGGCTATCCACGCCAGTCCCTTTGCCCCGTACGTCTTTACGAACTCACCCAGGCTGTCGATCTCTTTCCGGCTGAACTTAGCGCAGCCCTTGGCGTTAATGGCCCTTACGCTTCCGCCGTTGGCGACTGCATCGGCAAATACCCTGAAACCGCAGCCTTCGACAAGGTCCGATACATTCACAAGTTCCATCCCGAACCTCAGGTCCGGCTTGTCCGAGCCAAACCTGTCCATGGCTTCCTGGTAAGGCATTCTCAGGAACGGAGTCTCGATCTCCACTCCAAGCGCTTCCTTAAAGAGCCTCTTGACGAATCCTTCGTTGATCGATATAACGTCGTCCACATCTACGAAAGACATCTCCAGGTCTATCTGCGTGAATTCAGGCTGCCTGTCTGCCCTCAGGTCCTCATCCCTGAAACATTTCGCAATCTGGATATAGCGGTCGTAGCCTGCCACCATCAGCAGCTGCTTGAACAGCTGGGGCGACTGGGGCAGCGCATAGAACTTGCCCGGATGCACCCTGCTGGGGACAAGATAGTCCCTGGCGCCTTCCGGGGTACTCTTTATAAGTATGGGCGTCTCTATTTCCAGGAAACCGTTCTGGTCGAAATAATCCCTTGCAATCTTTGCCACCTTGTGGCGAAGTATCAGGTTGGCCTGCATATCAGGCCTTCTCAGGTCAAGGTACCTGTACTTCAGCCTCATGGCCTCGTTTACGTCAGAATTCTCCTCTATATGGAACGGAGGCGTCTCAGCCCTGCTCAGTATCCTCAGTTCGCTGACGATGATCTCGATCTCGCCTGTCTTCATTGACGGGTTTACAGCCTCCGGAGCTCTCCTGGCCACTTCCCCGGAAGCAGCGATCACGTACTCGCTTCTGACAGTTTCAGCTTTCTCAAAGAGCCCTCTTTCAGTCTGGTCGTTGAAAACCAGCTGTACTATACCCGTCCTGTCCCTCAGGTCGATGAACAGCAAACTGCCGAGGTTCCTCCGTTTCTGGACCCATCCCATCACAGTTACCTTTTTCCCCACGTCTGCCGCACTGAGTTCAGTGCACATGTGGGTCCTCTTCATGCCATAGATCGTCTCTCCCATACACCTTCTCCTGTTCCTGTCCAAAAAGATATCATATATTCCAAAATTGAA
>Ga0209508_1002284_pt1 | contig 12964 bp, 8 predicted proteins | sample AD_UKC129_MetaG_FD_184427 | JGI IMG/M metagenome (GOLD analysis project Ga0209508, IMG submission 184427) | Active sludge microbial communities of municipal wastewater-treating anaerobic digesters from Canada - AD_UKC129_MetaG (SPAdes) (version 2) | ecosystem: Engineered > Bioreactor > Anaerobic... | reverse complement strand
GGGGTCATTTGCCCGCATTGCCCGAGGTCAGTTTCTTTCTTTAAAAAACCAAGAGTTCGTAGAAGCAGCCAGGATTCTTGGATACTCAGATGCACGGATTATATTTCGTCACATCTTGCCCAATTCGTTGGCGCCCCTGGTTGTTCTAACGACGCTTGAAGTGCCGAAAGCTATAATCGTGGAGGCAACGCTGAGTTTTCTTGGACTAGGCATACAGCCTCCTTTGCCCAGCTGGGGCTCAATCATGAGTTCGGGTCGTTCCTTTCTGTTTCATGCGCCTTGGATAACCATATTTCCCGGGGTAATGATCATTTTAATAGTCATGGGTTTTAATCTGCTTGGGGATGCTTTGCGGGACTCCCTGGATCCAAGGCTTCGAGATTAGTGCTTCGTAATCGATGCTTTGGCCATTTTGCTCTCGAAATCGAGGGCCCTCTTAAAACTCATGTTTAAGACCAAAAGCGGTGCGAAATAAAGAAGATGTCGCAGTAAATTGAAATTCGCGCTAAAAAGTCTTTTTAGAATAGAACCGTAGGAATAAAATTCCCTCCAAGCCCAGCCCATGCCCTTTTGCAATTCTTCGGGCGTCATTTGCGCGGGCATAAAAACAGCGTTGCCCATGTCATACTTCGACCAGTCTGCATTGATGATGCGGTCTTCGGAAGATAGCTTTTCGTACAACCTCGTTCCGGGCAAAGGGGTGAGTATGCTGAATTGTGCCAAGTCTAACTTTGATTCCAATGCGAAATCTAAGGTTCTTTTAAACACGTCCTTGTCATCGCTATCAAAACCGAAGATAAAAGCTCCCAACACGATAATGCCATGATCGTGTAAACGCTTTATTCCAACTTTAAATTCCTTGATGTCGTTTTGCACTTTGCCAATTTCTTGCATGCTTTCTTCAGAGATGGTTTCAAGGCCTATGAACAACCCCGCGCAGCCGCTTTTTTTCGCAGCTTTCAACAAGTCCGGGTCACGAATTATGTTGAATGAACTTTGCCCAACCCATCGTATTTTAAGAGGAATAAGGGCGTTGAATAATTCTTTGCTGTATTTTGGATTGCCCACGATATTGTCATCGATGAAAGCCACGAATTTACCTTCGAGGTGTTCTATTTCCCTGATGACGTCGGCAATGGGCCTGTGCCTGTAAGTTCTGCCGAAAAAATTGGACACGGAGCAAAAGGAGCAATTAAACGGGCAGCCTCTGCTTACTTGGAGGCTGTTAACAAAGTAATATGCTTCCTTTTTGTATAGATCCCTTCGAGGCTCGGGCAAATTGACCAAGCTCGGGAGTTTTTCGTTGAAATAAAATTGCTTTAAATCGCCATTCTTAAAGTCCTCCAAGAGCTTTTCCCATGCGCCTTCGGCTTCTCCGATGACCACGGCATCGCAATGTCTTATGGCTTCTTTGGGGAGAGCGGAAGGGTGCGGCCCGCCCAATACAACCTTTGCGCCACTTTTCCTGAACTTGTCTGCAATCTTGTATGCCCTAGGTGCGACTGAGGTCATGACTGTGATGCCCACCAGGTCAGGCACGTCGTCATAATTGATGGGTTCTACGTGTTCGTCTAAAATGGCGACTTCTATGTCTGGTTTTGTCAAAGCCGCGATCGTGCTCAAGGTAAGAGGTGGCATTTTAAGCGCCAGTTTTAGCCTTTTTTTGTAGTATTCGTCCTTTCCTGGCGATATCAATAAAACTTTCACTGTGAATGACCGCCTTTCATCAATTTTTTCGCCTTTTAGCACTTGGCGAGCATTATTTTAACTTATAGTCTGCATATACGATGAATTCCGTAATTTTGCGCTATTTCGATGGCTCTTTTGAATTCCATTCGCGTAATGGACCTTGAAAGCTCCGGATATCGAAAAGCTTTATGAAGCGGGCGGTACTGGTCCATTATGTTTATGAAGGTTTCGGTCGAAATTTCTGTGGCCAAAAACTCCATCACTTTTTCTGTCCCGGCAAGGTTGTTTGGAAGTACCAGGTGTCTCACTAAGAGCCCTTTAACGGCGATGCCCCTGTCGTCCGTCTTTAAATCTCCTACCTGTCTGTGCATTTCCCTGACTGCACTTTTTGCCAAAGAAAAGTAATTAGGAGCTGAAGAATAACGCATGCCCCTTTCGTCATCGCCGTACTTAATGTCCGGCATGTAGATGTCTATGATGCCTTCAAGGAGCTTTAGCGTGTCCACGGAGTCGTACCCGCCAGTGTTGTACACGATTGGAACCTTGAGGCCCTCTTCGAATGCATGCAAAAGAGCTTCCATGATTTGAGGGACGCAATGAGTAGGGGAGACCAAATTTATGTTGTGACAACCCATCCTTTGAAGCTCGAGCATCGTGTTTGCTAATTCTTTAGCGGAGACTTCCTTACCCCTGCCAAGTTGACTGATGTCGTAATTTTGGCAAAAGACACATGCCAAGTTGCAGTGGGTGAAAAATATCGTGCCCGAGCCAAATCTTCCTACCAGAACTTTTTCTTCTCCGAAGTGAGGCCCGAAGCTGCTAACGACGGCATTTCTTCCCGTCTTGCAAAAGCCCTTTTCGTCTTTAAGGCGATTTACGTGACACTTCCTTGGACACAGTTCGCAATTCGACGAAATTTCTAAGGCCTTTTCCAGGCGTTCTGATAGCTTTTTTAAGAATTCTTTATCCTGTTTCATGACGAGCACCTCAAATAAAAGGAGCTAAATTTACGCCCCCTTGTTTACTGTAGTCGGTCAAATTATAGTCTAAACTGAGGCGAGATAGTTTTCAATAAAACTTCGATACCTGCATTGCAAGTTTGCTGCTCGATCTTTGGCGCCTTTCGTCCTGCAAAAGGGCGTTGCCTTATTATTTTTCAAGAAAATAATGCTACTGGTATTATAACAGACGCATTGCACGAAAATTTGGAGTACCGAACTCCTAAAGAAGTTGGTCGTCATCGTTCAGCATCTGCTCATGTCGAAAATGAGCAGATGAGCGTAGTTTCACGCAAGGCTATTCGGCCCTTTGGCGAATACGGTGATCATCTTTTGCTAAAATGATATAGCAATATATGTTTGGCAATTAGCGAGTGCAGCTACAAAAAATCTAGGGCAGCAGCATTCCTATGTTGAAAATAGGCTTGTACTGTTATTTATCAAAAAAGTGGTGATTTTATGAATAAAACAAAGTTAATAATCATGTTTGTGTCATTAATATGCTTAGGAATGGGAGGGTTTTTCATGATGACAGGAGCAGGATACGGAAGTGAACCAGGGAAGCATGCCAATGGAAAAATAAAGCTACCTGAACCCAAATACGAGAGCGACACATCTGTTGAGAAAGCTTTGCTTGAACGAAGATCGGTTCGCAGATACAAAGATGAGCCGCTGACGCTTGGTGAGGTTTCGCAACTCCTTTGGGCTGCGCAGGGGATCACCGGTCAAAGATGGGGCTTTAAAACGGCACCTTCCGCAGGTGCACTTTATCCACTTGAATTGTACGTCTTGGTTGGCAATGTAGATGGCATCGCAAGAGGCGTATATAAGTATGTGCCCCGTGGGCATGAACTCTCTAAAGTCATAGACCAAGATTTACGAGACAGTTTGGCTGTCGCAGCTCTCAGGCAATCTTGCGTCAGGGACGGCGCAATTGCCTTGGTATTTACCGCAGTTTATGAAAGAACAACTGGAAAATACGGCGACAGGGGCATCAGATATGTGCATATGGAAGTCGGGCACGCTGCTGAAAATGTTTGTCTGCAAGCTGTTTCTTTAGACCTTGGCACAGTGGTTGTTGGAGCCTTTAGGGATGAGGAAGTAAAAAAAGTTTTAAGCCTTCCAAAGGAAGAACGTCCGTTGTGTATAATGCCTATAGGAAGGATATAAGTATCTACGTTATGCGTCGTGTATCGTGTCGTTGAACAAAAGGTAATTAGTTAACGAGTATATTTGTCCCATCTCAAATTGCATGGGGCCGCGAGATATCATCATAGAAACTGAACGGAGGTCGTTATCGGCATGAGCGACGAGATTTTGCCGGCAAAAGAACTGCTTGACTTCATGGTGGCAAATGCCATTTACCCGATGTACAGCAAAAAAGGAAAGGTATATTTAAGATGTTCCAAAAAGGGGTTGCTTACCGAAGAAAGGGCGAATGACATCATTCGGCAGTTAAACATCAATACAGCTGATGAATGCGAAAAGTTAAGGGGAAAAATTAAAAGAATGGTAGCGGAGCGGAAATCGACACGGCCGATCAAAGAATGGGTGAAAGAAGAAAGGCCAAGGGAGATGCTCGTGCAGCTTGGGGCAGAAAATCTACCTTTGGCCAAACTTTTGGCGATAATTTTAAGGACCGGGAAAGACGGCATGAGCGCAGAAGAGCTCGCAAGGACTTTGCTCAACCGTTTTGGATCGCTTCGAGGGATAGATTCGGCACCCATATCAGAGATTTCCAAAATCGATGGAATTGGCCTTGCCAAGGCGGTGCAAATAAAGGCGGCCTTTGAGCTTGGCAAGAGACTTTTTAAGGAAAAGGCCGAGACGAAGAAAAAATTAAATAAGCCTGACGATGTGATAGGCTATGTTTCCGAATTTTATGCTCCCTATCTGAGGGATAAGCAAAAGGAAGTTTTTAGCGTCATTCTTTTGGATATTAAAAATAAGCCCATTGGAAATGTTGAGATAAGCAAGGGCAGCGTAAATGCTACTGTGGTCGATCCCAAGGAAATCGTAAGGGCTGCATCCTTAAAATCCGCATCTTCCGTCATACTGGTTCACAATCATCCCTCGGGAGAAACGACGCCATCATCGGAAGATGTCGAGCTTACGAGCCGCATATCCTACGCCTGCGACCTTGTGGGCGTAAACGTGCTCGATCACATAATAGTAGGCAAAAATGCAGACGATTTTTACAGCTTCGCAACAGAGGGGTTGATATAAATTGACCGAGAAGAAAACTTGCAGAATTATTGGGTCTGGGCAGAATTGAGACCGTATAGCTGGACATCTTCAAGCTTATTTTATGGACTGATAGCTAGAGAAGCAACTATTTGCTTTTCCGTAGAGCATTAGAATAATATTAATAAATGAAATACTACAATGCTTAAATTCTCTTAGAGGAGTGATTGTTATGAAAAGAATAACAATATGTTTGATGACAGTTGTAGTATTTGTGTTGTCTGTCGTTGGATATGGATATGCTGCCGATGACAATGTATTATGTATATTGCGCAATATTGATTATCAGATAAGCGATGAAAAACAAATAGTTGAAAAGAACAAAGGGAATGTAACAATTACTATAGATGAATATGGCGACATAGTATTTATTACTCCAAATCAGCAGTATTGGACTGCTAACTGTTTTGCGCTGTTAGATATATTGCCATATTTTGATATATTCGAGGATGGTCAACTTAGATTACACGCAATAACAGATGAAAACGATCTTACATTTCAAGTCGGGATTAGTAAACATGAAGGTGTATGGTACCTAGGTATCTTCAATCAAGAAAGTGCTTTAATGTTACATCCAAATGATAAAAACATAGGAAAAATGAAGCAATTGAATAAAAAATTAAGAGATCTTTTTATAGAGGGATGCAATTAAGATAAACAATATAGTAAGATATATTCTAGCAACGTTATTTGGGCCCATACTGACAATCTGTTTAGTAAATATGGGCCCTTAATGGTAAATTTCGCTAATTAAGTCCAATTTCTCCTGTGAAAATGATAGATTATATATGATCAAGATACTTCAGCCAGTTCACGATCCGGTTGCAAGTTTTCTTCAATGCCCAAATTTGTCCTCAACCGATACAGGTTATTCTTGGGGCTTATATACTCAATGATATCCGCGGGTCTTAATGCTAGCCTGGCGAGTTGCGAACCACGCAAAATTGGGTTGGTCCTAGAGGTCATACTTTGTGAAGGAAGCTACCCTAGTTCTTCCTCCACCCAGCGAGGCTCATGGTGCACTTGGCGATTGGGAGTCTTGGTTAGAAAAGCTTAAGTTTTACTCTCATCTAACACTGGGTCAATTCAATGTAAATAAAATGTCTTTGACTTTCTTGAGCATCAATTGTGATTAGCTTGTTTTGATACTTTCTTCTGCGAAACTTTTTAATATATCTGCACTCGGGTGGTCAGCTAACGAAACTAGCTTGTTAGCCATAACAATTGGTACTAAAGAACTGTAATATAAATCACATTTCAAAGTAGAAATATTTTGCAATATGGTATCCATGTTAATGTAGTCATTTTTTTGTGGTTCTTCCTTCATTTCTGTGTTCGGAATAGAAGCAACGTAGATGTTTTCATATTGAGATTTAAAGATCAACTTGTGGCTATAATAGGTTGATCTTCCATATGGGCAGTGTTTATCTGCATGTCCTGGAATAATATATTTATATATATATTTATTTCCCAGCAATATAATTTGATTTTTTTCTAGCATGTTTGATATTTGATAGGCATGATCGACAAAAGGTCCACTTTTTTCTAGGCCTACTAGATAGATAGAATATTTAGAATTTAAATAATTAATAAGACTTCTCATTGGTTTATGAATATTTGCTGTTTGTCCAAAGAAAGCTAGTGGTCCATCCTTTATAAATAATGTTTCATTTAATAAAGCGGAACGTATTTGTAAAATCTGCTGTATAAGGTAAACAATTATTAATTGTTCTATCGCTGTTGATAAATAACCTAATATACCAGTGGCGCCAATATCGTTATCGATTACTTCGTGCAACCTAAAGACATCAGTTAAAAAGACTGTGCAATAGCAATGAGGGCAGCATATTGTATAGTCTGGTTTTATATTTTTTTCGGCAAAATCAAACCCTTTTCCACAACAGGGACACGAAGCTAGATGCCAAATAGTAGGCGATGATGGATCGTATTCATTGAAGAGCAACCACTTAAGTGCCTTAATTAAACCTTTATCTTCAGGATTTTGCATAAAAAAGTCATATACGCATCTTCTTACGGATGTATTTAAATCCCTTTCACCTTTTATGGTAATGTATTTGGTAGGTAAAACAAATTTTATTCTTTGTATATTTTGTAATTTTGCAAAATCTTCAGGATCAATAAATGGTTTTGTCTTAATATTTATTAAATCCTGCATTTTAAAGAACAAAGCGCCAAATTGGAAAAACGCAATAGTCGAAGATGGAAATTCCTTTTTAACAAAAACATTTGTATATCCACCATCAATTGCGATGATATTTTTAATAGGGTTATTTGTAATACTTTTTATAAATATCTTTTCGAAATCAACGTTTGCTATATTTTCTTGAAAAGGTGGGATATGACATTTAGATAAAAATTCCTTAACTTGGATATCATTGATAATGTTAATGTGAGCATTTTTGCTGGCCTTTTCATATGGCTTGTTTGAAAAATCATTCCCGTAACTCATATATAATTACCTCTATTCGTTTGCTAAAAATCTATCTATCTGTACGGGAACCACGAAGGAGTTGGAATATGTTTTCATTCGAATAAAACCTTTATCCGTACCTGGACTAAAACGTATCAATCCTTCGCAAAAATCGCCGAAATCGTAAAACTTTTTAATTTCTTTAAGTTCGTCTTCATTGTTCAAATGTGCTATGAACCAATTCTGTGTGTTCTTTAATATATTAGAGCTAATAGAACTTACTTCTTGAGTAGCATAAACCATGCCAAGGTTGAGCTTAGCTCCCTCTTTGGCAATTCTCGTATATATTTGACTCAAGTCTTTGTCTTCTTTTTTTGGAAAAAGGTTATGTGCCTCTTCAAAATAAAATTGAATAAAGTTATTTGGTCTATTATGTATAAAATGATCCATAGCATCACGAAATATACACTTACAAATCCTCTCGGAAAATGTTTGTTGAATTTTAGGATCACCCTGAGATAAATCTATAATAATAATTTCTCCTTCTCTCAACTTATTAACAATATCTTCTTCGAAAGCCGTATCATTTAATGAAGTGTGGTATGGTTTTAATGGGTTTAATTTTTTATAACCAGAAATATTGACGCTGCCAGTTAAGTTTCTTTTACGAGTTAAAAAAACCAGCAGGGTTCTTAAATCCTCATCCACCCAATCATGCCCTTTGCTATTCTTATATTCTTTAAAAAAATCATTATTATCACAATTTTCCGCAACCCAGGTAAACCACCTAATAGCCTCGTCAAAAGTGATACCATTAGCTGGGTTAATATCATTGATTTTGCTGTTTATTTCTTTATTTCCCTGGAACTTAATTTTATAGTTCTTTGGAGGCTCAAAACCAGCCCTATAAAGACAACACTTATAGGCAGCTATCTTTCTTTCCCATCTTGTATAATCTGAGCTTTCTCTTTCCTCAGGCTCCATCAAATCAACGGAAAGAAAACTTTTAACATAGTCTCCGCTCTCTCCCGCGAGAAAGTTGTTAATTAAATCAAAACCAGCTTCAATCTCGTTATAAAGGTTTACTTTTAAAACCTTAAAGTTAGCCTTTTCAAGCACACTATAACGCGTGGTAATGTCAGCATACTTCTCAAAAATTGCTGTTCCTTCATCTTGCAAATTGGCGTTTGCATATTCACCGTTTATGTCAAAAATTATTTGACCAACTTTATATTTTGGAAACCCAGAATCGTCAAATTGTTTTAAATTTTCCTCTATACTGCTGACTGTTACCTCCGAAACGTTCTTGGAACGCGAACGTTGTTCAGTTGTTGCTTGAATAATTTTTTTCACAGTATTTGATTTTCCAGTACGAGTCATACCAAAGAGAGCAGTCCTTTTCCCCAAAAAATCTTGCGGATTAACATATACTGAAACCTTTTCTTGTCCTTCTTGGAAACGCCTACTGGAGCTATATCGTACTTTACCGATAGGTATATTAGTTGAGTTCCCTACTACAGAATTTCTATCCCTAAAGTTTACAATAAACTCTAAAACCTCTCCGATGGGCTTATAAGCAACATAATGATGAGCGCTATAAAAATTTTCAACATCTGCGCCGAATTGAATTTGCCCTGAATTATTTTTAAAAAATGTCCCCAATATTCTGCATTCCAGACCAGAAAAACTGAACATATATCTTGTATAATCATCAAGTTGGCTATGTTTACCTGACGTCTTTAAATTATCTTTGTAAAACTCAACCATTGAAGCTATGACATCACTATCGGTTGGCAATTTAGTGGGGCAAATTGCCCTTAGCAAAAGACATTCATCTACTTCGTCATTCTCATTTTCATAAAAGGCTAAAATAAAGACGCCTTGCGGGAGTCCACCAACTTTTTGTTTCCATGCGTCTGCAATAAGTAGATATGCTTTTTCATAATCTAAATAATAAGGGCGTCCGATAAATAAATCACCTTTTTTAGCTTCAGTGAAAATATCAACTGAAGCCATTTTTAGGATCTCTTGGGTAATACTCATTACATATTTCCCCCCTTTTAATATTGGAGCATAGCGAGGGTTCTTCGAATCTTATCATTGATTGATACCCATAAATGGTATTGGCTTCTATGCTGACCCATTTTCTTTTGAGCCTTTCTGCACAGAAACCTGTAGTGTTACTACCACTAAAAGGATCCAGTACTAGATCTCCTTCGTCTGTAAGAAATTCTATAAAAAAACTTGCTAATTCTAGAGGCATTCGGGCAGGATGTGGTACGATGTCTCTTTCTTTGCATTTCCGCATAAAAAAGTCATTCGATTTTGTATTTGCAATTTTAAACATAGAATATGGCAATCTTACATTTTCATCTTCTTCTATAGGTTCAAGCTCCAGTACGTTGCGACATATACTGCCCTCATTGTCTTTCAAAAAACTTTTTTTACCTATAACATGGGACGAAGGTCGCTTCCCTGCATTATACTTTCCCTTTTTTAAAAGCTTTTTCATGCTCTTGCTATATGGTCTCAACACATTTCTATTATCTGCTTTAGGGTAATCGGATTTGGACATCCACCATATGTGAGTAAAACTATCTATTACACGAATACGTTCTATAGTTACCCATTGAGCAGGAGATGGCAACCTTGCTGGATTGTAACAAATAAACTCCTGACATAAACGTAAGTTTGCTTTTTCTATAAACCCAATTAACGATTTCATATGTAGAAGTGACTGTACTGGTCTGCCACTTTCCCAAGCATTGCCCATTTCCACTACAACAGAGCCATTTTCTGTCAGTATTTCAGCAAAAAGCGGAGCCAAATTTATAAACCAATTCAAATATTCATCCCCAACTTTATTGCCATATTGCTTTTTATTATTTAAAGGAAATGGTGGGGATGTTAAAATTAACTGCACTTTTCCTTTGAGGTTTAATTTTTTAATTTCCGATTCACATTCTCCTATGTAATATTCTCCATAATCAGTATTATACAGCAAGTTAGTCACAAAGCTTCACACCTTTTACGATATGAGAGTATCAAATAACAACAATAATTTTACTTATTATATTATTATATTCTTAGTCAGTCAATTACACGGCCTTCCTCAAAATTAATCTCTTCGAAACAACATTGTTTCTTCGCAATTGCCTAAGAGGACAACTACCTCAAAAATTCCTTTTGGGCAATGCTCAATTTCATTAAGGTAGTTTTTAGAGGACAGGAGTGTAGCAAAATAAATATACGCTATTAAGGCCAAATATACCACAATCAAGTACAATGCAAAGATCTAGTATAAGGTCACGAAGAGGGTAAAATTACCAGATGCTCGGTGAACTTTGCCGTCATACTATATATGAACGGACAATACTTCACGAGCCTTTTGGGAAATAACGGCAAAGTAATGGTTAAGGGGAGTACCGTTTCAGTAGTATTAGATCCACTAATTTAATTAAATGATTATCAAAGAGAGGTAGAAAGAGAGCATATGGTCAAGATGTAGCTGATGCTTTATAGAGAATGTGGCCCCTTGTGTAATTTGCATCCTCAAAGCATCTAGTTGCTTTCATAAGGTTTAACTGCAATCAAATATTTTCTCGTCCAGAGTTTAAGGACCTAAGGCAAGGGGCGAGGGATGCTCTCTCTAAAGCGTCTCCTTCCCATCGTTGTCAGCCTTCTTAAACCCTATGTGGATAGAGTAAAATTTAAAGGACGATACAAGGGTAATTCCTTAAGCAGCAATATAATATAAGAAAAATCAATAAAGATGGAGGCGTAATTTCAAAAGCCAAAGGAGCTCGGGTACGTGAAGGTAAATTCATTGCATCATTCCAGTGCTTTCGATAGGGGAAAGTTTATATATACTTTACAGCCCCGGAGATATCTACGTGCGGTAACATTGCCTCCCAACATCGTTTATCATTTTGTTGAAGAAGCGAAGCCAGTTGCATTATAACAATGTTGCATTATAACAATAATGAAAGTTTACAAAATCGTCGTATCCGATTTAACTCAGGCGACCTAATAAAAACAGGACTTCTTTCTTCGTCAAGCTGTAGTGTAATATATGGAAGTAAGGACCTGAGAGGGCGTATAATACAATCAAATTAGAAATAATTATAAAATTCTCAATTAGCATATAATTAGCTTATTTTATAGATAATTAGGAGGCATTTTAAATGTCAGAAGTTAGAGTAGAAAGGGAAATGGCAAAGAGAAGATCTGCTGTAAGGCCGATGAATAGCCGCATTGCGAAGTTGCGTGAAGAAAGCGTCGGCGCCGAGGTAAAGATCTCAAGCGAACGAGCGAGGCTCGTGACTGAGTTTTATAAAAGTGGCATGGCCGACGGAAAGTCCGAACCCGTAAGGCGCGCCATGGCCTTTAAGTATTTGATGGAGCGAGTAAGCCTTCCCATAGAGGACGGACAGCTCATAGTAGGCCTTCGCGGCACCGGGCCTCAGGAAGTGCCAACCTATCCCGAAATATGCACTCACGACCTCGAAGATTTAAAGGTCTTAGATACAAGGGAAAACATGCCCTACAAGGTCGACGAGGATACCAAAAAGGTATATGAAGAAGAGATTATTCCTTTCTGGAAGGGCAAGACAACGAGAGAGATCATCTTTGAAAGCCTTCCCGAAGAATGGATCGATGCCTACGAAGCCGGAATATGGACCGAGTTCATGGAGCAGAGAGCGCCGGGTCATTCTGCCGGAGGAGAAAAGATTTTCGCGACGGGCGTTTTAGACATCAAAGAAGATATAAAAAGACAGATGGAGATGTTGAACCCGGCTGATCCTGCTTATTACGACAAAATGGAAGAGCTCAAAGCCATGGACATCGCTGCAGACGCCATATTGATATACGCAAAAAGGTACGCCGCAAAACTTAGGGAATTGGCCAAAGTTGAAAATGACGCAAAAAGAAAGGCCGAGCTTGAAAAGATGGCTCAAATATGCGATAAGGTGCCGACCCATTCGCCCGAGACCTTTTGGGAGGCCTTGCAACACTATTGGTTCGTCCATGTTGGCATCGTGTATGAGACAAACCCCTGGGACTCTTTCAATCCCGGGAGGTTGGATCAGCACCTTTTTCCTTTCTATGAAAAGGAAATTGCCGACGGTACACTCACCAGAGAGCAGGCAAAGGAACTGCTCGAGGCGTTCTGGATTAAGTTTAATAATCAGCCGGCAGTGCCGAAGGTGCGCGTTACCGCAGAAGAAAGTTTCACATACAACGACTTCACGAAAATTAACATAGGAGGCCTTAAAAAAGACGGTTCTGACGGAGTGAACGAAGTCTCCTATTTGCTGCTTGAAGTTTTAGACGAGATGAGAACTCTGCAGCCGAATACTGCGGTCCAGGTGAGCGTCAAAAACCCTGAGCGCTTCATCGTGGAGGCTTTAAACGTGGTGGGACCCGGGTTTGGCGAACCTCCATTTTTCAACTTCGACGGCGTCATCGTTAAGACTTTAAGACAGGGCAAATCTTTGGAGGATGCCCGCACTGCGGGTGTAAGCGGATGCGTCGAAACCGGCGCTTTTGGAAAAGAATCGTATATTTTAACCGGCTATTTCAACCTGCCGAAAATACTTGA
>Ga0209508_1002272_pt1 | contig 13065 bp, 10 predicted proteins | sample AD_UKC129_MetaG_FD_184427 | JGI IMG/M metagenome (GOLD analysis project Ga0209508, IMG submission 184427) | Active sludge microbial communities of municipal wastewater-treating anaerobic digesters from Canada - AD_UKC129_MetaG (SPAdes) (version 2) | ecosystem: Engineered > Bioreactor > Anaerobic... | reverse complement strand
GGGGCGAAACGGCGGACGATCCTGTTGCAGTTCCTGATTGAAGCGGCCTGCATCTGCCTGCTGGGCGGTTGCCTTGCCCTGGCGATTGCATGGCCGTTGACGCTCGTCATGCAACGGTTCATGCCGGCCGCTCTGTCGCCGCCCATCGTGCTGATCGCGCTCATGGTTTCGCTGATCACAGGAGTGATCTCCGGCTTTTTGCCGGCGTGGCGGGCGGCGCGCATGAATCCCGTGGACGCCCTGAGAAACGAATGAACGATCGAACCCAGCCATCCGGGGATCGGGCGGGCGCGGCTCGCGCGGGCCGCCGGCAGACGGGCGCGGTGCTCTGGGGCGAGTTGCGCGAGAGCTTTTCGATGGCCATGGCCGCTCTGGCGGCGCACAAGCTGCGCTCGGCGCTCACGTTGCTGGGCGTGCTCATCGGCGTGTTCTCGATCATCGTCGTCATGACGGCAATGCGCGTTCTCCAGAAGACCGTGGAAACGGAGATCCGCTCGATCGGCAGCCACACATTTGTCATTCAGAAGTGGCCCGCAACCATCTTCGTGCCTCCGAAGGAACGCGAGAAATACGCGCGCCGGCAGAACATCACTGTGGAACAGGGCCGCCGCGTGATGGAACGCGTGAGCCTTCCTCTCAGCGTCGGCCTGGAGGAGGGGGTCTGGTCCGGCGAGGTCGAAACACGGTACGCGAAGAGTTCGCCCAACGTGCAGTTGCTGGGCGGGACGCCGGGCCTGTTCCCGGCGCGGAACTGGACGGTTCGCGAAGGGCGGGCGCTGGTCGACTCCGACGTGGACGGCGCGCGCGAGGTCTGCGTGCTGGGCGACGCGGTCGCAAGGACGGTGTTTCCGCACGGTTCGCCTGTGGGCGAGCGGCTCAAGGTGGATGGCATCAACTACACCGTGGTTGGGGTGCTCGAAGCCAGGGGCCAACTGGCCGGCGGCAACCAGGACAATTTCGTCGTCATTCCCATCACCACCGGCATGAACCGTTACGGCGGGCGCTGGCGTTCGGTGAGCATCTTCGTTCAGGCGCCGAGCCAGGAGCTGTACGAGGCGACAGTGGATCAGGTGCGGGGCGCGTTGCGGGCGATCCGCAAAGTGCCGCCGGGGGAGGAGGACGATTTCGAGATCTTCTCGAGCGACTCGGTCATGCGGCAGTTCAACTCGTTCACGCTCGTGCTTCGCATCGGGGTGGCCGTGGTCAGCTCGATTTCGCTGCTCGCCGCCGGCATCGGGATCATGAACATCATGCTGGTGTCGGTGACGGAACGCACGCGAGAGATTGGCATCCGCCGCGCCGTGGGCGCCCGCAAGCGGAATATCATGACCCAGTTCATCATGGAAGCCGTCGTTCTCTGCGAGGTGGGCGGCGTCATTGGGGTCGTACTCGGCGTTCTTGGCGGCAACGCCACGGCCGTCGTGTTGAAACTGACACCGGCCATTCCCGTTGACTGGATTGTGGTGGGGCTTGTGATCTGTTCGATTGTGGGCGTTGCTTTCGGAACCTACCCGGCGTACAAGGCCGCCAACCTCGATCCGATTGAATCGCTGCGATACGAGTGACGCGACCGCAGCTATGGCGCCTGCATCGCCCGGTAGAAGCGAACGGATTCAACCGGCGCCACTTCGACAAGGATCGAGTTGCCGCTGAGTTGATTGGTTCCCACCGGTGTCCAGTTCGCGAGGTTGCCGCTCGATTCGATCACGTACTTCTGGCCGGGCCGGCCTTCCAGGAGGAAACGGAAGACGCCGTTCGTCAGCGCCGGCTCGCGCAGGACCGGGGGTTGCCCGGGCGCGATGACAAACAGCGTGATGCTTTGCGGAGGCAATGCGTTCGTGAATGCGTTCCCTGAAAACGTCACGTCCGCCAGGCGCGTGATGGCGTTCGCCGAGGTCAGCCGCCACACCTGTGCCGTGCCGCCGGGTGTCCAGTTCGTCAGTGTCACGGCCAACGGCGACGTGATGGACAATTGCTTGTTGATCGCCATCAACGTGAGCGCTCCGTTGCCGGAGCGCAGTGCGGCAAAGACCGACACGTTGTCCGGATCCGGCCCGCCGGCGAACACGCTCACGTCGCCAAAGGCCGATCCGTTGCCGTCATAGTTGCGGTACATCTGCATTGCTTTGAAGGTCGGCGTGCCCGGTTCGGGTGTCGTCCAGCGGGTGGCGAGGTCCAGGCCTTCGCGCCCGAAGATGCCGAGGATATCGGCCTGGGCGGTGGCGCCGTTGATATGGTTCTCCGCGCCCCAGTTGTATTCGGTGATGCCGATCTTCGTTCCGGGATAGTGCGTTTCCACCCATTCTCGCATCCGCGGGATCAGTTTCACCACGCTGTTGATCCAGGTCTCATCCACGTAGTTGGTGTCCCACAGGGCGCGGGTGGACCGGTTGCGGCGCAGTTGCATGGCGGTGGACGTGTCGTCGCTGAACTCGCCGCCTTGCGGATAGAAGTGCAGCGTGAACACGTCGAGCAGCCGGCGGCCCGTGTCGATCTCGTGCTGGCGCGCCTGGTCCAGCAACCACGGCATGTAATCCCAGCCGCCGTTCGCGGCGCGGTCGGGAAAATGCGCCGGGTTCCAATCGTTATGCTCCGCCGCCCACGCCGCATCGAAGCCGCTGTAGAAGTAACCGGTCCAGCCCCATTCCTCCGGCGCCAGCAACAGCGCGCCCGGATCGACGTCCTTCACCTTGCCGCCGTAGTCGAAGAATTTGTCGCGGATCTCCTGCATTGTCGTGCCGACCGAATGCACGTCGCGATGCGTCGAGTTCCACAACGTGTGCTCGTTGTCCATGCAGTAGTAGCGCACGCCGCCGTTGGTGGAGAGGCCCCAGCGATTCGTGAGATGGTGAATCCATGCCTGCTGGAAATCGGAGTTGGTAAGGAAATGGGCGTCATAAGGGTCGTTCGTGGTGATCAGCCAACTGGTCTGCGTGACCGGGTTGGTGCCGATGCCGTTGCCGGCGTCGGGGAACCATTGCCAGTCATTGTCCGTTTGCGGTCCGTACTTGGCGATCGAGTAGCTCGCGAGTTTCTCCCGGTTCGGTCCCAGCTTCGGCATCCAGCCGATCATGGGCACCGTCAGGATGGGTTCAGACCCGGCGGCTTTGCTTTTTGAAACGTGATCGTCCGCGGCGCCGCCCGGGATAGCCGGGCCCGCGGGCAGCGACTCGAAATACCAGTCGGCGGCGTGGTTGCGCGCGTTGAGCTCCCAGTTGTAGCGCGTCTCCGCATTGCCCCCGGAGCGGTTCAGGGGCGCCTGGAGCAGCGCGAGTTCGTTGGATGAGGCGAATGCCACGCCGTAGATCAACGGGCTGATCGGACGGCGATTGCGGGCGGCATCGACCACGACGTTGACGGGCTCATTGGTGGGCTCCGGTGAATCCGCGCCGATCAGACGGATGTCATCCACGTAGAACGTGGGCGCGGGGATGGCGTCCGACAGTTGCAGCCAGAAGCCGTCGAAATCGTCCGCGTCGGCGACGCCCAGTGCGGAAAGGGGAATCTCCTCCAGCCGCCACGATCCGGCGGGCAGCGGGTCCAGGATCACAGGCGTCTGCGGCATGCCGTTGCGCGTTGCCTGCACCTGGATGGTCTGTCCGCCAACCGTTCCGCCATGGATGCGAAAGGAGAGATGGCTGAAGAGCGACCCGGGCTGCGGTGCGTGATGGAGGTAGAGTGCCTCGTAGCTGGAAGCGCTGACGCTGATCGACGCACTTCCGCTGTAAACGGGCGAGGTCTTCCCAAAGTTGACAATTGCCCAGCTCCAGTCCTGCCAGCCGGCGTGCAAAAAGTCCGTGTAAACCGGCTGATCCGTTTGCGCCCCGGCGGCGTGAACGATCAAGATGCCCGCCAGAACGGAACTCCAGGTTCGCCGGATTGTTCTAAAAGACAGGTGCATGTTTGCGTTCCGGCAGGTCGCGTGCCGAGCGAACGGAAACCCGTCGTTCGCGCCGCAACCGGACATACCAGGGTGGAATGCGGTTTTCACTGCTTCGGTACTTTCTCGAGTTTCAGTCTAAAGATGCCGCGACTCGCGCCCGCAGCGTCGCCGGACGTTCTCTCCGGAACAGAGCGCGCTTGCCGTCATGCGACCCGGCGGCGCGCTCGCCGAACCACGTGCATTGCCAAATGAGGCAACCGGTCGGCGGCCGCCGCGGCCGCGGGCAACGGCGGCGACGATACGGGGTCTGGGCATGGGCGCGGGTTCGCGCAAGCCGGAGGATGCGCGGAAGAGAGACCGCGCCCGGACCGCGGGTCTGCGACCCGCAGCGGCGTTCGAAGGCATCGTGTCGGAGGGATCACATGCGGATCCCGATACGCGCAGAGAAGTCCACGTTGCTGCGGCTCATAGAGACCGCGCTCCGGCAACCACTCAGCGTTCGCGCGTCATGGGCACAAAGCGCACGGGCAGCACGTCGCGCCGGTGGACCTGACCGTCGCGCTTCTCCAGGAGATGCAATGATTGGGCGCCCCATGCAGGGCCGACCGGAATGATCATTCGCCCGCCATCCTTCAACTGATCCACGAGCGGCTGCGGGACGTGATCCGGAGCGCACGTGACAATGATGGCGTCAAAAGGCGCCGCTTCGGGCCATCCCTGGTAACCGTCGCCGGCGCGGACAAACACGTTTGTGTAATTCAAACGCTTGAGGTCGGCGGCCGCGCGTTCGGCCAGCGGTTCGACGATTTCAATGGAGTAAACCTCGCGAACCAGCTCCGCGAGCACCGCGGCCTGGTAGCCGGAACCAGTGCCGATTTCGAGCACTTTGTCCTCCCGCTTCGGCGCGAGAATCTCCGTCATGAACGCGACGATATACGGCTGCGAGATGGTCTGGTCATAACCGATCGGTAGCGGGTAGTCGCCGTACGCCTCGACCCGGTGCGGCGCGGGGACGAACTCATGCCGCGGCACGCGGCCCATTGCCTCGAGCACCTGCCGGTTCGCGATGCCGCGCGCGGCCAATTGTTCCTCCACCATGCGCTGCCGTTCCTCGGCATAGGGGACCCCTTCCTCGACAACCCGTGCCTGACGGGAATGACACGCCGCAAGGAGGATCGCAAGCGAAGTAGAACAGGCCGAAAACAGCTTCCTCATGCGGAGAACATAGGCGTTTGCAAAGGGACTGCAACCGCTTTGACGAACCGTCGGTGAATCAGTGAGTTGGTGAGTCGGTCAGGAACTGCCTCAGGCGCGCGGGAAGCGCTTGCGGGCGACGCCGGCCCGGACGGCTGCCCGACGGACGGCTGCGGCCACGCGCTGCACGACTTGCCGATTGAAGACGCTGGGCACGATGTATTCCGGGCTGAGCTCGGCCTGGGCGATGCAGCCGGCGATGGCCCGCGCGGCCACCTGTTTCATGCTTTCGGTAATCTGGCGCGCGCGTACGTCCAGGGCTCCCCGGAAAATCCCGGGAAACGCCAGCACGTTGTTGATCTGGTTCGGATAATCGCTGCGGCCCGTGGCGACAACGTAGGCCACTCGCGCCGCTTCTTCGGGCATGATCTCCGGGGTTGGATTGGCCAGCGCGAAGATGATCGGCCGCGAGGCCATGCGTTTGAGGTCGCGTATCTCGACCAGCCCGGGACCGGACACGCCGATGAACACGTTTGCGCCGCGCAACGCATCTCCGAGGCTGCCGCGGACGTTGCGCGGGTTCGTGTGTTGCGCGAGCCATGCCTTGCTGGGGTTGAGATTCGGCAGCCGGCCCTTGTGCAGCGCGCCTTCGCGATCGCACACGATGATGTCGCGCGCGCCGCCCCCCAGAAGAATTTGCGTGACGGCCACGCCCGCGGCGCCCGCGCCGCAAATGACGATGCGCATGCGGTCCAGTTTGCGGCGTGTCAAACGCGAGGCGTTCAGGAGCGCGGCCAGCACCACCACGGCCGTGCCGTGCTGGTCGTCGTGGAACACCGGGATGTTCAGCTCCTCCTGCAGCCGCCGCTCGATTTCGAAACAGCGCGGCGCCGAGATGTCTTCGAGGTTGATCCCGCCGAATCCGACGGCAAGGTTCTTTACCGTTGAGACAATCTCGTTCGTATCCTTCGTGCGCAGGCAGATCGGGTAGGCGTCGATGCCGGCGAATTCCTTGAACAACATCGCCTTGCCTTCCATCACGGGCATGGCGGCCTCCGGTCCGATGTCGCCCAGGCCGAGCACGGCGGTGCCGTCGCTCACGACAGCAACGGAGTTGCCCTTGATGGTGAGTTGCCAGGCTTTTCGGGGGTCGGCGGCGATGGCTTCGCAGACGCGGGCCACGCCCGGCGTGTAGGCCAGGGACAGCGCATCGCGCGTGGTAAGGGGGACTTTGTTCTGGAGCGAGATCTTTCCGCCGAGGTGCAGGAGGAACACACGATCCGAGACATTCAGCACCTTGACGCCCGCAATCCGCTGGACGGCGTCAACGATTTCCTCCTGGTGTCCGGCATCTCGCGCGCGGACCGAAACGTCGCGCGTCATGACTTTCGAGTCCGGCGACACGATGTCCACGGCGCCGAGGTCGCCGCCGCGTCGGCCGATGGCGCCGAGGATGCGGGCGAACATGCCGATGCGGTTCGGGTACTGGAGCCGCATCGTGAAAGTGTAACTGACAGATGGAGCGGGCCTGAGTGGCTTCATGCGGCGGCAGTGTAGAAACGGGAGGGCGGCGGGCTAAAGAACTTTTTGTTCTCCTGAATTGGAGAACACTCAACATTCAATGTCCGGAGCGCGGCTGTGTCCCGCCGTTTGGGACCAGCCGCAGCGCGTGGACGAAGCGGGAGTCTGCGAGTTCCGCACGCGCGCCAAGGAATGCGCATCGAACATTCAACACCGAACACCCAACGCTCAACATTCAACGTCAAGGCGACGACCGGCCTCGAACGATCCAAAGCACCCCATCTTTGGATTTACGATTTACGATTGACGATTGACCGGGCTGAGCATCCGCTGTCTGCCGCAGGAGTTCGCGCGAACAGCGCCCGGAGCGCGGCTGTGTCCCGCCGTTTGGGACCAGCCGCAGCGCGTGGACGAAGCGGGAGTCTGCGAGTTCCGCACGCGCGCCAAGGGATGTGCCACCGAACATTCAACGCTCAACATTCAGTGCAACGTCAACATCATTGAATGCAGGCAACGACCAGTCTCGAACGATCCAAAGCACCCCACCTTTGGATTGACGATTGACGATTGACGCGGGGGTTGAGCATCCGCTGTTTGCCGCAGGAGTTCGCGCGAACAGCGCCCGGAGCGCGGCTGTGTCCCGTCGTTTGGGACCAGCCGCAGCGCGTGGACGAAGCGGGAGTCTGCGAGTTCCGCACGCGCGCCAAGGGATGTGCCATTGAACATTCAACGCTCAACATTCAGTGTCCCCCGCAGAGCGGGGGTTAGAGCCGAGACTTTATGCAATGCGCTTCGGAGCTCGGGCTTCGGACTTGTTTCGGATTTCGGGATTCGGATTTGAGTCACGCGCCTCCCCGACCTCTCCTCCGTTCTGCGAATGGAGGAGAGGGAGACGGAACGGCATTGGCTGCGACTCACCATGTCGCGCGCCGCGCGTTGGCGCAAGACCCGCGTCAATCGTAAATCGAAGGCGTTGGATGTTGGGGTCGCTGGCGCTGCTGTGGGGGCGATGGAGCTGTGAACAAATGTGAATACAAATCTTTTGACGCGTTCGCCTGCGCCCGTGCAATAATGGACACCCTGAATCCATATAGACGAAACCGCAAGATTGTATGAACGGAACGAATTCCTCTAAAAACGTGCTGAACGCGGATGTTGAGATCAAAGGGACGTTGAAGTTCTCGGGAGAACTGGTTTTCGAGGGCAAGCTCGAGGGCGATATCCAGACGGACGGCACGTTGCACCTGGGCGATACCGCCGTGATCACGGGCAACATCAGCGCCCAATCGGTCGTCGTTCGCGGCAAGGTGAACGGCAACATCACGGCCAAGGACAAGATCGATATCAAAGGCAAGACGGAGCTGTTTGGCGATATCCGCGCCAGCAAGCTTGCGGTCGAGGAGGGCGTCACCTTCGTCGGCAAGACCGAGGTCAATCCGAACAAGGTGTCGCCGACCGCGCAGCCGTCCCGTCCGGCCGAACCGGCCAAGCCCGACGCCGCAAAACCCGTCATGCGCTGAGCGGTATCCGCTTTAGGCAGGCCCCGGAATGCCGGCCAGCAAACAGGACAAGTTCCTGCTGACCTGCCCTCATTGCGGGCATCAGCAACCTGAGCCTCGCGTTGCCTTTTCGACCGTCTGCAAGAAGTGCGGCCGGCACCTGCGCGTCCAGGAGCTGCTCCATCCGAAGCCCAGGGCCGCGCCCGCGAAACCCGAGGGCAGGATCATCACGTGCTTCGAGTGCGGCGCCGAACTCGAAGTGGCGCGCACCGCCGAGTCCACCATGTGCCGGAAGTGCAGCCGTTACGTGGACCTGCGCGATTACCGCATCAACAACGCCGCTTCGAAGAACTTCAAGACCAAGGGCTCCTTCCTCATTGACTCCAAAGGTTACCTGTTCAACAGCGAAACCATCGCCGCGGACATCGTGATCAAAGGGCGGTTCCTGGGAAAACTGCACGCCACCAATTCGCTGACGATCTATTCCACCGCCGAAATCAAAGGCACCCTCGCCGCCGACCGGCTGATCATTCCCGAGGCGAATCACTTCCGGTGGAACGAGGTGATCCGGCTCCAGTCGGGCGAGATCGGCGGCGAACTGGCCGGCGACCTCGATGTCGCAGGCACATTGGTCCTGAAATCCACCGCGCGGTTCTTCGGTCAATTGACGGCCGCCCATCTCGTCGTTGAAGAAGGCGCCGTCGTGGTCGGATCGATGCGCATCGGCGTAAAATGAATCCATGATGAACTCAACGGTGAAGATTGCCTGGATTGGCGCGGGAACGATGGGATCGCGCATGGCTGCGAACCTCGCGAAGGCCGGGTTCGCCGTAACCGTCTGGAATCGCACCACACCGGCTCCGGGCGTCGAGTTTGCCGCGAGCCATGGCTGCGCGATCGCCCGCGATGTGCGGGACGCGCTGAGCAACAGCTCCATCATCTGTTCGTGCGTCACGGACGGGCCGGCGCTGCGGTCGGTGCTCTTTGCTCCGGATCGCGACCTGAAAGCCCTGGTGCGCGAGAACGCGCTGTTCGCGGATTTCAGTACGATCGGCCCCGTCGAAGCGCAACGGATCGCCGGGGAACTGAGAGGACTGGGCCTGAGGTTCGTTGACGCCCCGGTGACGGGCGGGGACGTGGGAGCGCGCGACGCCACGCTGACGTTCATGGTCGGAGGCGCCGGCGAGGACTTGGAGTCCATCCGGTCTCTGCTGGAGGTGATGGGGCAAAAGATTGTGCACGCGGGGCCGGTGGGGGTGGGCCAGGCGCTCAAGCTGGTGAATCAATTGCTATGCGGTGTCAACCTGCTGGCCGTTGTGGAGGCATTCAAGGTGGCGGATGCGCTGGGAATGGATCGCAACCTGGTGGTGGAAGCGTGCGGAGGCGGCGCTGCCGGAAGCTGGCAGCTCGTCCATCTCGGTCCGAAGATCATTGCGGGGGACGATCGTCCCGGTTTCCGCGCCGAGCATCTGTTGAAAGACCTGCGATTCCTGAGTGAAGCCGTTGCCGGCGGCAAGTCCGCGGTGAACCTGCCGTGCTTTGAGCTGGCGCTTGCAGCCTTTCAACGCCTGTGCGATGCGGGCCGGGGGGCTCTCGGAACGCAGGCCGTGGCGAAGGCGTAGGGATTTGCGATTTACGATTTGCGATTTACGCGGGGTGTTCGGTGTTGAAGGTTCAATGGCGCATTTCTTGGCGCGCGTGCGGAACTCGCCAGACTCCCGCTTCGTCCACGCGCTGCGGCTGGTCCCAGACGGCGGGACACAGCCGCGCTCCGGGATTTGCGAATTACGCAGGGTGCTTTGGGTCGTTCGAGGCCGGTCGTCGCCTGCGTTCAATGACGTTGACGTTGCACTGAATGTTGAGCGTTGAGCGGTTGAGCGTTGAATGTTCGATGCGCATTCCTTGGCGCGCGTGCGGAACTCGCAGACTCCCGCTTCGTCCACGCGCTGCGGCTGGTCCCAAACGGCGGGACACAGCCGCGCTCCGAATGCGGGCGGTCGCGCGCTCGCGCGACGCCCGCGTCAATCGTGAATCGTAAATCCAAAGGTGGGGTCTTTGTCAGTCAAACACGGACAGCACATTCGGCCTTCTGCCGAATTTTCTTCATTCCAGGACGGGCCAATCTAAGGGGATGAGACTGCTCAGCGTGCTGTTCACATTTGGCCTCTTGTTCGCCGTCTGCAAACTGGCGGAGAGGCTCAATCGAAGCCGGTTCTGCCCCGCCGCCATCAACCAGGCGGCGCAACAAGCCAGCGAGGCCACGAAAGCGGGACCTGCGCTCGTCGTGAACGGCTATTCGCAACCGGACGCAAAGCGATATCTCCGATGAAACTCTCACGCAAAACGAAGTCCTGTATAGGCGTCGCCCTGCTCGCGCTGGGGGCTGTTCTCCTTACCGCGGCCCTCTGGAAATCCTCGTCCCGTGAAATCACCCGAGCCGATCTGACGACGCTCCTCACCGAGCAGCAGATCGAAAAAGCCAGGCTCCTGCCCACGCCCTACGCCGGGATCTACCGCGTCGAAGGCACGCGCCTCGTGGGCGGCAAGCCTGAGCGGTTCCACATCACCACGCACCTGGACGAAGCCCAGACGCGCGATCTGCTGTCGCTGAGCACGGTCACCATCGAAATGCCCGGCCAGGGGATGAAGGGCCAGTGGGTGAACATCGTCTCCACGCTGATCATCGGCGGCCTGATCGTCGGCCTGATTCTGTATCAGACCAACATCGGCAAGGCCCGAAGCGCGCAGGTCAGGGAACGTCCTTCGGTCCGATTCACCGAGGTTGCCGGCATTGAAGAAGCCAAGGGCGAAGTGCAGGAGGTCGTGGATTTCCTCCGCAACCCGGCCAAGTACCGGCGGCTGGGTGGCAATCTGCCCAAGGGCGTTCTGCTCGTCGGACCGCCCGGCACCGGCAAGACCATGCTTGCCAAAGCCATCGCCTGCGAAGCCGACGCCAGTTTCTTCAGCGCGCACGGCAGCGACTTCAACGAAGTCTTCGTCGGCGTCGGCGCCAAGCGCGTCCGCCAGTTGTTCCGCCAGGCCCGGAAGAACAGGCCCGCGATCATCTTCATCGACGAGATCGATTGCGTGGGCAAGAACCGCAAGTTCGACACGCACGGCGAGCATCAACAGACCATCAACGCCCTCCTCGCGGCGATGGACGGGTTCCAGAGCAGCGAAGGCATCGTCGTGGTCGCGGCGACCAATCGCCCGGAGGACCTGGATGACGCGCTGCTCCGCCCCGGTCGCTTCGATCGCAAGGTGTTCGTGCCGTATCCGGACATGAAAGGCCGCCGCGCGATTCTCCAGGCGCATGCGGAGGGCAAGCCGATCGAGGACGAAGCGCACGCGCTGGACGTGCTTGCGCGCACCACGCCGGGCATGTCGGGTGCCGACCTGGCGAACCTGATCAACGAGGCGGCCATCCTCTGCGCGCAGAAGAACGCGGCCCGGATCACGCTGGCCGATCTGGAAGCGGCGCGCGACAAGGTTCGCTTCGGCAAGGAACGGGCATCAATGGTCCTCAAGCAGAGCGAGCGCGAAATGGTGGCCTACCATGAAGCGGGCCACACAATTCTGCATCTGAACACGTCGCTGCTGCCGCCGCTGTACAAGGTGAGCATTGTCCCGCGCGGCCAGGCCCTGGGCGTCACCACGCTGTTGCCCGACGAGGACCAGAACCTGCAGAGCAAACAATTCCTGCTGGAAGAACTGCGGGTGCTGATGGGCGGACGCGCGGCGGAACGCCTGTTCTTCGGGTCCACGACGAACGGGGCGGCCGGGGATCTCGACATGGCGCGAAAGATCGCGCGCAACATGATCCATGAATGGGGCATGGGCGAGCGGTTGTACTACGAGCGCGAGCACCGCGACGCGGAGATCGAGATCAACCGCCTGCTGGAAACGGCGGATCGCGACGCGCAAACCATCATCGAAGCGCAACGGGAAAGCACTGAGAAACTGGCACGCGCGCTCCTGGAAGTCGAGACGCTGACGCGCGAAGAAGTGCTGGCCCTTGTTGGAAGCGAGCATCCAGCATTCAACGCAACGGTCTCTGCCTCTGACTCCATCCCCTCCATTCGCAGAATGGAGGGGAGGAGCTTCGATTGAAATCCGAAGTTCGAAACCATCCTCTTTGTCGAAAGCTTTGTCGCAAGCTTCGTCGGTCTTAAGGGAAAATGGGTGACGGCGTCAAAGACCGACAAAGCTTCTGACGAAGTTGAACGGCGCGGGCGGGAAACAGGCCGGCACGCGCAACCTGGACTGCCGTGAACAGGTTCGCGCGTGCCGCGCCCACCTCACCCAAACAGAACGGCTACATTCGGCGTCCGGCAAACAGCCCTACCAGCAGCAGGATGACAAAGACCGCTACAAACAGGTAGAACAGGAATTGCGCAATCCCCGCGGCAGCACCGGCGACTCCACCGAAACCCAACAATGCCGCGATAATCGCGATCACGAAGAATATGGCGGCCCATTTCAGCATAACGTTGTCCTCCTACTGGTGTTCATGCCGCAACCTAAGCCCGAACAACCCGTTTTTCGCTGGGGTCTAGTGCCCACCTTTGGATTTACGATTGACGATTGACGCGGGCGCCGCGCGCGAGCGCGCGACCGCCCGGATTCGGAGCGCGGCTGTGTCCCGCCGTTTGGGACCAGCCGCAGCGCGTGGACGAAGCGGGAGTCTGCGAGTTCCGCAGGCGCGCCAAGGGATGTGCCATTGAACATTCAACGCTCAACGCTCAGTGCAACGTCAACGTCATTGAATGCAGACGACGACCGGCCTCGAACGATCCAAAGCGCCCCACCTTTGGATTGACGATTGACGATTGACGCGGGGGTTGAGCATCCGCTGTTTGCCGCAGGAGTTCGCGCGAACAGCGCCCGGAGCGCGGCTGTGTCCCGCCGTTTGGGACCAGCCGCAGCGTGTGGACGAAGCGGGAGTCTGCGAGTTCCGCATGCGCGCCA
>Ga0209508_1002271_pt1 | contig 13067 bp, 18 predicted proteins | sample AD_UKC129_MetaG_FD_184427 | JGI IMG/M metagenome (GOLD analysis project Ga0209508, IMG submission 184427) | Active sludge microbial communities of municipal wastewater-treating anaerobic digesters from Canada - AD_UKC129_MetaG (SPAdes) (version 2) | ecosystem: Engineered > Bioreactor > Anaerobic... | reverse complement strand
TTCTAGATTCAAAAGCATATAAGGACTACAACCTGCCGGGTGACCACCAGCGGAGGATGTTTGTTGAATACATACCACGATATAGTACGTTTAAGTATTCTGGTCAATCGTTACAATTAAAGTTTTTCGGAATACGCCGGAACCCTGAAAAATAAAGCTACGTTTTCCCTATCGCGCCCCATCACAACATCCATGCACCTATCCAGATAGCTTCTTTCCACAAACTTCATCGGGACATTTTCCCTTTTGGTATCGTATTATTTTGTTAAGTACCACGATAAATATCATATATCTTTTGCGTCGACATGTCAAGCCCGAATATTAAGAAATATCCCGATCTACTTCCTGAAGTTCTTGTATATTTTTTCTTATCTCACGTTCCGTCTTCTGGGAACGCCTTTCCTTCATGTCAACAAATTCATATTCCAAGCCAAAGCTTGAGATAATTTCTATAGCTTCGGCTTTGGCTTTTTCTATTTCGTCTTCTGCGCCTTTTGGAATAAGCAACGAATAAGTCACGACGTACGTCCCAGGAAAGACGGGTTCCCAATCCTGCGCCTGGAATTCTTTAATTAAAGCATTTAATGCCTTTGAACTTTCATGGGCCGTATTTTTATCTACGTTTCTATCCCAAGCTTTGGGAATACGTACACAAACCCTGGAAGCACCAGCGACTTTAGTGTCGTATATGCCCACGACTGGCTTTGAAATTTCCGCGGGGACGCCACACGCTTGCGATAAACTTTCCGCCAACTTCACCCGGTTTTCAAAGCCTGCCATGTTTTCGGCGCTTCCGATGATGTAGCTTTTCATGTAGCCCCTACCATGGACGAACTGCCCGCCCTTGAGATTATTTTCTTCCACAAATTGGGCTATCTTATCTTTAACTTTTTCGTATGTTTCGGGAAGAAGCTGTACGTAAAGAAGCGGCCTGTCGTTATAGGGGACTATCCTGTCTTTTACTTCGGACTTTACGTAGGATTTTTCTTCCTTGGGGGTTTCCGTCACAATTTTCTTAAACTTTTCCACGTGGGTTTCTTTGATGGGCATTTCTTTACCGCGGAAACGTACTTCAAAACCCAATTCCGTTAGTCCCTGCCTAACCAAATTAGCCACGTAATCTTTCTTTTCCCCTTCTACAGTTAGCTTTTTCGTCCACGCTGAAGACGTCATCTTCGTTTCAGCTGGTTCGCTGGCTATTTTTGCACCTAGTTTTGCGACAAGTAGCTTTGCCACCCTTTCAAAAATGGGCGCATAGAAACGGTATGCCAGCCAAGGGAAGTTTATAGTTACGACGTCGTTTTCTTCGACGACGGAAAGATCTGCTTTCAGCGGATAGGGAAATTTTGGGAAAACGCGGGCTGACGCTAAATTCCCCGACTCCCACAGCCCTGCATCTTCAGCGTAAATGCGGGCACTGCGGGAACAAAGCGTCTTCTTCAAGAACAGTTCTGCTTCTTTTCTGAATACATTATCATCGTCAGTTTCCTTGGGAAATTCCGGAAAACGTTCATAAAATATGTCTTTTGGAATTACAGTTTTATATTCGCTTGCCCCATTAAAAGAATAAAGTTCCTGCATGTCTGGAAAATTGTTTTTCAAAAATTCAACTACGGACTTTCGATGCTTTTCCGCCATTTCCTTCGGTAAATCAGAATAGGCGGGAACCCTGATAAACAGCGTAATATTTTCATTATCCCGCCCCATCACAATATCCATGCACCTGTCAATATAGCTTTTTTCTTCAAATTTCATCTGAACATTTCTCCCTTTTCGTCATATTTTTCTATTGCGTCCATTAAGCGTTCCTGAAGCTTTATTGGGTTAATACTGCCAGTAAAGATCCCACCATCGGGGTGGTCGAACAAAAAATTCCTTAAGTTAAATGCCTTTTCGTATCCATGGCGGGATCGAAGATAAAATCTACGCCCCTGCAACATCAAGACTAATTTTGCATTGGTGCCAAGAAATAAAAGTTTCCTGCACAAACTTCCTGCTTCGGGGGGCAGCAAGAACACTTCAGCTTCACTGTCGCTTTTTGAAGCAAGAAGCTTTTCTGCCGTTTCTTTCTGCCAGTTCATATATCTAGTCACGTTTTCGTCATTCCAAGACCAAGGATCAAACCGTAATTGCCCAAAACAAGAATTCGCCCCGTATAGATCGAAGAAACACCCAAAAAGCACGTCGTTTTCCAAGTGGTCGTATTTAGAACAGGGAAAGTAGCTTTTAGCAATTTCAGTAAGCGTCCAATCGGGTTTAATTATTTTATCATCTGTTTCTTCATATTCCCCTTTGTTGTCGATATAAACTTCAGCCCGTGCTGGTATACCCGCAGAATAGATGGGAAGCCCCATGGCTTCAAAACGAATTGGGCTTTCCCCAAAAAGCGGGTCGCAGGTCTGGAAGCGTTCTTGCAAATACAAAGCGGCTATCAAACCGTCTGGCGTATTTTCAGCAAGCAATATTTTCTTCATCGTATGCCCCCAAATCATATTTTATTCTTGTCTTAAACTCATCCCGTCGTTCCTTTTTCCAATTTCTTACTGGCGTTACAAAGCCGACAACGCGGGTAAATTTATCGAACTCATTATTCCCGCAAGAACACACCGCAGGTTCACCGGCATACACTTCGTTGCATTTAGTACACCTGGAAAGTATATAATTAAGCGCAAAGTAAACAACGCCCATCTTGGCACATAACTTGACTATTTCCTTGTGGGTTCCAGGCTTTACTTTTCCTTGAGTATTAACGTGCAGAATTGCCCCGCCTGTAGCAAGATCATCAAGCTGCCCAGCCGTATAAATTCTTTCTATTACGTTGGTTTCATGCGAAAGCGGGATCCATTGGTTGGAATAGATATTATATTTTTGCTGCAGCCCTAATTCACGATCCTTTTGCGCCATATAAACTGCCATGTTTTCTGCCGGAACTTGTTCTACATTGTAGGGGAAACCCGTTTCTTTCCGCCTTGTTTCGTTTAAATTATTGATGGTTTCCATGATCTTCTTGGAAAAGGCAATATGGTCTTTAACGCCCAAGAATTCGCCCGCTTCCCAAGCACCGACAATTCCTACAGTACAATATTGTCTTTCCAAACTCATGAAGCCGTGATCATACAGGGGAAGAAAACCGCGGGAAATGTTTTCTTTGACCCAAGAACGTCTAAATTCTACACACCTTTGGGCATCTAATACATCTTCTTTTAATCTTGCAAAGAACTTGTCTTCACTTCCTGAAATTAAAGCTATATGGGGCAAGTTGATGGTGCAAACCCCAACGCTTCCCACGCCATCCCCGCCGGAACCGAAGGAATTGACGTATCCCAAGTTATTCCTTAACCTGCAGCAGGAAGATAAGCTATCCGCGTTCTTTGACATGTATATATTTACCATTCCGTACTTTGAATTAACTTCCGAAAGCCAGTCTAAGAATTCTTCGTCCCTAATTTCGCCGTTGTCATCTAAAAGTAAACAAGCGGTAAGAACCGGAAATGTAAATATAAAGCCCGTCTTTTCTATTTCTTCCACGAACCATTCGACATACATCCTTTGTAAACTTTGCACCGATCTTTCGTTCAAAGCGCTTCCGTCGGGATACCTAAAGCTGCCGTAAAGATCTTTCAAGTAATGGCTATCGAATATAGACAAATTAACGTATGGCGATTGCGCGGAAAATCTGACCGGCTGGTTGATAGAATAAGTAAATATCTGAAACAGCTGTTTTATTTCTTCTTCGTCAATTTTGTCTTTTCGTACATACCAGTCAAGTCCGACAAAAAAGCTGGTAAGCGCCGCAGCGCCCGATTGGTGGTTAGATGCATACATGATTAGCTGTATACAATGCTGCACAAAGGAATTAGCATGTACTGCGGGCTTTGAAGGAATATTGGGAATAAAGGGAAGCCCAAAAGCCATCAAGTGTGACACGGAAAAGTTCCAGCAATAGGGGGCAAATAGCATGTGGGAATCTGAAACATAAAGTTCGCTTTCTTTGACTTTAGTTTCCACGTCGACGTGTTGAAATAGCTTGGATAGACAGTAATTTTTCATCAGTGGTTTTGAAGCTTCCTGCATGACGGTAGCTATGGAACGCCCCGCCACATTTGCATTAGGATCTGCCGATACGTCGGCCATTGCACCTTTAGAATTTAAAAGAAGGTCAAAAAAGGCATCGAAGTTCATTTTATCCTTTCCTTTCATCTCAAAAAATTTTGTTCTTCCGATAGTTCTATTATAATTTTATCTATTTCGGAAAACTTAGCTAGCTTTTTTTCGACATCCCCCAACGAAACTTCGGGGATCTTAAAAAGCCCAGCGTCTTCAAGCAACCTTTCTACCCGCCCAAGGTCTTTCATGTCATAACCCTTGGGAAAGGCGTTTTCAGCTACAATTCCTAGACATGTTTCCGCTTCAGGAAGCAATAATTGTTTATTTCTATATATCCCGCATGACGGTTTTATATCGCCCACGAGCAAAGACCATACTTCGCCCAAGTTCCAATGATAAAACACTTCCCGCATTTCTTCTGCCTTTCCTGCTAAGCGGGAATTGACAAAAAACCCACCGGGGTCACCGGGGACAAAAAGCCCGGTAAAGTTACAAAACCTGCCCTTGAAAAGAAGCGTTAAGTCCACTAAAGCATATTCCACTTTATACATCTTGTCCACGTCCTGCCAGAAGAAATCCTTTCCAGGCATGGGAATTTCTTCCTTTGCAGGGCCAACTAGCATCACAAACCTAAGTATGTCGCCTTCTTCCATTACCTTAGAAACTGGATATAAAAGGCCGCTAAAAGATATTCTATTAGTGGGAATGTAAGACCAAAAGGGAAGTAAAATTCCCACAGCTTGGCCAGTAGCTGAATTCAACATGTTCCCCCTTCTTTCTTTTGGAAGTCAATAATAATTATAGCAAAAAAAGACTGCAAAAGTAACCCCAAATATGCTATAATACAAAAAAACGAAAGGGGAATGGTGGAATGGCTTATGCTATCGAAAAAAATGATCTTGACAGGGGCGTTTTGTTAATCAAACATTTAAGGGACGCTGACAGATCCTTTGGGAATTTACCAGTAAGAAAACTGCGGGCTTCAGGAATTGGCCGCGATTGCAATACGGAATTATTCCTTTCCGCAGCGGGACATGAATCGCAGTTCGACAAGAAGACGCTAAGGATATTTGAAATTGGACGCGTCATGGAACCCGTGGTCGCCCAGTGGATGCAAGAAGACGGATGGGAAGTGCAACATAACGCTGATGACGAACACGGCATGGTAATGGTCGTAGGTCCGGGCGTCGTTACGGGCCATTACGACGTCATAGCGCGGCACCCAAAGATAACGGGGAACGAATGGGCGTTGCTGGACATTAAGACGATGAATACAAGACGGTTTAACGCCTGGAATAAAAAGGGAATCATCGCTTCCGACCCAGCATATTATGCGCAGCTTCTATTCTATGGATACGCATGGGGATACAAAAAGCTTGGATTGGTTGGCATGGAAAAACCCACGGGCGACTACGAAGTTGAAATATTCGACTTCAATAGAAAACATTTCGAAGAACTAAAAGCACGTGCGGCGGATATTTTAGATGCAGACATGGCCACTAGCCTTCAAGACAAGAAATGTGAATGGTGTTCAAAGAAAGATTCTTGTGGCGGAACAATGACAAACCCGCTTCCCAAGATAAGGGACAAGAAATACTTGCCAGATCTTTTGGCTTCCTATGATGACACTTTTATATATACAGAATTGGGGAATTTAATAAAATTATCACCCCGTTACAAGCTGGAAGAAATGTTGATCCCGCCTGACGGGGTGATCTTTAAAAAGCCAGAAGAACCAGAAATAGACGACGAATGGATAGAATTATAATTTTCTATCTATCGATATAGTCGCTTTTCGACAATTCCAATAATGCATCTACCGTCCTTGACCACAACCTAAAGAAATCGTCCGAAGAATTTGCCATAGATACAAGAAGCGACGATAGGGGATCGGGAACTTTTTTGGACAATTCTTTCAAACGGGAGATATCGTTTTCGACATGTTCCTTTCTTCGAATTACATATCTCCCGTTTTGAAGTTCAAACTTGCTTGATATTTGAAGAAGCAAGTCTACTATTTCACTAAGAATTTCTGTTGGTACATCTACGTAAGACATCTACAAGCCCTTCCGCTTCAGGACACAACACAAGCCAGTCTACAAAAGCGCTAGCTAAACTGTCTACATCCGAAGCATTTTCTATCTTAGAAGCTAAAACTAATAATTTTTCTTCATCGGTCATAACGATCACCTTCCAAATTTTCAATAAATGGGTCAGGTTCAATAAAACTGACGGGCATGCCCATCATCAATGCTTCTTCAATTTCCGCACTAACGCCCAAGCTTTTATCCCAACCATTTAAAGTTATCACGTAAAGCTCATCACAGCGACAAAGCATGTCCAAGTCTTGTTTTAACCAAAATTCGTTGTCGGTTGGCAAGTCATATTTACTAGCAAGCGTATGCCCATATACTATTGGGGAATAGACAACTTTACCCGCTTTCATCAAAAAAGCGGCTATCATGCATGATACTTCAAAGGATAATTCTTCCATTCCAGTATATGGCGCCGCAAGATAGATCATCAAACCACTTCCTTTGTCAATACTTCATATATCTTATTCAATATTTGTTTTATTTCATCCAGTTTACGTAGTATTTCGTCTTCTGCCATCATATCTTCCCCTATAATATCTTCATCGTCGTCTTGATATTTTTCGCAAGTTATTCTATAGATGTCAAGCATTTCATCCTGCTTGTCTTTATACATTTTCATTTCATACACATTTTCATCTATCTTTCTTTTTAAGTCGGCGACTACGTCTGTATATTCTTCATCTGAAATGGCGCTGTTTATATAATCTTCTTGCGCCCTTCTTAATTTTTCTTCATAGCGTTCCTTTTCTTTCATTAAGTTTTCGTATTTACTTGTCTTTATTTCTGTCATCCCAGAAAGTAAATTGGCAGAATTATTTAGCATACAAAGTTTTCCTAAGTCCAACAAAGTTTGGCCGACTTTTTGTATTAGCTCATCTTGCGACTGAATTATTCTATTCAATTGTTCTGATTCTTTCATGTTTTTACATAACCCCCTTTCGGTCGTTGATGATATTTGTATATTTGTCAGTAGATATTATAGCCTTTGTACATATAGCTTAACAATTATTTCTTTTGCTGCTACTCATCATCTTCGTCTTCTTCAAAATACTGTAGAATGGCTTCAGAAACATCAGCAAAGACCGCTGCTGTTGCGAGCATCCTTTTGTATGTTGTTTTAATAAGATCTTCCGATCCAGGGTTACCATGATCTAAAACCCCCATCTTTATCATAAGCCCTGTGGAATTCAAAGCAAATACAGCAAGCTTCATTAAATGCGCCTGCATCCATATGACTTCATCTGCGTCCCCCGTTTGTACAATAGATAACGCTTTCTGTCTTAATAATTCAAAATCTTCCACCAATTCCATTCTTTTATCCCCCATTTATAAGCTATTTTCACTATCCTTTTGCCCATTAATAAAATGTAAAATATCATGAAGCCTAAAAAGAACTTCTTCGCATTCGTGGGACGATGCATTGGCTTTGCGAAAGTCTTTATTAAAAATAGAAAATTTATTAATCGCTTTTTCTATTAAAGACGCAATATCGCGCCACTTGTTAACAAAATTGTCTTCCAAATTAAGTTGGGAATAGCAATCTACAAACATGTGAAGAAAGTATGGCAAACAAAAAGGGGAAAGGATTATAACTTTTTTGTTGCATGCATCAATTATCGTCTGTCCCGCCAATTCTATAAGCGTCTGCATCATCCCGTTGGACGGAAGAAAAAGAACGGCTATACCCACGCTGTCTTTGGCTGATACATATTTTCTGACGTTTTCCACTTGTCTATTGACGGCCAAAATAAAATCCTTAAGTGCTTGGGGATCGCTGTTTTCTTGATATACACTATAACTATCGTATGGGAATTTTGAATCTATATATAAATATTTCTTTCCCGCTGAAATAGCAGCGTCTGGTCGAATGCCTTCAAATTGGGGCTGTATAAGATAATTTAGGCCGCCATTTACTTTAACCGATCGAAGTACATCTTCTAATGTCCATTCCCCCAATTTTCCTTTCCCGCTGGAAGTGGTGAAAATATTTAAGAAATTTTTCATACTTCCCAATTCATTAACAAAATTGTTAAAACTATTGCTAAAAGTATTCAGCGTTTGCTGTATCTCATAATCTTTCCGCATAAGACTATCTTTCTGTTCCCGTATTATTTCGTCCTTTTGGGACAATTGTCTTTCATAGTCCCCTTTTAAAGCTTCAATTTCATGTTCTTTTTTATTTAGTTCTTCCCGTATAGTGTCGTAGTTCCGTTGAAGATCTTCAGCTTCTTTTTCTTTTTGAAATATTGTATTTTTAAAATTTTGTTTAAGACTTTCGATTTCATTTTCTTTTTGCTTTAAAGCATCTTCCATTTCGTGAAACTTTGTATTCTTTTCCAAAAGAAAGAAAAAGAACACGACAAGACATGAAAATAAAATTATGGCCATACCATCACCCGCTTTATAAATTCTTCAACATATCTACCGTAACCCTATCTGAAATTTCTTTCAGGTTTTCCTTTAAGATGAACTTGGCAACTTCATTGTCAACGGCTAAGCTATAAGCTTTCCTAACGGCTTCTTTTCCGTCGTTTCTAAGCGTTAGATGGACTACACCAACTAAAGAAGCCGCAAACCTTGTCCCCGCATCGGGAAGTCCACGTAACAACCCCTTCATCCTTTCTACCACGCCTGCCGGGCTGGAAGCATGGACTGTCCCCAAGACAAGATGCCCCGTTTCAGCGGCGGTTAGGGCGGCAGAAGCTGTATTGCCATCCCGTATTTCCCCAACCAGTATGACGTCGGGATCTTCACGCAGTGAGTCCCTGACGGCTTCTTCGTAATTTGAAACGTCGTCGGGAATTTCACGCTGCGAAGCCTGACCCAAGCCTTTCTTAAGTATATATTCTATTGGGTCTTCTATGGTCACTATATGAATGGGAAAGCTATCAAGAAGATGCTGCATATATGAAGCAAGAAAAGTGCTTTTGCCCGATCCAGTTGCGCCTGAAACAAGAAACAATCCCGGCGAAAGTATGTCTGGAATTATCTTCTTTATGACATCAAGCGCCCCCGTTTGTTCTGCGCCTGGTATGTCCCCTGGCAAAATTCTTATAAATAGCTGTATCCGCTGTCTAGTGCGGGAAAAGCGCAGCCTTAGCCGTCGACCATTGAAACTGCAAGATTTGTTACCGCGGTCCCAGTTGCCAAGCTTAAATACGGTAGATGCTATCATCATTACGCCTTCTGAAGGAACCCACACTTCGGTTTCATTCATCTGACCATAAAGTCTATACCAAATATTATCGCCTTCGGTAATATGCACGTCGGTAATACCGGGCGTATTTATTAGTTCGCTAGTTTTAATAATATATGGCGCGTCAACGCCGTCAAATACGGCTAATCTTTCGTCAGACATGAAGCTGATGCAACTTCCTATCCCTGATATAAGTTCTAACGGCTGTATTGGTCATCAAAGTTTCCTTCGCAATGCGCTTGCCTGAACTTTTATCCATATGTATCCCACCCAGATAAGCCTGCGACACCCTAAAAGCCGCATATTCATCGCCGTAGAAAATACCCAATAAACGTTCCAACGCCCCCACTACGCCGTCGCCATGTATGGTAGCAAAGACGGTATGGCCCGTTTCTGCAGCAAGAAGTGCGGCATCAGCAGTAGGTTTATCCCTAATCTCGCCAATCAATATAATATCTGGATCTTCCCGCAACGAATTTCTGACGGCCCAGGCAAAGTCTTCCACGTCGTGCTGGGTGGCATACCCAAGTCCCGGCTGAAGCACATATTCTATCGGATCTTCTATGGTTACGATATGTACTGGAAAAGTATTTATATAATGCTGAAGCACGGAAGCTAGCACGGTACTTTTGCCGCTTCCAACGGTTCCAGATACCAAGAAAAGCCCTGGTTGCGGCTTTTCCATTTCGGTCACTATAAAGATGCCCGCGGTTCCCGTCACAGGCGGCACTTCCTGCGGCAAAAGACGAATGAATATGTTGTTGTCCGATTCGGTAGTCCTTGTCTTTTTCATACAATCTGGGCCCCGAACCCACTGTATGCTTAAGTCCCTGTATATCTTCAATTTTGCGGGCATATTTTTCAGCGTCCCGTCTATAAAACGAATATATACGTCGTTTGAAGCAGTTATATGTATATCCGTCAAATCCTGAATATCAAAAGGGGTTTCTAACACCATGAGCGTATCTTCCTTTCTTGGGGTTTTCTTAAATTTTCATAGGAAAGAAGCAGTTGGGCCAACTGTCGTTTTTTTGTTTTGTCCTTGGGCAATATCGCCCCACTAATGGCCTTTTCGTATATTTCAAATAAGCCCAACGTCATCTTGTGCCCCAGCTTCTTTCTTTCAAAAAGGAACTTAGACTTCGGCGACACACCCAAGACATCGATCAAAGTATATTCAGCGCCGTCGACGATGAAGACGTCGCAATTAGAAATAAATTCGTGAAGTTTTTCCAGTTTGTTGGCAAAATTAATTTCTTGCATTTCTACCACCTTCAAATATAAAGGGACACTAAATAGTCCCCAGAAAATATGTAAGTTACCCCTTCCACACGAACGTAATATTCGTTCCTTGTAACTATCCCCTTCTTTGTTATCCGCAATTTCTTTTTTCTTCTTGCTTTGTTGGACTTGTAAATTTTATAAGCCCGCATTAAGTTATCCTGGAAAACTTCAATGTGCACTGGCGCTAGCCTTTGTTTAATTCTGACCAATGCATGATGAGAACATTTAAGCCCGCAGGAAACGATGATATCTTTCAGTTCTTCGTCTTTGACATCGCATACCATCATGACAGCTTCTTCACTTTCTGGTTAGAAGAAGCAAGTTCCCCCGGCGGAAGATCCTGCTGGTAAGAACCAACTTTTAGGTAATCCGCAAAATGAAGCAATGGATGCCCTACAGCTTCTTCCCAGTCATACCCCGTATAAACAAATAGTGGGATTTTAGCTTTAAAGATTTTTCTGACCAGTTCTACGTCCATCTTTATTTCTTCGGGATCTTGGTCTAACGGCTCCCCGCCAGTGACGATTATTCCGGACGGCTTCCATCCTGTTCTGGCAATTCTTTCAAGCCATTCTGCAAATTGTCTTCGACAGGCCCCGACGTTATAGTCCCATAGCCATTCGTTGTGACATCCCGGACAGGGGTTTCCGTTTCTTGCACGGTTGCATCCAGAATAGATGAGCCTGATGGATATCCATCCTTCTTTTCCGTCTTGAAAGTCGATATCATATTTGACAAACATGTATTCACCGCCTTTGCTGTTTCAGGATATACGACAAAGAACAAAGAAGTTGCCGCAAAAAAGCATGTTGTAATTAGTAAAAATGCCGCTATAATTCTGTAGCATAAAATCTTCTTATTTTTTTCTACAACAAGATCCCTAAGTTCTATTAAAGCGGCGCGTGTCCATTCTAATTTCTGGGCGACCTTGGCCCTGTCGCGTTCTAATTCTTCCAGCCTTTGCTGATCCATAACTACATCATCGCTTCAATTATGATAGCGGCATATACCATTATAGCCATTATAATGAAGTCGTTAATAGCCTTGCCGCCCCATGCTACAGCTATAGAAAGAAACGCAACGTAAAGCCCGCGGGAAACGACGCCGGTATAAACACCCCAAGCCCCAGCAAGAAAAGCAAGTATATCTATCATGTTCCCCGCTGGCGTGTTGTAATATTTATCCCAAGTAAAGCTTGTAATTCCTATTTTTTTCTTCAAGATAAGTGAATTAACGCCGCCTTGAAAGAAATCGCCCAACAAATGAGCCAGCCACCCTATGAAAAAGCATATGGCATAATATGCGATGGGCATATCGTATATGTAATAAGGAATTCTTACAAAACGAAAGAATAAATAGCCAATCAGCGGGACTTCTATCGAATGAAGCAAGCTTCTTCTATGTCCCTTTTCCCGCACAAATAGGTCAGTATCGGGAAAAACCGCCCCCATAAGAAGGAAGTGAACGCTTCCAACCGTAGAAACCACAAGCGGCGCCGCCGCAAGCGCGGTTGCTACATGCGTCTTAAGTTTCATATATTTCGCCCCCTTATCATTTTTTCTGTCATTACTGTTTCTACCATTTCTGGAAAACTAACTATGCCCGGCCAATCGGCGGGTACTTTGACGAAAGTTTCAAGCCCCAACGTCACCGTATTATCGCTAAAAGTTTGGACAAATTCTTCATCTATCAGAAAACATCTGATGACGCTTTCTTCGTTGCCATCAGGATTTATCAATCTATTGTTATTGAAAAAATAACTTACGCTTTTTGCTAATTGGGCTTTATCAATAATGTTTTTTTCTACTTTAGTACATAATTTCCCCAACCTGCATCGGGAACTTTCTGTAAGACAATAATTGGAAATAAGTTTACGGACTTCAGGGCTTAAAATGTCGCCGACAAGTGAAAGTATTTGTTCGCGTACGCCTTTTCTGTCTAAAACGTGGACAATCCAAGTTGGGGTGCCTTTAATAAATTTGCGCCTGGCATTTTCCACTTTGTCTGGATTGACCCATAAATTGTCACATGGATGCATATATAACGGAATTGGTCCAGTGACTTCAAAGAAACGATCGTACCTTGGCGAATATAGGTCGGGATCTGCTGGTTCAAAGCCATTGTCGCGTGCGCTGCCGGTTATTCTTTCTGTGCTTAAAGAACCCATTCCGTAAGCAACTATTGGGCCTAAATACTTTTCAAGCATGCCCATTATCTTCTTTTCCCGTTCTGCCAATACCGGCCACAATTTTTCATACTTATCCCTAAAATATTCGCGCCTGTTCATGATAGGTAGTTCCTTTCGATGGCTTCCTTAACTTCAATGCAGGAACTGAAATTATTTGCCGCAAAAATAATATCTTCAAGCGTCAACGGCGAAACAC
>Ga0209508_1002267_pt1 | contig 13087 bp, 8 predicted proteins | sample AD_UKC129_MetaG_FD_184427 | JGI IMG/M metagenome (GOLD analysis project Ga0209508, IMG submission 184427) | Active sludge microbial communities of municipal wastewater-treating anaerobic digesters from Canada - AD_UKC129_MetaG (SPAdes) (version 2) | ecosystem: Engineered > Bioreactor > Anaerobic... | reverse complement strand
CATTCCTCCCACTTTACATTCCACTATGGTCTTATTAAAACTGCTTCTGATCCTGCTTCTGCTTCTGCTTCTGCTTCCTTTACATTCCACTATGGTCTTATTAAAACCGTTTAGCTTTAATGCTGTCCGCCCATACCATAGCATCTTTACATTCCACTATGGTCTTATTAAAACTTAGTTTATTTGTACCATCCACAATAAATATTAGCCTTTACATTCCACTATGGTCTTATTAAAACTCTACTCCTGACTTCATGACTTCATGACTTCATGACTTCCTTTACATTCCACTATGGTCTTATTAAAACCCCTAACTCCTAGCCCTAACTCCTAGCCCTAACTCCCTTTACATTCCACTATGGTCTTATTAAAACCCTGAAAGCAGCTTTCAAGGATACATTAGGGGCTACTTTACATTCCACTATGGTCTTATTAAAACAATATTTATTATTTATATGCTTGCTAATATTTATTGCTTTACATTCCACTATGGTCTTATTAAAACGGAGCAGAAGTGGACAGGAGCAGAAGTGGACATGGACCTTTACATTCCACTATGGTCTTATTAAAACTCTGTTATCTCAACCCAGTTTTTCCCTCTAATTTTACCTTTACATTCCACTATGGTCTTATTAAAACATAATATCACTATTACACGAAAGGCGGCGATATAATCTTTACATTCCACTATGGTCTTATTAAAACATTCATTAGATATACGAGCACCATATTCAACTTTAACCTTTACATTCCACTATGGTCTTATTAAAACTTCTTTTTAATATTGTAGAATTACCGTTTCCTTTAACTTTACATTCCACTATGGTCTTATTAAAACTTCGCCCTTATTAAATACTTCTAGTGCTTCATCATACTTTACATTCCACTATGGTCTTATTAAAACTTTTTGCTTTAAACCGAACATATATCTTATATAAATCTTTACATTCCACTATGGTCTTATTAAAACAACCACCGGGACGGAGTTTGACAGGGCAAAAAAGAACCTTTACATTCCACTATGGTCTTATTAAAACTCCTGACATCCGGGTTCTTGACATCCGGGCAAGCCACTTTACATTCCACTATGGTCTTATTAAAACTGAACAAGTACCGCCTTTTTTGTACTTGTAATGAACACTTTACATTCCACTATGGTCTTATTAAAACACTACGCTCAGATATAGACTATATCGCAATAATGTTCTTTACATTCCACTATGGTCTTATTAAAACCGAAAGACAGAGGCACAGATTATGCCTTTCTTCCTGTCTTTACATTCCACTATGGTCTTATTAAAACCATGCCCAGCAATCCTTTATCAATTCTTTCATGACGCTTTACATTCCACTATGGTCTTATTAAAACAGTGAAAAAGCAAAGAGAAAAGCTATTGAAGCACACCTTTACATTCCACTATGGTCTTATTAAAACCCAGCGTATGCTGGGCAGGTTGCCAAATAGAAGGGCTTTACATTCCACTATGGTCTTATTAAAACAAACTGGATTGGAGAAGGTAAATGTTTTGGGTATAGCTTTACATTCCACTATGGTCTTATTAAAACTTTCTTAGTAACAATGCAGCCAATATCCCATGGGCCACCTTTACATTCCACTATGGTCTTATTAAAACTATAATTTTTTTTAAATTAGTATTGACAGTGTAAAAACTTTACATTCCACTATGGTCTTATTAAAACTTGGATATGTTAAAACAAGCTCATCTATTGATAGCCTTTACATTCCACTATGGTCTTATTAAAACCCTAGCATCCTTGCATCCTTGCATCCTGGCAATCCACTTTACATTCCACTATGGTCTTATTAAAACTTTCCAAATATGGACTATGTAGTCAATGAAAGACCACTTTACATTCCACTATGGTCTTATTAAAACGGCGCATGGTATCTGCTTCAATCCTTTTCAATCCCCTTTACATTCCACTATGGTCTTATTAAAACCATACTATAAGCTATAGCAGCGAAATAGTAGATATTCTTTACATTCCACTATGGTCTTATTAAAACTCCTTGTATGGGTGGTGATATTATATTGCAAAAACGACTTTACATTCCACTATGGTCTTATTAAAACTCGACACTTAAATTTTTATCTGTCGAGGATATGTCTCTTTACATTCCACTATGGTCTTATTAAAACGGCATCCATTTGAATTCATCTAGTTATAACACTATCACCTTTACATTCCACTATGGTCTTATTAAAACTTTCTCATCAAATATCGGAGATATCCCGGACTCAACACTTTACATTCCACTATGGTCTTATTAAAACCCTAATCCTTGTACTTCATTCATTCTGAATTTGCCCTTTACATTCCACTATGGTCTTATTAAAACGGTACTGGGTAGCTTTGCCAATAAGTCTTAGAAATGCTTTACATTCCACTATGGTCTTATTAAAACGGAAATGGGGCATAGGTGGCTTTGGATATAGTAAAAACTTTACATTCCACTATGGTCTTATTAAAACACGAACTTATCTGGGTCTTTATAGTCTTTTTCTTCGCTTTACATTCCACTATGGTCTTATTAAAACCGATGTATTGGAAGGAAGGGAGAGTGATAGTGCTACCTTTACATTCCACTATGGTCTTATTAAAACAGGGTCAAATCCAAAAATCTCAGTGGGTTTATCTATCTTTACATTCCACTATGGTCTTATTAAAACAATACTGCCTGTTTGTCGATATATGAAACGCAATCAGTCTTTACATTCCACTATGGTCTTATTAAAACCCTAGCATCCTTGCATCCTTGCATCCTTGCAAGCCACCTTTACATTCCACTATGGTCTTATTAAAACGCTTAAGCATATCTAAGCAAATTGTCGACGCAAGCCCTCCCTTTACATTCCACTATGGTCTTATTAAAACGTTGACGTAATGGAAAAGCGATACAAGCAGATGCAACTTTACATTCCACTATGGTCTTATTAAAACTTTAACGCGCTCCGCTAGCTCTTTCGGGTTCGTCATCTTTACATTCCACTATGGTCTTATTAAAACCTAATAGCTTCTACAGCTTCTTTTTGATAGTCATAGAGCTTTACATTCCACTATGGTCTTATTAAAACTTTTAACAACAAATATCCCGAATATGTGCATGTTTACTTTACATTCCACTATGGTCTTATTAAAACAGGGTCAAATCCAAAAATCTCAGTGGGTTCATCTATCTTTACATTCCACTATGGTCTTATTAAAACCTAAACGAGAGAACCTTAAGCATAACACAATTCTAACTTTACATTCCACTATGGTCTTATTAAAACTATGATATTGGTTATGAATTAACTTTGAATGAGCTTCTTTACATTCCACTATGGTCTTATTAAAACCCAGAGAAAATTATTATTAAACCGGAGGTGGAATGACTTTACATTCCACTATGGTCTTATTAAAACACACCGACATGATTTCTGTCATACTGATTTTTTCTTCTTTACATTCCACTATGGTCTTATTAAAACGAAACTTTACATTACAATTGACACATTGGTAAAAACCTTTACATTCCACTATGGTCTTATTAAAACTTTGTAGCACCCAAGAAGAGAGCAACCATTTTAGCATCTTTACATTCCACTATGGTCTTATTAAAACGGTGCGGAAGATGTAGGTTCGTTCTCTGTGACAATTCTTTACATTCCACTATGGTCTTATTAAAACTCAATTTGATGACGGGATATATAGCAACATAGAAGGCTTTACATTCCACTATGGTCTTATTAAAACTTTCATACGAAGGCAAAAAAGCACTCTATGACTACTCTTTACATTCCACTATGGTCTTATTAAAACTCTCGCTTTTTTAACTAGGTCTGAGTGCGTTGACTTACTTTACATTCCACTATGGTCTTATTAAAACTTAGAAATCACGGAAGGGAGAACCAGTTTTCATACGACTTTACATTCCACTATGGTCTTATTAAAACGTTATAGCTTGCTAAGTGCTTTATTGAAGCAGATGCCCTTTACATTCCACTATGGTCTTATTAAAACGCTAAACATGATATTATATAAATAAATAATATTATATCTTTACATTCCACTATGGTCTTATTAAAACTAAAGAACTTGCCACTAATTATAACTACCATAGTAGCTTTACATTCCACTATGGTCTTATTAAAACCCAGTCCAAAGGGATAAGCTCATCAATCCCTTGTAACTTTACATTCCACTATGGTCTTATTAAAACTTTACGAGGATGATATCAAAGTGCTTCAAGAATATTTCTTTACATTCCACTATGGTCTTATTAAAACTGAAGTCATGTCATGTAGGTCGTGAAGTTGTGAAGTCCTTTACATTCCACTATGGTCTTATTAAAACGTGGAAACTGGGCAAAGAACAGACCAACTGATGAAAACTTTACATTCCACTATGGTCTTATTAAAACGGACGGGATAAAGGATATACACTATAACTATAATACCTTTACATTCCACTATGGTCTTATTAAAACCAGGTTCACTCCCGACTTCAGGTCCACTCCCGACTTCCTTTACATTCCACTATGGTCTTATTAAAACCTGCTTCAATTCCTGGCCAGGCATCTGCTTCAATTCCCTTTACATTCCACTATGGTCTTATTAAAACCATAAAAATGCAAGTCTGGTTTAAAATCATCTCTAATCTTTACATTCCACTATGGTCTTATTAAAACGCATCCTGGCAACCTGGCATCCTGGCAACCTGGATTCCCTTTACATTCCACTATGGTCTTATTAAAACCTACTAAACTCGCCGACCTTTTCAACCCTCAGGTTATCTTTACATTCCACTATGGTCTTATTAAAACTTATAGTTATATCCGCTAGCATTAAGCCTTTTTAGTGACTTTACATTCCACTATGGTCTTATTAAAACTGAATATAATTCAATTGAAGAGTTTAACAATAATTACTTTACATTCCACTATGGTCTTATTAAAACTTGTATAATCTTCTCCTTCTTCTAACCCCATTTCTTCCCTTTACATTCCACTATGGTCTTATTAAAACGCCTACATCATAGGTGAAGGAATGGTTGATGTAGCACTTTACATTCCACTATGGTCTTATTAAAACGATATAATCAAAAAATAAACAAAAAAATTTTATAAGGCTTTACATTCCACTATGGTCTTATTAAAACTTTGGAAGGGCGAACAACTTTAGTTACGAAGGAAAACTTTACATTCCACTATGGTCTTATTAAAACGGATAGCAGATACCATGGCCTGGCCAGGGATTGAAACTTTACATTCCACTATGGTCTTATTAAAACTGGTATCTGCTATCCTTTTCAATCCCTGGCCAGGCCACTTTACATTCCACTATGGTCTTATTAAAACTATATAGCTGATTTAAAACAAATTTAAAACAAATTTAGCTTTACATTCCACTATGGTCTTATTAAAACTTTAAAAATGATTAAAATTAAAGCATGGTTCGGAGATCTTTACATTCCACTATGGTCTTATTAAAACTTATGCTCTCCGCTTTTGCACCCTTACGAACTCCACTTTACATTCCACTATGGTCTTATTAAAACTTGGATAATTTTAATGCTCATTTTGTCCATCCTCTCCTTCTTTACATTCCACTATGGTCTTATTAAAACGTAGCCAATATTCCATGAGCCACCAGGACGGAGTTTGACTTTACATTCCACTATGGTCTTATTAAAACGAGGAATAAAAAATGAAAGAAATTACCACTACTAATTCTTTACATTCCACTATGGTCTTATTAAAACTGTATATATTAAGTTTTGATTTGAACAATACATCGTCCTTTACATTCCACTATGGTCTTATTAAAACTTCAAAAATGCAATCGAGTATATGCCACTAAAAACATTCTTTACATTCCACTATGGTCTTATTAAAACAAAAAAACTCTTCAACCGTCCCCGCTCTGTTATTTTTCTTTACATTCCACTATGGTCTTATTAAAACGACTTCTGGCCTACTACTTCCGTACCTGTCTACTTCCTTTACATTCCACTATGGTCTTATTAAAACTTATCCCGCCTTTTTCCCTCAGAGCATCAAAATCTTCTTTACATTCCACTATGGTCTTATTAAAACATAAATATCGTTGTACCAAACTCTTAAAACATCGTCAACTTTACATTCCACTATGGTCTTATTAAAACCCATAAAAAATACAGTAAAATTAAGTGTTTTTAACACTAAAAACAGTAAAATCTTCTGTCAACCTTTAATAATGTAAAAACACCTTATCATCGACATATTTTAAAGAAAATTTGATGTCAAATCTTCTTCTTTTCCCCAAAACTCTTTATCTAGCCATTTCTCCGTTCTAGCTTTAAATACTATTACAGAATCAACATCTTTCCTAATATATTCTCCAAGTTCTACTTTTAATTTAGCCAATTGTACCTTTGTTATTTCTCCTTCAAAAACAGAATTTTGAACATGATGAAGATATTTTTTGCAAGTTTTAAAAGTCTTTCTCAAGACTCTTTGCCCTATATTATTTTCTAAATTTATATCATAAACCAAAATAATATACAACTATTTCACCACCAAATTCTAAATCCTTCATAAGTTTTTTCACCTAATAAATGTTTTACTATTTTATACATTTCAAGCCTTATTAAATATCTATAAGTAACATTCTTATTAAGTGACCTATGCCTTATCGTCGTTTTTAACTTATCATCATATTCTTGTAAAATTAGTCTTCTTGCGTTTTCTTTTAAATACAAATAATTCAAATCTTTTTCAAAATCCTTTTCTGTAATTTGATTTTTATTTAGTAAGGAAAAAATCAAACGATCTCCTATCAAAGGCTTAAAGATTTCCGCAATATCTAAACTCAGTGAAAACCTTCTAGTACCTGGCTCATGCAGAAAGCTAATAAGAGGATTTAATTGGGTATGGTATATTTCGCTTAAAACAGTTGTATATATCAAAGAATTTATAAATGAAATCAAGGAATTAATCATATTGTCAGGAGGTCTCTTTGTACGTTTAGTAAAATTAATCTCTTGATTAATGATTTTATTAAACGCTTGATAATAAATTTCTCTTATATTTCCTTCAATCCCCATTACTTTTTGTATACTTGTTTGACCTTCTATTTTATCTCGTAAGCTATTAATGCTCTCAATTTCTTCACTTAGATCCCGTCCCCTGGTATTATAATATCTTAAATTCCGATATATACCATACACCCCTGCATTCAATATTTCTTTGGCAAGAAACAATCTTTTTTCTTTGTCAAGATAGCTCTCAACCTGCTTAACTAATAGTATTCCGGAATTGAGTTTCTCTTTAGGATAAAATGTTCCTGTGTAGAATCCATAATAATTAAAAAAATGCAGAACAATTCCTTTATGTGATGCAAAATTTATAAACTTGGTATTTAACACATTCTCTCCCATAATATAAAGACTATCAATGTCTTCGACAGGAACTGCTCTTTTAGAACCATCTTCAAGAATTACTTCAATACTATTATCCTTCCTTTTGATTTCCCCATTTTTAAATATATAATAATTTCTTTTCATAAAATCACCATTTATAACCCTAAATATTTATTCAATATAACACAATTCATAATAAGCACACTTCCTGCAAATTTTACTGTTAATTGTGCCTGGAACTTTATCCTCTTTAAGTTTATCAATTTCTCTAATTATGTCCTCAATCATCCGTTCATCATTCTCATCTAAAAAAATCTCTTGCCTTTGCCTCAATTTAGGATAATCAATAATCCCTTTATGTATATTTACACCATTTTTACGTAAATAATATATATAATATTTTATCTGCCATTCTCCTGCTTCCTCAATACTACGGCTTTTTTTAATCTCATGCAAAATATTATATTTCCCAATAAAATCTACAGAAATAGTATTATTAATAGTAATATGCTTTTTTTCTCTGGAATAGCTTTGCTCATCAATCAGCTTTCCAATTTGCACATCTTCATTTTCCCATTCCATTTCAATATCGTTTAAAAAAAACCAGAGTTTTCTCTTACAAACAAAATAGTAATTTATCATCGTACCTGTAATTTTTTCCACATGACCACCTTTATATTTGATTATCTCCTTTTTCTTCTGCTTCTGTCCTTACTAAACCTAAGATGCTATCATAGTGAAAGCCATCATATACTAATATTCTTCTGTATTTAGACAACTCAATAATTTCCGGTTTTCTTTTTTTAACTTCATAACCGGGAACATTCACAAGGTAATCTTGAATATCTATCCAACATTTTCGCTTATCATCTTTTGTCGTTTTTTCGTCCTTATAAATATTTATTAATTCATCAATTTCTGCTTTATTATTCAAGTAAACACATTTTGGTAATATTGTAATGTTATCAATATTTCTAAAGTTAATATCATCCTTACTTTTTTCAAATTCTGTTATCGTTTTGATATAGTTAATAGTTTTCTGAACTTCCTGATAATACTTTGTTCCCATTAATTTCTCAGCAGAATACACTTTTTCAACCAACTGCATTTTTTCTGACTCTTTCATAATTCCATCAATATCGTTAATTGCTTCTTTTGAAAGCTCAAAAATATCTTCATCTATTACGCTGCCAACCCCACTGCAAGTTCTTTCTCCACCATCAAAAATAAAACAATTATACCCTTGTTTATCATATGTTCTATGTCGATAACATCTTCCCATTCTTTGAAATAATCCATTTAAATCTGATAACTCAGTAATTAAAATATCAAAATCAATATCTAAAGAAGCTTCAACTACCTGGGTCGCCACCCAAATGCCTGTTTCCATACTATTTTTTGATCCAAATTCTACTATTTCCTCTTCCTTTTCTCTTCTGTCTTTCCTGGTAAATCTGCTATGTAAAAGCTTTATTGTAACATCCTTATCAAATAATTTTTTGTTATTATTTAAATCCTCAAAAATCTCTCTTGCTTTTTTAACTGTATTACAAATGACTAAGACTTTATTATTATTAAAGTGCTGGAGAATAAATTCTGCATTTATTTGGGAGGGTATAACCTTCACACTATGTCTTATTAATTCATCTTTGATAAATGGACTCTGGGGTTCCTGAAACTCGATGCCTTCACCCTTTAAATAATATTTTACAATTCCTGGAAGAGTAGCGGTTAATATTGCAAATTTGCCTCCTAATTTTATGATATAATGAAGGCCTACAATTAAGTAAGCCAATAAATCTGGTGAATACATTTGGACTTCATCAATTACGATTTTAGAATAACTTAGGGTAGCTAATTTAGCCTCAAAACCCCGATATTTAAAAACAATATCAAATAATTGGTCTAAGGTACAAACCGTAATTGGTAATGAAAGTTGTCTTGTTTTGAGATAGTACTCATCTATATCCAGTTCTTCTATACTTTCCTGCAGTTCATGATACTTAAAAATAGTTTCTGAATGAAGCAGGCCTACCTTTTCTCTGTCTGGTACTATTTTTTTAGTAATACGATTATATATTTCATTAATAGCTGTTTTTAAAGGTAACGTAAAAAATCCTTTATTATTGCCTATCCATAAAAGGCCAGCCTCTGTCTTTCCCATTCCTGTTTGTGCTATAACCACTACATTGTTATCCCGGTTGTTAATCATGTATTGTTGTAGTTTATTCCATTCTCCCCAATTTTCTTTCTCTTTCAGCTTTTCTAATCCCTGAATTAAAAAATCATTTGCTACTTCTACGTTTATGCCTGCACTCGCCGCATAATCTAATCGATTCAAAAGACCTTTAATTTTTATGTAATCATAAAATGTCTGATTATTATTATCGTCATCATTTTTTTCATATATTCGATCATTTAACATATAAAATTTTGCTTCTATTTCATCTGGTAACTGAATTAATTCATCCGCCTTATCATATTTAAAGCCTACACATTCTTTTTTTAATAAACTTATTTCTCTTCCTAAATCCTCTTCTTCAAAATCCAGGTCTCTGTCATGATGGTAAGCTACAGCATGAAATAAAATTCTTATTTCGTCTTCAGTAAAGCCCTTATCTTCTAAATACTTGTAGTTAATGAAAGACAAACTTAAAATTCCGTGAGGAATTTCAAGTTTGTCTTTATAAGATTTTTTGCCATCGATACTAGCCTGAATTTTTGCTTGGAATCTTATATTCATTTTTCCTAAATCATGATAGATACATGCCAGCTTAAGCAATTCGTAATTTACTGGAATATTGGGATAAATACTTTTAAATAAACATAAATTTTTTAATAATGAATCTGTATGTTCCTGTATTGTTTCTTTAGGATTAGACTTTGCCCAATAATTATTAATATTAATCACCTCTTCCTTAGGCTGGAAATACAAAATAATTATCTTCGTCAATCAAAAGCGTTTTTTTCATTATTCCGTAAATATTTGAGCCATAGACAACATTTATTTTATTCCATCTTCTAAATTCTTTTTTACTTTTTCCTTTTCCAATCGTTTGAAGAGAATAATTTTTATTAAGTTTGTATCTTGTTCCCACAAATTCGATTCCTTGCTGACGATTCCCAAATTTTATATTATCCATCAGATCTATGGGAACATATGCTGAATAGTCTTTATTACTACTCATACTCTTTTCAAACATTTTTTCAGTCAGTTCAACAACTTTGACTTCATCAATAACAACCAGATCTTCCCTTCTGCCTAAGGAAGGATACTCCCAAGGCATTAAAAATGCGGATTCAATTTCTCTAATAATACTTTGATCTTCAGGTATTACATGAATTAGCAATTCTACTTCTGTGAGTAATTCTGCAGTAGCAATACCCTTTGTTATCCCAAATCCATTAATTATTAATTGATGCCTTCCTTTTTCAAATGGACATTCTGGTTTAAATTCATATCTCGTATATAAATCATTTACTTTAGAAAGATATTTCCCTTGTATACTTATTTTCATTTCTTTATATTCAGTATACTTACACATATTGTGAACCATACCTATAACCGTAGAGTAGGGAGGTAGAGGATAAGTCTCTTTTAATTGAAAACTGGTTGGAACTTTATAATTAACAAGTTCCTGACTTAACTTTAACCTAACAGCTTTCATAATATTCACTAACCTTTTCTTTTATTTTTGAAAAGAATTCTGGCATAGGAATAGCATTTAATCTTTCTTTAATCTCACTGTCGTTTAAGAACTTTCCTTCAACTAGGCCACATAATGTATCATTCTTAATAAAATCGTACATTACGCCTTCAATAAGTGAAATTTGAACTCTGTTATTTCTAACTTCTAAAGCATTTTGAAATACAGGATTTTTAATATCATAAACTCCACCAATTGCAAAATAAGGTTTTAAGTCTTCTCTTCTACCCCTAATATCTCTATATAACATTGATATGGTATCTAATAACTTATTAACTCTCCTGGCCTTTTCTTGATTATCAAGTTCAATATTATCTTGTGCATCTATACCTATTTGATCAAGATCAATTGTTATAGTGTATCGATAATATGTTTTATGAATTTCTGACTGAGCTAAATTCATATTTTCATTTAATCGGTCCGCTAAACCTTTATTAGTAAGAAAATCTAAATCTCCCTTAAATGTTTCTAAAGAAACTGCATTGGATAATCTCACTTTTGCTGAACGGGTCACACTACCCTCACCTTTTTTTGTTTTCATATATCCAAAAAAGTCTATTTCAGGATAATCTTTAATAGTGCTATCTGGTGCAAATTGAATAACTTTTTTATCTCCACTGCCTTCTGCCTGAACTTTTGCCAATTCTTCTCCTAATTGTTCAATGATGTTATATCTGATCGCTTGTCTGGAAATATATGTATATTGTTCTCCATTTCCCCTTGCCATCTTTTTTAAAGATGCTACATTACCTATTCCTTCACCATAGTTTGCACTCTCAGCTTCAAATATCATTGAAATAGTTAATCCTTTGGGTTTTAAAGTTGAATTACTCATATAATTATCCCTCCATTTTAATTATTTTCTTCATTCTTTTTTGATTCACTAGTCATTCCCGCAACAAAAGCATAGCCTACACTTTTAAACTCATAGTCATCTTTCATTCCGTCAATAAATACTTTAGGAACACTTTGCTTGATATAAAGATAACAATTAATCAGGGTATCCATAAACATATGCTGATTATTGGTTTTTAAAGCATTCAATAATCTATAAGCAATACCATTGATTTTATTTTCAACATTTCTCTCTTCATATGCTTTCCTAAAATAATATCCTGCATTTTTTGAAAGCTCTAAAATATCCCTTTCTTTAACTTCCATTCCAACAACTCCTTCTAAGTAATTATTATTAATTTCAAGTAAATAATTAATATTTCTCATCTGATAATATGATTCAGAAGGCTTTGTAAGTTTCTGAATCATTAATTTGTGTATAAGTAAAAACAAATTTTCATTATTAAGTAATCTCTTCATTACTTCATCATAAATATTAAAGTATGTATTTACTTCTTTATAACCTAATTTCAATAAGGCATTAAGTTCTTTAGTTGATTTACTGAGCACTTTAAGCATCTTTTTTGATAATAAATTGAATCTGTAACTTTCATTCTCATATCTAACAACTTGAATGTCTGCAAGTTCATACTTTACACCTTCATTAATTTTTCTTTCCATCTCTTCAGAAACAATTCTATAAAATTCCCAAATACTTTTAACATCACCGCTGTCAATAATTTCGCTCTTTATCCTTTGATTAACATTAACAGCACTTTGAATATCCTGGTTTTGATTAATGAAGATGCCCTTGTCATATACATATGTAAATCCAGCAGGTACACATGAATAAACGATTTTACATACGGGACAAATGGCAATATCATTATTAAAGTTCCATACATTTGATAATTTTCTGCTTGTATCAAACCCTGTAGCATTTAAAAAAGCAATGTCATTATTCATATCATTCATCAAACTTCCACAATTAGAACAGCTGTAATTATATTCTTTTTTATTATCATTTAAATAATCATTTAAACCTTGCAAAAAGTATATTTTATAATCCTCATACATATCTGGTATTTTAGTTTGACGATTCAAAAAAGAAACATTATTCCATGCATTATTAATTATCGTAT
>Ga0209508_1002265_pt1 | contig 13101 bp, 13 predicted proteins | sample AD_UKC129_MetaG_FD_184427 | JGI IMG/M metagenome (GOLD analysis project Ga0209508, IMG submission 184427) | Active sludge microbial communities of municipal wastewater-treating anaerobic digesters from Canada - AD_UKC129_MetaG (SPAdes) (version 2) | ecosystem: Engineered > Bioreactor > Anaerobic... | reverse complement strand
AGGAATAATAATATGCCAAAAGACCCTTCAAAAAGATTTGACCAGTTGATGCCGTATGTTTTTTCTACGCAGGATGCAAAGAAATTAAAACTAAGAGCAGAGGGGAAAAGGATAATAGATCTGGGAATGGGAAGTCCTGATCTCCCAACCCCCAGACATATAGTGGAGGCTTTAGTCGAAGCTGTATCAAGTAGAACGGAGACTCATAGATATCCAAATAGTAAGGGCTTACCCCAATTGAGAGAGAGTATAGCTCAATGGTATAAGAGAAGATTTAATGTAGACCTTGACCCTGAAGGAGAGGTCTTCCCTTTAGTTGGTTCTAAAGAAGGGATAGCTCATCTTGCCCTGGCTTATATAGACTCGGGAGATTTCACCATCACCTTAAATCCGACCTATCCAGCCCATTACAATGGAACTCTTATAGCCGGAGGAAGGGTATTCTTCTTACCCCTGAGAGAGGGAAATGATTTTATCCCGGATCTAACCGAGATCCCCACCAGTATATTAAACAAGACTAAACTTATGATAGTAAGTTTTCCCCATAATCCCACTACAGGTACAGTGGATATAGAATTCTATAAGAATGTGCTGGAGCTGGCAGAAAAGTATGACTTTATAGTGGTAAGCGATCTGGCATATTCAGAGATCTGTTTTGACGGTTATAAAGCTCCAAGTTTATTAGAGGTGGATGGGGCTAAAGAGCGTGCAGTAGAGTTTAATTCTTTCTCCAAAACATTTAATATGGCAGGATGGAGGACAGGGTATGTGGTCGGTAATAGAGATGTCATTTCCAAACTGGCACAGATAAAGAGCTATATAGATTACGGTGTATTTGAGGCTATCCAGTACGCCTGTATAGCAGCCCTTAATGGACCCCTGGATGATATGATACGTACAGTAGAAACTTATACCAGGAGGAGAGACATTTTTATCAGCACATTGAATGGATACGGGGTCTACCCCAGAGTTCCTAAAGCTACAATGTACGTATGGCTGAGAATTCCTCCAGGTTATACGTCTCTGAGTTTCTCTGATAAACTTCTCGATGAAAAGAGTATAGTAGTATCACCTGGAGATAGTTTTGGGAAACATGGGGAAGGTTTTATAAGGGTAGCTTTAGTTGCAGATGAAAAACTTATATTAGAAGCGGGAAACGCCATAGGTTCTATGTATATGCGATAAAGGTTGTGGTATAATGTTACTGTAGAAAATATTTTTAAAAGAGGTATCAATAGGCGTAATGAATTCAAGAATTCAGGTAACAGATAATATAGAAGAGCTACTGGATATACTTCCGCCATTCCTCAAACAGAAGATTTATAAACTTGAGGGGCTGGAAGACCTGATAGAGGTTATTATTGATCTGGGGAGAGAACCTGAGGCAAGATTCCCCAGCAGAGGGATATTACTATCTGAGATTCCAATAACTATGGAAGATATAAACTATATAGTCTCCAAGGTTGGAAGTTTTAACGGTAATAATAGAGCAGGGATACCAAAGACTCTCCACCGGATATCCTGTATAAGGAACAGGAGAGGAGAGATAATAGGTCTTACTCTGAGAGTTGGCAGGGCGGTATATGGAACGGTAGATATAATAAGAGATGTTATTGAGAGGGGGAAGAGCATTCTTCTGCTGGGCAAACCTGGTGTTGGTAAGACCACCATGCTGAGAGAGGTCGCCAGGATACTAAGCGATGAGTTTAAGAAGAGAGTTGTAGTGGTAGATACATCTAACGAGATAGGCGGAGATGGCGATATACCTCATCCCGGTATAGGAAGAGCCAGGAGGATGCAGGTCTCTTCTCCTGAAAGGCAGCATGATGTGATGATAGAGGCGGTAGAGAATCATATGCCAGAGGTTATAGTGATAGATGAGATAGGGACAGAATTGGAGGCTAAAGCAGCCAGAACTATAGCGGAGAGAGGTGTTCAGCTGATAGGTACCGCTCATGGAATAACTCTTGAGAATATACTGCTGAATCCAACACTTTCCGATGTGGTTGGGGGTATCCAGGCAGTAACATTAAGTGATGAAGAAGCCAAAAAGAGGGGAACTCAGAAGACAGTCCTGGAGAGGAAAGCTCCCCCAACCTTCGATATAGTTATAGAGATAAGGGATAGAGATACCCTTGCCATCCATCATGATGTGGCTCAGGTTATAGACTATATGTTGAAAGGTTATGACCCCAGACCTGAGATCAGAGTGAGAAGGGGAAATACTTATGAGGTTGTGGAAGAAGAGACCATACCGATAGAAGAGGATATAGCCTTAAATGGACCTGAGGGAGATCATCACCTTAAGGTTTATCCATTTGGCATAAGCAGAAATAGACTGGAAAAAGCAATAAGAGAACTTGATATACCAGCTCTTATTACCAAGAGGCTGGAAGAGGCAGACTTAATCCTCACGCTCACCTCCCATGGGAAAAGAGAGGGTAATAAGTTGATAGCCAAAGCTCATAGAGATATACCAATATATACTATAAAGAGTAATACTCTGATCCAGATAAAAAACTTCCTGAACAGATACTTTTTAAATGAGGGAGAAGAAGATTCTGAGTATGATAGATTGTTAGCCGAGATAGATGAGGGGATAAGAAAGGCTATTGAAACACTGGAGCCTGTAGAACTTTCCCCTCAGAATGCAAGAGTAAGAAGAATTCAGCATCAGATTATAGAAAAATATCAGTTACACTCTGATAGTGTAGGAGAAGAACCTTATAGAAGAGTAAGGATATTGCCCTGATGTCATTTTTTACTTTAGAAGGTATTGATGGTAGCGGAAAGAGCACTGTAAGTTCTATTATACAAAAAGAGCTGAAAAAGAGAAATGCCAATTTTATAGCTGTGAGAGAGCCTGGCAGTACAGGTATCGGAGAGAAGATAAGGGAGCTACTGTTAGATCCAGATGCATTTATCTCTCCAATAGAAGAGGTTTATCTCTATGCTACAAGCAGAGCGGTGTTTGTGAGGAGAATAGTCCTTCCAGCTCTTAATTCTGGTAAGGTTGTAATATCAGAGAGATACGTTGATTCTTCTTTCGCATACCAGGGATATGGCAAAGGGGTGCCTCTAAAATTTATATACGAGATAAATAAACAAGCTATATCAGGAGTATTCCCAAACTTAACAGTCCTTTTAGATATAGACCCCTCCACAGCTCTAAAAAGGCTGGAGGGTAAAAAGAAGGACAGGCTGGAATTAGAAGGTCTAGATTTTTATGAGAGAGTGAGGGGTGGTTATTTGAGGCTGGCAGAATTATTCAGGTATAGATATATGGTTGTTGATGGGACAAAAGAACCAGGAGAAATAGCCTCGATTGTACTGGATAAACTTGAGAGGTTTATACAATGAATCTGGGGACACTGATACGGCTTGTCTCTATAATTGCAGGTTCAGTAGTACTGTGGTATCTGTCCAATTCGATAGGTAATTATTTAATGTCAAAGATTGGTAACCTTCAATACAGGGGAAATAAACAACGCATCATCACCCTGAGTTCTCTTATAACCTGGATAATAAGAGTTATTATAGGTGTAACTGCAGTAACTTGGGTCTTGAGATTATTAAACATAGACCCGAGCCCTTTTATCGCTGGGGCAGGGATACTGGGTCTGGCTGTAAGTTTTGGTGCTCAGAACCTCATAAGGGATACGATTAACGGATTTTTTATAATACTGGAAAATCAGTACGATATTGGCGATGAGGTAAAGATAGGTGCTATTCAGGGGACAGTAGAGAGTTTAACATTAAGGATTACCAGGGTCAGGGACGATTCGGGAGCGTTATATATTGTCCCCAACAGTACAATCTCTCAGGTAGCTAATCTGAGTGACAGGTGGTCCAGAATACTGTATACGTTAAATGTAAGTAATAAAGAACCCATAGAAAAGCTTGAAAGAGTTATAAGTTATGCAAAAGACAAACTGCAAGACAAATATGACAAAGAATTAATAGAGGGTCCAAGGATAGATGGTATACAGGCGTTTGATGCTGCGACTTTAAAGGTAATGGTCTCCTGTAAGGTTGCAGCACCAAAGAAAAAGTTAATAGAACCTTTCTTTTTACTTTCCCTGAAAGAGGGAGTAGAAAAAGAAAATCTAATTATAGTGTGAAGGAGGTGAAAAGGTGAAACTTATACTTATAATTACACAGTCAAGTGATGCTGATCTTCTTATATCTAACCTGATAGAGAAGGGTTTTGGAGCGACAAAACTGGCAAGTACCGGGGGATTTTTAAGAGAGGGCAATTCAACCATACTGGTAGGGGTAGAGGATGACCTTGTTGATGATGTGCTGAGCATAGTTGGGAGCACCTGTAAATCCAGGGAAAAATTGATGAGCCCTACGCCACCGGGTATGATGGAGTCTATGGGAGGATTTATACCCTACCCAATAAAGGTACAGGTTGGAGGAGCGACCATCTTTGTTCTTAATGTAGAGAGATTTGAGAAGGTATGAGGGAGATACTTGGACAAAAGAGAGCTAAAAAGATATTAGAAAGTGCAATCAGCACCGGTAAGATTCCGCATTTTTTCATCTTCGCAGGTCCAGGAGGTACCGGTAAAGTTTCTATGGCTAAGGAATTTGCAATGGCTCTTAACTGTCCAAATCCAAATAAGCCATGCAGAATCTGCAACACCTGCTTAAGTATTATGAATAGCAATCACCCCGATGTGACCATCATAAGTAACGATACGATAGGCATCGCTCAGGCGAGGGATATGAGAGATATAGCAGTTCTATCTCCCATATCTGGAAAGTATCGGGTGTTTATTTTAGAAGAGGCAGATAGACTTACTCTACAGTCCGCCAATAGCCTTTTAAAGATTCTTGAAGAGCCGCCGCCATCCACTATTTTTATCTTTACTGTAAGGGATATAAATAACATATTGAAGACCATACTTTCTAGAGCTATGATCGTTCCATTTTCTCCTGTAAGTAGAGACATAATATTTTCTATCCTGAGGGAAAAGGGATGTCCCGATGAAATGGCTGATGAGATAGGCCATCTTTCTCAGGGTAACCTGGAGAAGGCGATAGAGATATTTGAATCTGGAAAATATAAAGAAGGGCTTGCTCCTTATGGAGAGATAGAAACATTGGAGACCGCTGATACTATTCTGGATACAATCTCTATATGGTTGAGAGACCTTATAATACGCTTAAGTGGTGCAGAGGAGAGATTTGTTATTTTAAAGTCTATTTCACAGAGCAGATACAGAAACTATTCACCTGAAGATTTGATCGATAAATTTTTATCTTTAGAGGAGATAAAGAGGTTGGAAGAGTGTAATGGAGACTGGAAACTGGCAATTGCCCTTTTATATAAAGAATTGGAGGTAGGATAATTGTTCCTCTATTCCGTCAGATTATTAGAAGAGTTAACTGAGAGAGGACTATATAAATCAGAGGAAAGGTATGAGGTAAGGGATACAGTAATAATTCCTCATAAGGGGAAGGAATGTACTGGAGAGATACTATGCTGCCTGGGAGAGGTGGAAGAAGGTGTGGCTGAGAGCTTAAAGATGATTATCAGGAAGGCTTCCACAGAGGAAGAATCTTCGGCTAAGACGAGGAATATAAGGCGAAAAGAGATTTTTGACACAGTAAAAGAACGTATAAGGGCTTATAATCTCCAGATGAAACTTGTAAGGGTTGACTTTGGGGTGGACCCGGAACGTATAATATGCTTCTTTACAGCCGAAGGAAGAATAGATTTTAGAGAGCTGGTAAAAGACCTAGCACATAGACTTATGAATAGAGTAGAGCTCCGGCAGATAGGGGCTAGAGATGAGATAAAGTTAATAAAGGGACTTGGTCCCTGTGGAAAAGTAGCCTGTTGCTGTGAATTTTTGGAGGAATTCGCCCCTATATCTGTAAAAATAGCAAAGGAGCAGGGACTTATACTTAATCCTACCAAGATTTCAGGGGTCTGTGGAAGATTAATGTGCTGTTTAAGGTTTGAGGCTGAGTTTTATAGTTCTGTAATTAAAAACTTTCCGGAGATAGGTTCTGTGGTGAATTCATCACTTGGTGAAGGGAGAGTAATAGGGATAAATGTCCTGAGAAACACCGTAATATTAGAGCTTAAAAATGGATGGCAAAAAGAAGTCCCATTAAAAGATATAGTAACAGAAAAAAGTGGTGCCGAAGACCGGACTCGAACCGGTACGGACTTGCATCCACTGGACCCTGAATCCAGAGCGTCTACCAATTCCGCCACTTCGGCACAGTAACCATTATAGTTTAAATAATAAAAATGTCAAGGAGGATAAGTATGATAATTACAGTAACCCCAAATATATCGCTGGATAAAACTCTCGTGGTAGAAAATTTTGAAATAGGGAAGACCCACAGGGTAAAGGATATTACTGCTATTCCTGGAGGAAAAGGGGTAAATGCATCCAGAGCCCTTCTGGGGATGGGATACATAGCCCCTGTACTGGGCTTTATCGGGGGAAATACCGGTCAAAGCATACTGAACATGTTTGACCATGAAGGTATAAAATATGATGTGGTTAAAATAAATGGGGAGACAAGGACCTGTTACAATGTGGTGGACCCTATTAATCACACCCAGACAGAGGTTTTGGAGAATGGACCAATAGTAACCGACAATGATATAAGTCTTTTAGAGGCAAAAATTACAGGTTATGTAAAAGAAGACACCATAGTATGTATGGGAGGGAGTTTACCCCTTGGAGCACCTCAGGACCTCTACGTCAGACTGGTAGAGTCTATAAATCTTAAAGGGGGAAGAGTAATTCTGGATGCAAGTGGAGATAGATTAAAAGAGGGTATAAGAGGAAATCCTTTTGCTGTAAAACCCAACAGAGCTGAGGTAGAGTCAATCCTGGGATTTAGCCTGGATAGCGATGAGAATATTAAAAAAGCTCTGGACTACTTTGTTGCTGCCGGAATAACTTTACCTGTCATCTCTATGGGCAAAGATGGTGTAGCATTCTACTATGATGGCAAATACTACAGGATAACTCCACCTGTTCTGAAGGCATTGAATGCTGTTGGCTCTGGAGATTCCACAGTGGCAGGAATTGCATTGGGACTGGAGAAAAAATTAGACATAGTAGAAGCGGTAAGATTGGGGGCAGCGATGGGATCAGCTAATGTTCTTACATTAAAACCTGGAGAGGTAAGAAAAACTGACGTGGATGAAATATTACCAAAGGTTGGGGTGACTGTCATATAAGGGAAGAGGTCATAGGAAGATTCAGAATTAAATATCCGGAGGATGTGACCCTATCCACAACAGATACCCTCCTTCTGGCAGATTTTATAAATCTGAAAAAGGGTGAGGGCTTTATTGAGATAGGTAGCGGGATTGGTTGCCTTTCTTTTATGGTTATTGATAGACAACCTGATTTTAAAAGGGCTATACTGGTTGATATCCAGGAAGAGCCATTCAATGCCCTGAAGAGAAATATAGAAGAAAATATGCTTCAAAAGAGAGTAACTCTGGTAAATAGAGATGCCAGAGAGTTACCTGTATTATTTCCAAAGATGTCAAATTCCTTTGATGTGGTATTTACAAATCCTCCACATATAGTAAGGGGGAAGGGTCGGTTAAGCCCTTATACAGGGAAAGCTATCAGCAATACCGAGCTCTTACTTGCTCTGAGAGATATCGCTCATATAGCCAGTTATTTTTTGAAGATAAAGGGAAGGTTATATATGATACACAGGAGCGAAAGGTTGGGGGAAATAATAAAAGAGCTGGACGATTTTAACCTGGAAGTAAAAAGGCTATGTTTTGTCCATACCGGCAAGATACGACCGAGTAAGAGGGTGCTGGTAGAGGCCAGAAAGGGAGGGAGACCAGGGATCAGGGTTGAACCTCCCATATTTTTATAAATCCTATGTTACAGAATGAGACTCCTTACTTAAAAGCCATCTTTGATTATATTGAAAAGAAACCGGTAAGATTCCACTATCCAGGTCATAAGGGGAATCTTACCCCCTTAGACCTGACAGAAATCCCCCAGACAGATAATCTATTTATGCCAGAAGGTCCTCTCTTAAAAGCTCAGGAACTTGCCGCAGACGCCTTTGGGGCAGACTACAGCTATTTTCTTGTAAATGGAAGTACCCAGGGTATTCATTCTGCATTTCTCAGTTCTTTTAGAGAGGGAGACAAAGTTCTTGTTCCATCCTTCTCCCACAGAAGCATTATGGAAGGGATAATCCTTACCGGTTTAGAACCAGTATTTATTGGAGAAGATATAGACCGGTGGGGAATTCCTCAGAATGTGAGACTGAGAGATTTAGATAGATACGACGATAGAGTTAAGGGTATAGTAATAACTAACCCTAACTATTTTGGACTGACGCCAGAGTTAAAAGAGATTGTCCAGTATGCTCACAATAGAGATATGATAGTTATAGTGGATGAGGCACATGGTGCCCATCTTCACTTTAATAAAAAGCTACCTCCTTCCGGGTTAGATGCAGGGGCAGATATAGTAATTCAGAGCATGCATAAAATGGGTATATCTCTAACTCAGGGTGCCATGATACATCTGAAGGGGGAAAGGATAGATAAGGATATATTACGGGAGAATGTTCTACTCCTCTCCACCACCAGTCCATCCACCATTATCCTGGGCTCTATAGACCTATCTCGAAGAGAACTTGCCATTAACGGGGAAAGAATACTGGATAATTTACTCTCTGAGATAGATGAGTTAGGTTATAAGATAAAGAATACTGGATTTTCTATGTATGAGAAACCTGGTATGGATAGGACCAAGTTAACTCTATACAATTTGGATGGGGATAAGCTTTCTGAGAGACTGTGGGAGGATTTCAGAATTCAGGTAGAGATGTCATCCGGGACTTACTGCTTATTTATCCTGTCTTTACTCGATTCAAAAAGCACTTTAAATACTCTTTTTAATGCATTAAAAAAGATAGAACCTTTCCCTGCCAGAAATTTTATTCCCCCACCAGGATATGAGCTGATAAAATCACCAAAAATGGCTTATTTTTCTCCTAAAGAAAAGATAAAACTGACATCTGCAGCTGGAAGGGTTTCAGGAGAGATCATCACCAGATATCCCCCAGGTGTTCCAGTAATAATACCTGGAGTATTGATAACCCCTGAGATAAAAGACTATCTATTATTAATGGGAAGGGATTATGTCTCTGTTACTCTCGATTGAAGGACCTATAGGGGCCGGAAAGACATCATTAACAAGGATACTGGAAAGGGAAATTGGCTTTAAGGGATTTTATGAGTTATCATTTAAAAATCCATACCTGTCTAAATTTTACAATGATATAGAGAGATATTCCTTCCCTATTCAGATAGAATTTCTTGCCAGCAGGTTTAAACAGTGGAAGAGAATCCAGAATGTCAACGTAGATACTGTTTGCGATTATTTTTTCTATAAAGATGAGATATTTGCTCGGATGAATCTGAAAGGTGAAGACTTTAAGCTTTACAGAAGGATATTCAATCTTATGATTGAACACATAAGACCACCTGATTATGTAATATATCTCTCTGCCAGACCAGCGGTGCTGTTGGAAAGAATAGAAAAGAGGGGTAGAGAATACGAATCTCCTATTACCCTTGAATACCTGATGAAACTATGTAGCTTCTACGATGAATATCTTAAAGATTACAGATTATCTCCTGTTCTGATCTTAGACGTAGAAGGTTTTGATTATGTAAATAATGAAAGGGATAGGATGCACATTATTAATGAGGTCAGAAGGTTCACTGGATATTATGGATAGAAGATTCATCCTTGGAATTTCAGGTAATATAGGAGCGGGTAAAACCACCGTAGTAGAGATACTCGCCAGGCATCTGGGATGGGAGTTCTATAAGGAACCAGCAGAGAAGAATCCGTACCTTAAACCCTACTACGAAGACCCCTCTCGATGGGGACTTCATTCCCAAGTCTATTTCTTGACCAGCAGGTTTGAGGAGGAGAGGAGGTTAAGCAATCTTAATAAGTCCTATATACTAGACAGAACTATATATGAAGATGGTGAGATCTTTGCCAGGATAGCTCTAAAGGGTGATGAGTATAAGACGTATCTGAAGCTTTATAGACTGGCGATAGATTATCTGCCAGGTCCAGACTTAATAATATATCTAAAGGCTCCCATAGATGTTCTGATAGATAGAATAAAGAAACGGGGACGGGAAGAGGAATCAAGAATATCTTATCAGTATCTATCCACGCTGGATTCATTGTATGAGAACTGGATACGAACATTTAAAAGAGTCCCTGTAGTAATTTATAATATAGAGAGAGATATAAATGAAAAGGCAGAATTTATCAGACTGCTGAATTTTATAGAAGAAAGTTTAAAAAATAGGCTATAACTGATTGACAGCTAAAGAGGTATGTGGTATATTCTAAATTACAAGCGATTTATAGCGATAAAACAACCATACGGTAAAGGAGGGAAAGAATGCTTCAATATGTATTGAGACGTATCCTGTATATGATACCCACGCTGATCTTAATAGCAGTGGTATCATTTATCATCATCCAGCTGCCCCCTGGCGATTTCTTAACCTCTTATATAGCACAGTTAAGTCAGACAGGGGAGACAGTGGATGAAGCAACTATAGCAGCTCTAAGGAAAAGGTACGGATTGGATCAACCGTACTATGTTCAGTTTTTCATGTGGGTTTGGGGGATGCTCCATGGGGATTTTGGGCAGTCTTTCGAATGGAATAGACCTGTGAGTCAGCTGATCTGGGAAAGATTAGCTCTTACTGTTGCAGTGTCAACGTTTACCATGGTGTTCACCTGGATACTGTCTTTCCCTATAGGTCTGTATTCTGCAACACACCAGTATTCAGGTGGTGATTATTTCTTTACCTTTCTAGGTTACATAGGGTTAGCTACCCCAAACTTTATGATAGCTCTGATCCTTATGTGGATAGCGTACTCGGTGTTTGGAGCCAGCGTAGGTGGGTTATTCTCACCTCAGTATGTAGAGGCCGCCTGGAGCTGGGGTAAATTCCTGGATATGCTAAACCATCTGTGGATACCGGCAATAGTAATAGGTATGGGTGGAACTGCAGGATTGATAAGGACCTTGAGAGCCAACCTCTTAGATGAGTTGCACAAACCCTATGTGGTAACAGCAAGGGCTAAAGGGGTTCCAGAGAGAACTCTTCTGTGGAGGTATCCACTTAGGATAGCGATAATCCCCTGGATAAGTACTGTCGGGTGGTCACTCCCTGGAATAATCTCTGGTGAGACTATAACAGCAGTAGTATTAAGTCTCCCGACTACAGGACCTCTTCTGTTAAGAGCTCTTCAAAGTCAGGATATGTATCTGGCAGGAAGTTTCATTATGCTCTTGAGCTTCTTAACTGTTATAGGAACTCTCATATCAGATATCCTCCTGGGTTGGGTTGATCCTAGGATAAGGTACGAGTAAGGAGGGAGAAGAATGGCGGATGAAGAAAATGTCAAAAAAGGGAAAATGGTAGAAGAGGAGCTAGAAAGCTCTCTAGAGGAAAAAGTATATTTAGCATCCCAATGGCAACTTATATGGTGGAGGTTTAGAAGGCATAAGCTAGCTATAATAAGCGGGATTATCTTAATTATTATCTATCTGCTGGCTATTTTCTGTGAGTTTCTTGCCCCATACGACCCTAATAAATATGATATCAAATATACCTATGCTCCACCCCAGACAATCCATATATTTAGAGATGGGAAACTGGTAAGACCATTTGTATATGGATATAAGATGGAGTTAGACCCGGTAACACTCAGAAGGATATACACATCAGACCCTGAACAGGTATATCCAATATACTTCTTTGTTAAAGGAGACCCCTACAAGTTCTGGGGAATATGGGAGATGGATACACATCTCGTTGGTGTGAGAGAAGGAACAATGTTCTTGCTCGGAACGGACAGAATGGGAAGGGATATGCTCTCCAGAATACTGTACGGATCGAGAATATCTACATCTATAGGATTGATCGGTGTATTTTTAAGTTTTATCCTGGGTTTAATTATCGGTGGATTTTCAGGATACTATGGAGGAGTGCTGGACAACTTTATCCAGAGGGCGATAGAATTTATAAGGAGTATTCCGACTATTCCTCTCTGGATGGCGCTCAGTGCAGCTTTACCCCCACACTGGCCTCCACTGAGGGTATATTTCGGAATCACCGTAATACTCTCATTGATAGGTTGGACAGGTCTGGCCAGGGTGGTGAGGAGCAGATTTCTCTCACTCAGAGAGGAAGATTTTGTTATGGCTGCAAGATTGTCTGGTGCCGGTGAGTTCAGAATAATAATGAGGCATATGGTTCCTTCGTTTATGAGCTATATAATAGCCAATATAACTTTATCTATACCTGGCATGATTCTAGGAGAAACATCTCTTAGCTTCTTAGGGTTAGGGCTCAGACCTCCTACAATAAGCTGGGGTGTGCTGCTCCAGGAGGCTCAAAATGTAAGGACTGTGGCACTTTCACCATGGATACTTCTCCCTGGGGTATTTGTCATAATAACGGTGCTCTGTTTTAACTTCCTAGGGGATGGTCTGCGTGATGCAGCAGATCCCTATGCCAGGTAGAGGAGGAAATTTATGGAAGAAAATGGACATGTATTATTAGAGGTTAAAAATCTAAAGACGTATTTTTTCTATGATGAGGGGACAGTTAAGGCGTTAGATGGGATTAATTTTAATATAATAAAAGGGAAGACCCTTGGAGTGGTTGGTGAATCAGGTTGTGGCAAGAGTGTTACCGCACAATCCATCTTAAGGATACTCGGACCAAGGGGAGAGATAGTGGAAGGAGAGATACTCCTCCACAGGGATGGAGAAAGTATAGACCTGACAAAACTTAACCCTCAGGGCGAAGATATAAGGAAGATAAGAGGAAAAGATATAACAATGATATTCCAGGAACCAATGACATCCCTGGCACCTGTATACACAATAGGGGACCAGATAACGGAAGCGATACTGTTACACCAGGATGTTACTGAGGAGCAGGCCAGAGAGATAGCGATAGATATGCTGAGGAAAGTAGGGATACCGAAGCCAGAGGAGAGGATAGACGCATATCCATTTGAGCTATCA
>Ga0209508_1002258_pt1 | contig 13131 bp, 11 predicted proteins | sample AD_UKC129_MetaG_FD_184427 | JGI IMG/M metagenome (GOLD analysis project Ga0209508, IMG submission 184427) | Active sludge microbial communities of municipal wastewater-treating anaerobic digesters from Canada - AD_UKC129_MetaG (SPAdes) (version 2) | ecosystem: Engineered > Bioreactor > Anaerobic... | reverse complement strand
CGGGCGGTGGAGAACCTGCGACGCGACCTGCCAGTCCTGCGCATTGCCGGACACTACTCGCCGCCCTTTCGTCCTTTGCTGGAAATGGATCATGCCGAGATCGTCGCGCGCGTTCGCGAAGCGCAACCGGACATCCTCCTGGTTTCCTTCGGCTGTCCGAAGCAGGAGAAATGGATGGCGATGAACTACCGGGCGTTGAACGTGCCCGTGTGCATGGGCGTGGGGGCGACGATTGATTTCCTTGCCGGGCAGGTGCGACGCGCGCCGGCGTGGATGCAGCGCAGCGGAACCGAATGGCTCTTTCGTCTCGCGCAGGAACCGCGGCGCCTGTTCCGGCGTTATGCGCGCGACTTCGGCGTGTTCGGCTGGCGCATGCTGGTGCAATGGACCGCGCTCGGGCCCGAACGTTGCAGCCCTTCGCAAACGGGACTGGATCTGCACCTGCCCATCGATCCGCACTGGCGCCGACTCGCGTTGCCCATGGAACTGGATGCGACGGTGGCCGGCGAAAGCGACGGCATTCTGCAACAGATCATGGAATCGGGAACGCACTGCCTTGTGGATGGATCGCGGGTACGGCGCGTGGACAGCCCCGGTCTCGGGTTGCTGGTGCGGCTCGCGAAGCTGCTGCGGCGCTCCGGGAAACAGATGGTGCTCGTGGCGCCGGCACGCGCGCTTCGCCGCGCGCTGAAGCTGCTGCGCCTCCAGGATTTCTTTCTCACAGCGCCCAACCTGCCCGCGGCGATTCGTTTGCTCGACTCCTGCGCCAACGAAACGGCTGTGCCCGTCGCGCTGCGCACCGCTCTCAGCGGAAACGTGCTGGTGTGGCGAGGCGAAATCACCGCCGGAAACTCGCGCAACGTGTGGCTCGCCACCGAACAACAGTTCAGCCGCGCACGGAAGTCCGACTGGGTTATCGATCTCTCGCGGGTCCGCCACCTCGACAGCAGCGGCGTGGAAATAATGCAACGCGTCGAGCGGCTCGCCGACGAGTGCGGCGCCCGGGTTTCGTTCGTCCAGGCCGCCGCGAGTGTCCGGAACACTCTGCGGCGCGCCCGGGCCGAGCGTTTTCTGCGACAACGGCCGCCTCCGCACCGGCGGGAAGTCCGCCAGAACGTTGGCCTGATTCTGCCGCGGCACGCGTGATCAGCCATGTGTATGCGCATCGGGATATCCACTTCGGTGATTCAGCGCGGTCGCAGCGGCATCGGCCAGCATCTGTTCGCCCTGCTGCGAGCCATGCTGCTTCATCCCCAGAACCATCAGTTCACGCTGTTCGTGCTGGAAGAGGACATCCCGTTGTTCGAATTCGCCCGCGAGCGGGTGACGATGGTTTCCGTGCCGGAACGCTTCCGCCCGCCCGTCAACAACATCCTCTGGCATCAACGCGTGCTCCCGTCACTGGCTCGCCGGCATTTGCTCGACGTGCTGCATGTGCCCAGTTATCGGCGGCTGCTCTGGCCCCGGCCCTGCCCGCTCGTCGGCACCATCCATGATCTCGCGCCGTTCTTCGTCCGGCGGAAGTACGACTGGAAACGCATGCTCTACGGTCGCGTTGTCGCGCGACAACTGGCGCGCCGTCAGGATGAAATCATCGCCGTCAGCCGGAACACCGCCAATGACGTGGAACGGTTGTTCGGAATCCACGGCGAGCGCGTGACCGTCGTTTACAACGGCATCGACCACGACCGGTTTCGCCCCGGCGACCGCGAAGCGTCCGGGAAGCTGGCGGCGCAGCGATACAGCCTTCGCGCGCCGTTCCTGCTGTATGTGGCGCGGCTCGAGCATCCGGGCAAGAACCACGCCCGGCTGATCTCGGCGTTCAACGCGTTCAAGTCGGCCGCGCGCTCGAAATGGCAGTTGGCTCTTGGCGGAAGCGACTGGCACGGTGCGGAGGTAATCCGCGAAGCGGCGCGTTGTTCGCCGTTTCGCTCGGATATCCGGTTTCTGGGTTTTGTTCCGGACGAACACTTGCCGGACCTTTACCGCGCGGCGGAGGCGCTGGTTTATCCGTCGTTGTATGAAGGATTCGGCATGCCGCCCACCGAGGCCATGGCTTGCGGATGCCCCGTCATCAGTTCGGCGCGAGGATCGCTCGGTGAAATCGTCGGGGACGCCGCGATGGTGGTGGATCCTGACGACATATCCTCGATCGCCCGCGCGTTGAGCGCAATCGCGCAGGATCCGGGGCTGCGGGCGCGCCTGAGGGACGTTGGCATTGAACGGGCGCGGCAGTTCGATTGGAAGGTCGCCGCCGCCCGGACGATCCGGGTTTACGAGCGGGCGGTTGCGCGTGTAGCTTCCGTGCGCAGCAAGAGCCCGGCCGGCGGCATCGAACACGCCAAACGCGCGGTCGCGATCGACTGAGCCGGGCGCCAGTCAATGGAACTCCATTACCAGGAAACGGGGACCGGCGCGCCTCTGATCGTTCTGCACGGGCTGTTCGGCTCGCTGGACAACTGGGCGCCCGTGAACAGGCAATTGTCCCGCAACTTCCGCGTCATCGCGGTGGATCTGCGCAACCATGGCCGTTCGCCGCATTCGCCCGAGATGAACTTCAGCGTCATGGCGGAGGACATTTTGGAACTGATGACGCGGCTGGGTCTGGAGCAGTCTCATCTGCTGGGCCATTCCATGGGTGGGAAGGCGGCCATGCAACTGGCATTGAACCACCCGGAACGGGTCGATCGCCTCGTCGTCGCAGACGTCGCCCCCGTCCGCTATCCGCCCTCGCATACGCACCTGATCCGGGCGATGATGTCACTGAACGTGGAAGCGCTTGAAACACGGTCGCAAGCCGAGTCGGCTCTGGAATCGTCCATTCCGGACCGCCAGGTGCGGCAGTTTCTTCTGAAGAGCCTTGCGCGCGACGATTCCGGGCGATTCCGGTGGCGATTGAACCTGGAAGTGCTCGAGCGGAACTACGAGCAATTGCTGGCCGCGCCCGAAGGCGAGCGCCCGTGCGAACGGCCCACTCTGTTCCTGCGCGGCGAAAGATCGGATTACATCAGGGAATCGGATCTGCAGGAGATCCGGCGTCTGTTTCCTCGATCTGAAGTCACACTGGTGCGCGGAGCCGGACATTGGGTGCATGCGGAACAGCCGGAGCAGGTCGCGAACGCGGCGCGCGCTTTCCTGGCGAATAATTTGTGAAGAACGCAATCACTTCACTGCTTGACGGCGCTGTAGCGCCTTCACATATTGCCACTCCAGATTTCGTGGGGTTGAAGTTTAACTGAGATTTGTATGCCGAAGCCGAAGGCCCGAACGCCCGCCCTGAAATCGAGCGCGCGAAAAGCAGCCACCCACCGGACGAATGCCACTTCGGACACTGCCGGCGCCCGGGCGGCCAACGCCCGACAATCCTCTCCCGCAGCCAACGGCCAGCCCTTTGACGCCTCGCAACCCGGCTCCCGCAGCGCCGAGATCGCGGAAAAGATCAAGGAACTCGTCCGCCTCGCCCAGGAACAGGGTTATCTCACCTACGGCGACATCAACGACGTTCTTCCGGACTCGATGATCACGCCCGAGGAACTCGACGACATCTACAGCAAGCTTCGGAACCTTGAGGTGGAGATTGTTGACCAGGCCGAGGTGGACCGCGTGAAGCAGGCCGAAGCGGACGAGGACGAGGAGAGGTCGCGGCTGGACATTCTCGATGATCCGGTCCGCATGTATCTCAAGCAGATGGGCCAGGTGCCGCTGCTGACGCGCGAGCAGGAGGTTGAAATTTCCAAGCGCATCGAAGACGCGGAACTCGAGGCCAAGAAAATCATCTACAGCTTCGGTTTCGCCGGCAAGGAACACATCGCCCTCGCCGAAAAGCTCGTTTGCGAGCCTCCCAAGGAACGGTTTGACCGCGTCGTGCTGGACAAGAAAGTGGACAATCGGGACTCGCACGTGCGCACATTGCGCCGCCTGATCAAGCAGGTCCGCGAGATCGACAGGGTGGTGGATGAAAAGTACGCGGCCTGGCGGAACGCCACGACGAAAGGCCGCCGGAACCAGGCCTACGCCGAGTTCCGGAAGCACGACGCCAAATTGCAGAAGCTTTTCGACAGGTTCTGCTACAAGCAAAAGGTCATGGAGGAAATGGCGCTCGTGGCAGAGAACATCCACGACAAGATCCAGCTCAGCCTCCGGACGATCCAGAGCGTGCAGAACCAGGGCCCTTCGCCCGCCGGCGAAGCCATCATCGATTCCGAGCAGCGCAAGATCAAGGCGCTCGAGGAGTTCGTGCGCATGCCCTACACGGATTACCTTCGCGCCTACGAACAGTTGAAGGCGTGCACCCTGCGCGCCGTCCAGGCCAAGACCGAAATGGTCGAAGCCAACCTGCGCCTCGTCATCTCCATCGCCAAGAAATACACCAACCGCGGCCTCTCCTTCCTCGACCTGATCCAGGAAGGGAACATGGGCCTGATGAAGGCGGTCGAAAAATTCGAATACCGCCGCGGCTACAAATTCTCGACCTACGCCACGTGGTGGATCCGCCAGGCCATCACCCGGTCCATTGCCGACCAGGCGCGCACCATCCGCATCCCGGTGCACATGATCGAAACCATCAACAAGCTGATGCGCGTGCAGAAACGCCTGCTGCAGGATTTCGGCCGGGAACCCACGCCGGAGGAAATCGCCGACGAGATGCAACTCCCGGTCGAACGCGTCCGCGCCGTCCTGAAGATGGCGCAGCAACCCATCTCGCTTCAGTCTCCGGTCGGCGACAGCGAAGACACGAACTTCGGCGATTTCATCGAGGACAAATCCACGGAGAGTCCGTCGGACATGACCAGCTTCAGCCTGTTGAAGGACAAGCTGGGCGACGTGCTGGCCAGCCTGAGCGAACGCGAGCGCAAAGTGCTCGAGCTGCGGTTCGGACTCGGCGACGGTTATTCGCGGACGCTGGAGGAAGTGGGCAAGCAGTTCAAAGTCACGCGGGAGCGCATCCGCCAGATCGAGGCCAAGGCCCTGCGCAAGATGCGTCACCCGACGCGCATCCGGCAATTGCGCGGCTTCCTGGAGGTCGAGGAAGCGCTCGAATAGGCCTGCTGCATGAAGCCGCTTCTCCTGATGGCGTGCGTTGCGGTTTCGCTGCCGGTGGCGGAGACCGGATGCATCGCGCGCCGGCATCACCATTCCGAAGCGCACCGCACCCGATTCGCGGGCACGCGGAGTTTGAACCTGCCGGACGAGGATCAGATGGTTTTCCAGTACGCCGTCCGCGACGGGCGCGCGAGACTCGAGAGCGACCGCGTGGTGCTGGTGTTTCACAGTTTGCGTCCGGAGCAACAGCGAGTGTTCCACTTCCCGGCGGATCGGCAGCCCGTGCAGATAGCAGGAGAAGGAGGTTCGTCCATTTCGAGGACGTGCTCGAACGCGCGTGAAACGGTTGCGTTTCATTCTGATTACGCGAATGGGACGAACACTTTGTGCTTCGGCGAGGAGACTGTGCGATTTGTTCAAGGGGGTACGCTTCTGTTGGCGGGCGATTTGTCGGTTGATCTGAGGGACGGCCGGCGGACGGTTCACGTGGACGGCGCGAGGTCGTGGGTGGAGTAGAGTAGCAGCAGGGATCTCTGCAACATTTGAACTTTGCCGGAAACTTCGTCGTGAACTTCGTCGGACTTGAGCGGAGGTGGTAGTTGGAGGACAACATCAAAGGCCGACAAAGCTTCCGGCAAAGAAGAGGAACGGCCCGCCGGACCACCGTGGCATTCTTTGTTTGCTGCACACGGATCGAAGAAGTATAGAGAGGAAACTCCGAAGGATCGGAGAGCTTCGGTCGGGCCCATAGCTCAGTGGTCAGAGCAGGCGACTCATAATCGCTTGGTCGCAGGTTCAAATCCTGCTGGGCCCACCACTTGTTTTTTCCATTTCAGCAGGACACCGGTGTGGAATCACCGATTCGCACTCACGGCCAGCGCAGGCGGTAGTAGCGCTGCGGTTGAGCCGGCGCGTTGGTGTCCGTGAACACGTAACACGGCATTGCGGGTCCAAGGAAGTGCCAGTCCGCCAGATCGGTGGAAAACTCCACACTGAATGCGCCGGAGAGGTCGTTCGTCAGCGCGAACGTGACGTTCGTGCCGCCGAGTCCGGCGACATTGGTCATCTGCAGGAACGGGCTGTTCGCGAAGTAATTCGACAGCACCAGATTCAAATCGGATTCGGTGAGCACGCCGTTGCCATTGAGATTCTCCAGCACGGCGGCGAGTTCGTCCTGACTCACGATACCGTCGCCGTTCTGGTCGCCGGGAACAGGAACGCCGTTGGTTGGCGTGAAGACGGTGCCGATGACGAAGCTTTGTTCCGGGGCGAACGGTCCGCCGGCGAAAGCGGTGTCCACGGCCTGCACGCTCCAGTAAAGGGTCTGCCCTGCCGGAAGGTGATGAATGTGGCGGAACATGGCCATCTGCGCATTGCCGAGTTGAGGCAAGCGGCGCTGGCCGGTGGTGGACGCCATCGGGTTTACGATTTCACCCCCGCCGGGCGTGGTGCCGACGCGCAGGTTGTAGCTCAGGCCGCCGGCAGGCGTTTCGGCGTCATGGGCGGCGTTCCAACTGAATACGGCCGTCGGACCAGCGAGCGTCACGTTCAAACCTGAAGGTGCAGTCGGCGGAGTGTTGCTGAGCAGTGTCTGATTCCGCCACACCTGGGAAATGCCGCCCGAGGGAGTCCCATTGGTAGTTCCCGTGAGAAGAATATCCAGCCGCCCGTCGTTGTCGTAGTCGCCCCAGGCCGCTGTGCCAAGAGACACGCCGGGAAGTCCGGCGTTGATGTTGGTGAACCCGCTGCCGGTGTTCCTCCAAACTTCCGAAATCGCGCCAGCGGTATTCATATTGGTTTTCCCAGTGACCAGGAGATCCAACCACCCATCGTTGTCGAAGTCTCCCCAGGCCACCGAGCCGAAGGATACTCCTCGCAGCCCGGGGATGGGCACGTTTGTGAAGATGACGCCGGTGTTCCGCCAGACCTGGCAAACAAGTCCCGTTGATGCGTTGCCCGCGATCACAAAATCCAGGCGGCCGTCGTTGTCAAAATCGCCCCACGCCGCGGACGACGCATACACTGGCGGCAAACCGGGGGCAATCTCCGGGGCGACATTGGTGAACGCGCCGGCGGTTTGGCGCAACAGCTCCGTCAGCACGGTCACTAACCGTTTTCCTGCGACCAACAGGTCGATGTCCCCATCGTTGTCGTAATCGGCCCCTTTCACCGGTCCATATTCGAGCGGCGGCAGTTCGACGTTGGATGGGCTGAAGCCACCCACGTTTCGAAACAAATCAAGGTGGTAATCGGACGTTGAGGGTTCCCATCCTGCCAGTAACAGATCCAGTTGCCCGTCACTATCGCAATCGGCCCACTCTATCGTGCCGCTCATGAGCTTCGGAAGGAGGCCGCGATCCGTTCGGACGAAGCCCGAAGGAGAATTGGCCCAGACCTCGGTGGTGGCCACCAGGGGCGTACCATCCACCGAACCGGACAGCGCGATATCGAGCCGTCCGTCGCGGTCAAAGTCACCCCACGCCACAGCGCCGGGCCAGAAATCACCAGTGACCTCGGGCAACTCGGTAGAAGTAAGAACAAAGCCATTGGTACTGTTCCGCCACACGTCAGCCCGAATCTCCACAAAGCTCCCGAAAAGCTGAGTGCCTGCGAGAAGCAGATCCAGCCGGCCATCGTTATCGGAGTCCCCCCAAGCCGCGCCCCCCAGGGTGAGGCCAGGAAAATTAGTCACGAACGTGAACACTGGAAGCGTGAAAACGTGGTTTCCGCCATGAACCACGCCAAAACTGTTGGAGGCAACAACGCGAAAATGGTGGGTGCCGCCGGACAAGCCTGTGAGCAGCTGGCTGACGTTGATGTCGCTCGTCCCGCTGCCCACGGCTTGAGGCGGCGTGACGTTGCCGTAGTTGGTGGTGAGACCCCACTCGAACCACGCGAACGCGTTTGCACCGCCGGGATTGACGACGCCGTTGAGCGTGGCTGAAGTCGCGGTCATTCCACTGGCCGGCAGTGTATCCACACCCAGTCCCAATGTGCGAAAGGTCTGATCGGAGCTGAACACGACCGTCGCGCTGTTCGAGGCGAAGGCGCGGAAATGATACGTCGTTCCGGCAACCAGCCCGGCCACAACGAGCGCGTGGTTCTGGTTTGTCGTCGAAGCGGGCCCGCCAAAGGTGGCGGCGGTTTGCGCATTGCCGTAGTTCGTGGTAATGCCCCACTGGAACCCTGCCGCGATGGTGGAACGATTCGGATTCGCGGAGAGGTTCAGCGTGGCTTGCGTGAAGTTCAGTGAAGTTGCTGCGAGAGTCTGGACGGAGGGAAGAACCGGCGTGAACACGACCGTGCCCACCCACGTGCCGTTGTTGTTGCCGCCCAGCGGGGCGAGGTCCGCCACGGTCGTGCCGCCGCTTTCATCGCACGGATAATATGCCAGCCGGTTGGCGCCGGACCCCGGCAGGCCGCCGTTCATGCTCACCTGAATTTCGCCCGTGTTCAGGTTGTCGTTCCACACGCTGACGTCGTCGATCAGGATGGAGCCTATGAAGCCGCTGTTGCCGTTCGGATAACTGCCAATGCGCACCTCCTGCGTCGTCGTCGTCGCACCGGACGCCCCGGTCCATCCCTGCGACGCCCGCAATACTCCGTCCACGTAAATCCTCCCGCCGGCAGAATCCACGACAAAGGCAATGTGATGCCACAACCCGTCCGCAATGAACCCGCCGTCCAGCCCGTTCCCGCCGCCCCAGACATTGCGTGTGTCGCTCACGAAGTACCACGCGCGCACGCGGCCATTCAGGAGGTAGAGATTCCAGCCGTTGAGCGAGTTGGCCACGTACTTGTTGACGAGACCCTGTTGTCCCGACGCCGCCGTGGTATTGACCCAGGCCATGACGGTGATGGGCATGGAGTTGAACGACACCGTGTGCGACACGGCGACGTAGTTGATCGTGCCCGCGATGTTGAGCGCGTTGCCCGGCGCCGACTGGGAGTGCGCCGCGAGTCCGGTACAGCAAAGCAGAGCAAATAGAAGCGGGGTTTTCACATTTTCACCTTGATGCGGGTTGTTGAGCTGGCGCGCGAACCGGGCTGCTATTCACGCTGCCCATCGATTCATCCTGCGGCGTGTCAGGTCTTCTGAACGCCCTGGCCGCGCCTTCGGCCGCGAGACGGAGTGGCGAGTGGTGGCAGGGACGGTTGCGGACGACGGACACAACGCATCCCACCAGGGGCGGCTTGGGCCGGTGTTCATAAGTTTGGGGGGTTGCTCTCCTGTAACTGAATTCGGCGAGGTCAGAAAGCACAATTTCTCAAAAAATCGAGCGTTATCGCCACTCAGCCAGCCGGCATCGCAAAGGAGTCCGAACGGCGGGTGCATGTGAAACGCCGAACTATGGAACCCGCCCCTGAAGGCCTTTCGATATCCTCGTTGCCTTCGGCGTTGTGATTAAACCGTGTTGGCCTGCCTTTGCGGGCTTGGCGAACCCCGCCACCCGGGGTAACGTTCTCTCCAATGTTTCCTCCGCGGACATTTATCCCTCCGCTTGGGCCGCCGAAGCTGACGCCGCGCGAACGCGCGCTGGCGGCATGGCGCGGCATCGACCTGTCCGCGGCGGAAAAGGAGCGGGCCGATCGAACCCGTCCGGCCGAGGCGGTGCTCTCAAAGGTCCTGTCCGGCCTGCGGATCGAATCGCGCCGTTCCGAGGCCGAAATCGCAAAAGTCTGGAATCATCTCATGGACCCGAACATCGTGGCGCACGCGCAGCCCGTCGGTCTGAGGAACGGCACGTTGTTCGTGAACGTGGACAGCAGCGTGTGGCTTTCCGAAATCGTCCGGTACCGCCGCAAGGAAATCCTGGATCGCCTGCAGCACAGCTTCGGACGGGAAATGATCAAGAGAATCTCATTCCGCGTCGGATAGCGGAATGCTTTTATCTATTGGCTGCCCGGGCTGGACAGGGGTTGGGCGTTTTCATTCAGGCAATGGCGGAACAAGGAAACACCGCAGCAGAGCGCACTTGTCCCGCCGTAGCTCCTCTCAAGCGAAGGCGGACGGCGCCCACCAACTCCCGCGCCGCGCGAGTCCCGCACGGCGGGAGCGGAGAGGCTGCTGGCTGCAGCACTCCGGTCAGGTCGTGGTAGGTGGCGTGTGACGACTCCTTCTCCGAAATCGCCGGTGGAACTCCGCCACCGCATCCAGGAACCTGCGCCGATCCTCATCGTCAAGATACAATGCTGCGGCCCGATGACCGCGATTCATCACGTGATACCAGGCCCCGGCCACATCGATTCGCAATGGTCTTGCCATACGGCCCGCACGCAACAACGCGACCTCCCATTTGTCAACTATTTAGATACGACCCCATTGCCTTTTCATTTAGATACGACCCCATTGCCTTTTCACGTTGGTCTCCTCGTTTCTGCTTCAGAGTCTGCCGGAGTCCGGTCATTCGTTAAAGTCAAAAACGCTGCCGGAAATCGGCTGCAAGGGTTAAGAACCGCCTCCCCCATCGCAATGGCCTTGCCATACGGCCCGCACGCAACAACGCGACCTCCCATTTGTCAACTATTTAGATTCGACCCCATTGCCTTCCACTTCACACTCAGCAAGGGTAAGCTGGTGTGGGACGATGAACAGCTCGTGATCCGGCTGATCAAGAAACATTTCAAGGATCAGGCGGACATCCTGATCCGGACCACGGAAGAGCCGAACAAAGAAGCGCTGCGGCAGCTGCCGGCTGAGGACCTGGCGAAGCTGGGCTGCAGTATCGAGGGGGCCGGCGACCAGGCGATCGTGAAGCGCGTGGCCGGAGAGGTCGAGAAGCTGATCAACAAGCTGATCGAGAAACTGGTGGAGGCCATGGTCGAGGAGTGAGCCGTGAAGCCGCCCGCACTGACAGAAGAACAGAAGGCTGTGATCCTCGGGGACAAACCATCCCCCAAGATCGATTGGAAAGCCTGCTACTCCGAGGCCCTGCTCTTGCGCGCCAACGTCGAGAGGCTCATCAAGCTCCTGGAGTCGCATGGCCCCGCGATGGCCATCGAGAGCGCGCTATCCAAAGCGCAGGCCATTCGGGATTACGTGGCGATCTTCTATGACGTATCGCCTCGCGCGATGTCGTCCCGGCTGCGCACAGAGCACGTGGCATGGGCTCGGCACGTTGCCATGTATCTCATCCGGGAGCTGACCGGCTTGCCAATTCTTCGGATTGCCGAGTTGTTCAAGCGGGATCATGGATCTGTGCTGCACGCGCTCTCCCACGTGCAGGACCGGCGGGAAACGGATCGTGCCGTTCACCAGATCCTGACTGAACTTCGCGCTGAACTGGAGAGGAAGCTTTCGTGACCAACGGACAGAAATATAAATTCTATTTCCCCGCGTGGAACGCCTGCTGCCAGGCCAATGGCTGGCACACGAGCGACGGTTTCGCGACGGTGGACGAAAGCCGGCTGAGCGAGGAAGGCCGGAAGGTGCTCACGTTTGCCCGGCAGCGCGCATTGATGCGCGATGGCGTGAAGCTTCTGGCTGCGCAACCCGTGAAGCTCGATGACCTGCGGCACGGCGCTCATTGGGTGGCGCTCGGCCGGGATAAATCCAGCGAGGATCTCACCAACGCGGAGGTCGATCGCGTGGTGGCCCTCTTCCAGGTGCTTACAGATCCGGATGACCTGGGCGCCCGCCTGAAGTGGGACGCGTATCTGCGCGGCGAGGATCCGGGCGAGGTGAAGCGGTTGGACTGGTCGATTCGACACGCGGCGCCGGATGCATACGTGCGCACGATCGCGGCAGATAAGTTCGGGACGCGCGCCTGGGAACACCTAAACGTGAACCAGAAACGACAGCTGGCCATCACGCTGACCGAGCGTCGGCGCGCATGGAGGAGTGCGAGCCGTACCGGCGATCGGACACGTAGAAAGGAACCGGCCGACTGCCCGTTTTGAAATACCGAGATGCTGAAAGACATTCAAAAGAATCTCCCTCTGTTCCACGCCGCCTCAGGCGATCCGAATGTGGCTTGGTTGGAGGACCTGTTGCTGGGCGCTGGTTGCTGGATGACTTCGCGAGATATCGAGCATACCGCGGCGGGCCGGCTGGGGGATCGCGACGTGCGGGCTTTGGCCAGCGCAAGCGAATGGGTGATCAGCGGGCAGAAGGGGTACAAGCATATCAAACACGCCACGGCTGAAGAGATCCATCACGCTGCGGCGTGGCTGGAAAGTCAGGCAAAAAAGATGAGCAATCGCGCCGGCACCATCCGGCGGAATGCACACAAGATTCTCGGATGACACCCGACTCATCACGACTGCGCTCGGCCAACCGATTTGTGTCGGTGTGTAACAACGCAACAAGCTTCGGAGTAGAAGACAAAAATCCAGAAGCCCAGCCGCTCTTTGACGGATATTCCATGGTGGAAATCAAGCACTCCGGTCCATCGCTCATCCCGTATGCCGATCGTGGAGAGTTCCCGTACGACATCACGATGCTCACCGATGGGCGCGGGAACAGATACTTCGAAGATGTTTTCGGAATAGTCGTATTCAGGGTAAAAGTGGGTGAGCATGCCTTTCGCCATCCTGGTCAAGAATGCCTCAGCGCGAGCCGTTGGGATTCCGAGCGTTTGAACAGGGATTATTTGTCCCATCGACGTAAGGTTTTGGACCTGGGCAAACTTTTTCATATTGTCGCGCAGCTTTGGGCTTCTCACAAACGAGCTTCCCCAAACTTTGTTTTGATGAATCCATTTCCCAGCCGGGCTAGCGCCTCGAACAGCCGAGGCCCACGCCCGAAACGCCTCATCATCCAACGAAAGAGGTTCGTGGCACTTCTTACAACAGGGGACAGTGATCAGATTTTTTGGTCTGGGCGCTGGAAAGAAGCCCTTCGGAGGGATGTGATCCTTCGTCATGGGCACACCAGTTCTGCCACAAAGATAACATTTGCTCACAGCATGCATTCTATCCCAAAGGCAAACCGGACATGCAATTCGTAAAGCCCACGCCGTATAGGGAAGCGCTTGATAAGCTTGGCCGCCGATCGCCGATCGGTAGCCGGCTCAGTTCCTCCGAATGGGCCGACGTGCCGGTGGCGTTGCGGGAGCGCGCGTTCTTCTCGTCCCGCGTGGAGTCTGC
>Ga0209508_1002257_pt1 | contig 13138 bp, 17 predicted proteins | sample AD_UKC129_MetaG_FD_184427 | JGI IMG/M metagenome (GOLD analysis project Ga0209508, IMG submission 184427) | Active sludge microbial communities of municipal wastewater-treating anaerobic digesters from Canada - AD_UKC129_MetaG (SPAdes) (version 2) | ecosystem: Engineered > Bioreactor > Anaerobic... | reverse complement strand
ATCCGGGGTTTGTCCTTTATTCCATAGGTATACATCAGCGACTTTCACAGGTGCAAGTACAGCTGATGGATGAACTAATATCATTCTAATTTGTTTTGCTCCCTCTCCAGGTACAAATCCATTTGAAAAGTTATATATAGTTTTCATTCTATCCGATGGCACAGTAACTATAGATACTTCATCTAAACTTCTTACGTTTCTGTTTACGTTAGCAGCTCCACCTGTTACATCTAATATTCTCTGAATCTTTTCTGCATTTTTAATCATTGTATATATCTTTGGAGTAACGTATAATACTCTACCACTCTGAGGAACAGATGCTTCATCCATTTCTTCCATCATCTTATCAAATACGGATAAGATATTCTGTTCAGTTAATACAGTAGTGTCTGGTGTTCCTCCTAATTTTTCGTATTCAGAATATAACTTGCTGTATCTGTATGCGTCTAATTCAGGTATAGCATGTTCCTGATTGAATACTGCTGTGATGTTTGCAGCACTCAAAACCTGATTTGTTTCATCAACATCCATTTCATCTACAAAGAATTCAATATCCCTATCATGGCTAAGAGTCATAGGCTGATAAGTGTTGCTGACAGTCCCTCTATTTTTGGAACCATCTCTTGCATGGTCTTTATAACCAGTCAAAGTTATAGTTGGAACTTTTATTGTTTTAGCATCTATGAAAGAATACTGCTTGTTAGTGTCTAATGCAGACGAAGTTAATTCTCTTGCAAACTGCTGTTGAATTTGTCTTTCAAACCTCTCAGCGTAGTTTATAGCCATATATCATCATCCTTTCTTTTATTTATTTTGATATATTACCGAACGCTGCGGAAATTGCAGCATCCAGAGCTTGTTGATTATCCGGCGGTGAGTTGCCAACCTTGAATCCAGGTTGCTGTTGCTGTTGTTGGTCTCCGCCTTCCGGCTTGAAAAGAAAAGCTTTGCTTTCTTTCAGAGATTCAATTTGTTCATCCAGCCCTATCGCTTTGCCGTCTTCGTTTAGCACCAACTTGTCTTTTTTGATGAGGCTTGCAACAATATCCTCATCATGCACTTTGCCGGCAAGTGCCAATTTAATTGCACTGTTCAATTGCAGCTCTTTTAATTGAGCCTCATATTTTTCTTTAGCTGCCTTGTTTTCTCCCTGAAGTCTTTCAATTTCAGCTTTCAAACTTTCTGCATCAACCTTCTTTAGTTCTTCAAGCTGTGCATCCCTATCTGCAATTTCTTTTTCAAGGTTCTTCTTTGCCTCGGCAACTGCATTATATTGGTCTTTAGGGACTGCATACTTGGGAAACTCTTTGTTGATTTCTTTGACGAGTTCCTCTTCGTTCAAAACACCGTCTTTAATGTGCCTTTTCACAGTTTCAAGAATCCAATTCATGATTATTCCTCCTCACCTCTATACTTTTTTATACTGGTTAGTTCCAGTTTGAGTTCTTCACATTTATACTCCGTGAATACCAAGCCAGAGTAAAACTCGGATTTAATCTACTTTTTGAAGTATTACGGTTGCCTCAAATGCTGTTGTAACAGCTTGATCATTTGACAATACAATCTTTATATTGCCATAGCCAAGCGGCGGCAAATATCTCACATGAGATTGCATCACAAAACCCTGTTGCGTTTGTTTTCTTGGTATCGTATACCAAGTAATGAAGTGGTCAACATCATCTAATGTTTCGAAGATTTTCACTGTCAAATCCGTTTCTTCGGATGGATTTATGACGCTCATTGAAAGTTTTCCATTTAGCGCCGGGTCTGCCGTGATAATTTCAGTTGTATTTACCGCGGTTCCTGCGGTCCAATTTGCTTTCCCGACAATACTTTTCCATCGCCAACAATAATTTTGCTTTTCAACTATTTCAACCATATACATCACCCCTTTCTATCTTCTAAATATATTTCTGATTCTTTCTGAAGCTCTTTAAGTTTGCTTTGCCACTCTTTAAGCTTCAAGTCATATTTTTTTATATTCGCAGGATCTAGGCTCCCGACTTTCAGTCTGGTATACTTCTGAATATTGCGTTTTATCTCAGCTTCTCTTTTTGCTCTTTCGTAAGCGTCGCCAAGTTCACTTGGTCTCATCGGTTCCGGTTCTTTGTTGATACCTTCAAAAAATGTACTCATTGTATGCCGGCAATTAGGATGAAATAAGCCTGCCTCTATTGCCGTACTAAGCAACGGATAATCGCCGTCCTCAATGCTACCTCCGCTATACACATCATCTATGTATACTCTGCCTTGCCATGGTTGGCATGTAGGTGAGCTCTGTGCATATTGAGAAACTAAAACCAAGCTTAAACCCCATTCTTTTCTGCGCTCTCCTTCACCCATTAGCTGCACTCTTCTATTAGCCGTCCGTATAGCCATCTGAGCATAGGAAGCAATATTAACTTTTCTGCCGTCTGCATAGGTAATACAGTCAATTCCTTTCGCAAGGAAATCCTTTGTTGCCATATCAATTGCTTGATTAAGCGTGTAAGCCCCGGAACTCAAAAAGGTTTCTGCTTTGAATATAGTCCTGCGGTACACGTCGTCCATCTGGCGCAGCGCTGCATATTGTGCTTCTTTGAAGTCGTTATTGATTGCTTTTATTAGGCTCTTAAGTCTCCTGTCATTGCCTTGAAAAAAATCATCTGACGGTGTGCTACGTATTAAAATAAAACCTTTTCCAATAGCTTTTAATACTTCTTTATCAACCTTTTTTCCGCCTTCAAGATACTGCCTTCTCAAATCTGCTTTTGTAGCTTCATCAAGCTGACGGGAATACTTTGCCATTATAGCTTTGTTCTGTGCCCTAAACTTTCGAAGTTCTCTTATCTTCTTAGCCTGCCACTGCTCCCATCTGAAACCTTCCTCCTCTTCCCATTTCTCATGACTCGCGAGATTGCGTTTCATAGATTTGATAAGTTCAAGCTCTATCTCTTGAAATATTTCTCCGACATCGTAATCATTCATCTATATCAACATCCTCTTCATCTTCTGCATCTGTCTTTACAAGCGGTTCATCTGTGCTAAAACTGTTTTCTGCTTTTATCCTTGCAACCTCCAAGGCTTTTTCTTCATCAGTCATTGTGTCACCGTAGAGTTCTTCAACTGCTTTTTCTGTACTCATGATACCGTAGGATTTAGCTTTGCCCACCACCTCAACAACTGAGCCGAAGTCTGGGCTTGCGTATTCTCCAAAGGTTACAGATGCTTCATAAGCACCCGGGGTCCTGTTTTTCATGTTATCATAGACTTTCAAAGTCGTATCAACTACAGCCGGTATGACTTCGTTTAAAGTGTTGATTATTTTACTCCGGGTGTATAGAGTAGTCTTTTCCTTTTCTCTTTGTGCTTCGGCATTGTCAGTTTTTTTCAAATCGATACCAAGAGTAGATGGTGATATGATACCCTGCAGGCACATATCCAATATATTGGCGTAGGTTTCTACAAACGCCTCATAGTTTATATCTGCCTGTATCTGGTCTATCTTGTTTTTTGCATCCTCGGCCATACTTGTTCCGATTTTGATGAACTGATTGTCAAATGGATTAGGCCTCATTACCGCACCTGTCCTTGGGTCTTTGGGTATTAGGTCTTCCGGGATATAGTTTTTCACACGTCCGGCTCTAATTGCATCAATCCATTGCGAAACAACTTCATCCAAAGCGTCAAGATCGTCTGATTTCCTGTCAAATATAGAGTTGCCCCTATTTTCAAACTTTGGAGACTTAAAGAACTCCATCGGAACTGCCATTATGAAATTTCCAGCAAAAGTAACTTTACTTAAGTGTGCTATTTCAGGCACCTTGGACAAAGGTACTTCTTTGCCATGCTTATCGTACAGCTTGTAGTCTATATATCCTTTGCCATAGATTTCTTCTAACCTGTAGGTCTCCTTTTCGTGAGTATAGTAAGCATAGAATACAACTTCCTGTAGCCTTCCTCTTTTATATACATAGTCAACATCAGTACCGCTGTAAAACTCTATAATAGGGTATTCTGTTATCTCTGTGTCTACACTTAATTTAAAGGTTCCATCTCCATCAACTAAAGTTTTTTGTATTGCTTCTCCAAGTAATTTATCACTAAATTTATTATCCTTTGCAATTTCATCCCACAATTTTTGATTTTCTTCATTTTCTAGACTTATGCTATCTAAATCAGAAACAACCATATCAACAAGCTTATCTACTATTTGAGCTGGTAATCCGCTATGAATCTTACGTATGCTTGAATCTGCACTAGGAACTGCTGCCCAGAATCTACTTCTCCCTACGTCATCTATGGCAGCCTGTTTAAAAAATTGGTCTAGTTCTGATGGGTCTCCCCTATACCAAATTCTATTTCTTAATACAGTTCCTGCATGGGATAATGGCTCTTTTATGGATATGGAATTATCCGTTGCCGGCACTATATTAAGTAATTTTGCTACCATTCCTTTTATCACCTCTCTTAGGCCCATGATGTTAACCTCCTGCTCCTATCATAGTTCTAAATGGTATCCATCCATACTGCGATGCGTTTATGGTGTGATCGTTCCTGTCCTCAGGTTCATACTTATCCTCTTTCCATGAATAACTTTCAAGTTCCCTGATATGTTCTTTGCAATGCTCCAAAACTAAGTAATCTGCCTCTTTTTCTTCACTTGCGTTTATCCAACCAAGCATCAAATGGATTCTATCTATTACCTGTACTTTCTTGTATGAATTCAGGAAATTGTAAAGGCTTCCATGCTGTCTTTTATATTTCTTTAATTCTGTTATAGTGGCTTGGTCTGCATTATCTATAAATACATCCCTAGCAAATCCCCACTTCTGCCTATTTCTTTCTAAGAAGGCTACTAGCCTTGCAGGAATATCGCTTGGTGCTAGTGGTATTTCTAAATCAGCATTGTTGTATACTTCTTCATCTAGAATAATAAGCTGCCCTTTATTAGTAATACCTTGGAATATAAAAGCTATCGTATCAGGGCTTTCTTGTGAATATGCTGTATCTACGCCACATGAGAATATATCAAACCTAAGCGGATTTTCTTTGTCAGCCATCCGCTTCTTGAGCCAATCAGCGGACCGCACATTGTTTTTCCTGCTGAAATTCGGGAATATAAGCCCTGTTGCTCTACCCCTCAGTCCAAGGATTTTGTTCTTGTATAGCTTTGTTCCCTTTGGAACGTTCATGATAATCTGTTCTTTTTTCTCTTTGGTTAATCCCAAATTATGCTCAAAAGAAAAGAACCAATGTACCCATCCAGGTTTTGGTTCTTCATTTAACATGTTATTTAGTTCTTCCGGCGCATCGTTCTTGTATTCAGGCAGTGGCCTTGAATGATTAATGTATTCTTTGTATATCGGTAGATTCGGATCGTCTGGATTCAATGTCGCCAACAAATAGTCACAACGCATTGATATTTCACGAACATAGTCCATGTCGGCTATGTTGATTTCATCTATGTATACGCATCCATATTGACCGCCCAAAGCCTTTTTCCATCTGGACTTATTGTCATAACCTAATACATAAATAATTTTAGTTCCATTCGGTGTTTTATAGACTATATGTGGCAATGAGTGTTCTCCTTTACCTGATGCATTGTATTCTACTAAACTACCAAATATGTCAGTAATGCCTAAGTCCTTATTGATTATATTCTTTTCTATAGTTCCTAGATCCAATCCACTTAATACATGCAGTTTTTTAGGACTATCAGCTACTTTCAGCATAAACTTAATTATGCCTACTGTTGTTTTTCCAGCGAATGTAGTTCCTTCTAGAAATTCAACTGGTGCATCATGTTTCAGGAAGGCTTTGTATTTCTCTGACAACAGAAATTGTTCTGCCATAGTATCAACCTTCCTTTAGCTGTCTTAAGATTGAATCTAGTTTTTCTGTGCCTACATCTACATCCATATCCACTTTATCAGTAAATAAAGCATACCTTTTACCAAGCAGTTCGGCTGCTCTTATTCTCTCTTTTGCTGATACTTCTTTTTTTATAGCCCTGGCATTTGATTTTCCATCTCCACTACCTTCTACAACTACAACTTCTTCTGTTTCTTCTCCCCTCATTACTGCAGTAAGGTATTTTAAAACTTCTTCTGCTTTGGCTATTCTTGCATTATCAAGTTCTTTTAGTCTATTGTCAATGTAGTTTTTTACGTTAGCTTTTGTTAACAATCTTGATGCATTTGCTCTAGCTGCACCATCTGTTTTTACTTTGTATCCTGCTCTTAAATAACTCTCTGTAGCATTTCCAGTTTCAATATAATAATCACAAAACCTTTTCTGTTTTTCCGTTAGTTTCACATCACCTCACCTACCTTAAAAATGTGTATGAAAAAAAGCCCAAAGGCTTTATCTTCGACAACAAAGCCCGGCGGGGGCAACCGGGCTGAAACATATACAATTCTACGATACCATTATAGCACATTAAAAACGTTAAAAAGTCCCGAACTTTTTAGGCAATATTTGCAAGTTTAATGAGTCCTTCCTGAATTGCAAGCATAGCGGTATATATAACTATTTCTTCTCGCCAACGATAGTACGTTGTTCTTTCAATGTGCAATTCCTGACGTATATGTGTTTCCCCTAATTCGTCAAAATACTTCTTCTGAAGCATTCTTCCCTTTTCTGTTCCTGAAAAATGCTTTATAACTGCATCAATGATTTTTAGCCATTTTTCATAATTTACAATATCTTTCTTACATAATTTAAGCGCCTTTAGAGCGGTTGGGTCCGAATGATAACTAATCCCTCCGCCCAACTCTGATATATCATAACTGCGGCCTTCTATACCTTCTATAATTTCATCCTTCAACTCTTGGACTTCTCTCTTGATTTCATAATAATTGTATAAATACCACTCTATTTGCTTGTATATCTTCCTTGAGAGTATTCCCATATTTTCTCTCCTCCCTGCAATAATCTTTTTTACCATGTTTATCAGTATCCTTTATAATATTTATTTTCAAATTCAATCCATGACTTGCTAAATTCATGATTTGCAAATGCTTCTTTTAGCCCACTTATTTGTTTTAGTCTGATTACTTCGTCTAGTTCCATTCCTAGTTTTTCACATATTTCTTCTTCGCTCCATCCTTCTCTAGTAAGCTCCACTACTATATCACTCATACCTCTAATTTGATGCGTTCCCCTCGCCCTATTATGCCTAATTGTACTTCCCATTCTTTCGTCTAAAGGTTTGTCTATTACAACGACTGGTAAGTACCCATGTATTCTTTCATTAATGTCTTTGTATTCTTTTCCTACTCTATTTCTGTGAAAACCGTCTACTACTTCATACTTGCCATTTTCTAGCCTGTAAACTACAATAGGCTGTGTATAACCGTCTAATTTAATTGATTTGTAGAGTAGTTCCATTTCTGGTGAAGCTACTCTATTTGGATTATATTCGTTTGCTTGTACTTTTTCTGCTTTCACCCATCTTACACAATCTACCGGCTCTTTAAGTGGTGATAACTCTGATAGTTTTTCTCTAATTGTATTCAAAAATTGTACTTTTTCATCTATGGTAGATAACTGATTAAATTTTTCTTCTATATAGTTAATTAGCTTTTTCATTTTCCCACTCCTCTGCAATTGCTTTTAGTTGTTTCTGGGTAGTGTTTTCTGATTTGATTAAAAATCCCTTGTATTTTTCCCTCAACTCATATAGCATCTTTGCATCTGATTTTGTTTGTCCAAATGATAATCTACTCATCCAAAAATCATTCTTTTCTATTGCTCTTGCAATTCTCCTCCAGCTGGCAACCTTCTTTGCACTCTCAAGTTTTTTATCTGTTTCGTCTGGAATATCCTCTACTTTTAATCCTTCCTCTTTCTCATACCAGTTTAAAAAAGTCTTTATTTTTCTGTAATAATGGTCTCTTAACTCTGGTGCGTATAATCCAATGGACTCTAGTAAAAATACTGCATACTGTTGCCAAGTCATGTGTTCTGGTTTTTCTGATTTTATATCACCTAAAAGAGAAGTTCTTGCATATATATTTCCAAAATTAACTCCATGTACTCTGTTTAATACTTTCTCCCAAGTTTCTGGTTCTAACGCTCTAAATTGGTCTAATCCACTTCTTTGGTCGTCTCCATAAGGTTGACATAACCTTTGCTCATGTATTGATACTCCATTCTTATACATTAGCTCATATATTTCATTAAATTTAAGGTCCATCTTTGCTACTGCTCCCCATATATCCTCTGTTCTCCAATCGTACAAGGGATAAAAATTGTATACATTTATCCATTTTTCTTGCCCTATTCTCACCTTAGTGGTCCATCTGTAATTTTTGTAAGTAATCTTCTTATCGTTGATTATTGCCCGAAACCTATTTAGGCTTTCATTGCTTCTAATCGCTATGCCGGCCCCTGTAATCCCTCCATGTTTTTGATTGAACCATTCCGCAAAATAGATTATAAAATCCTCAAACTCCATACCCTTATAAAACCAATCAAATGGGCAATTGTCCTCATTGATAACATAGTCATATTTTGGCATATCCCTTACCCATTTATGTTTATCATCTTTGTCCCAACATATCCATTTTGGTTGGATAACTGATACCGCATTTCTTAATGATATAGGTAGACATATCCAGTAAATTTCATCTAGTACATCTTTGTTGTCTTGTATTAATTCTTCTATATGGTTAATCGTGGCCTTGTATTGTGCTTCTAAATCTATATAGAGTATACTGAACTTCTTATTTAGTTTTCTTGCCTCACGAGCTGCTAATTGCATCATTACCGAACTATCTTTGCCACCACTTACACTTAAATAGACATTGTCAAAGCTATTAAATATAATTTCAAATCTTTCGATTGCAGCATCATATACATTTTTATCTATATATTTCTTAGGCATTTTATCTTATCGCCTCCATGTGTCTATCTCAGGGAATTCAGTTTTCATTCGAAAGTGATACATTTCGAAGTGCCTCCGGTATTTCCGGTCAGTCCTTCATATTTCTCCATCTCCACATTAGCACACCATCTAAATTGCTGGCACCGATTTTATCGAATTCTGGATCAAAAAAAGTCACAAACCTTGCATTATCCAACCCAACTATTGGTGCATATTTATCATACACGCTGTGATATGGCAAATTGTTTGAAAATATATAAGCCCATACATCCTGCCACGTCCAATTTTGCAGCGGCCAGCATTCATCAATTACAGTTAGTTTTTCGCCTCGTTCAACCCGTCTTTTGCGCTTTAAACTTTCATGTTTGCGTATTCCAACAAAAACTAAGTCATAGCCTTGTTGGCACAATTCCTTTATTACTCTCCCAAAAAATTCCCTATACCAAATACCTGTAGCCTCTCGGGATGTATACAGCCTCGACGTATCCACAACAAGATTTTGCGTTCCTATTTTCTTCGCAATCTCTATTACTTCTTTTTCTACATCTCTTGGCATAAGATAAGGCCCGTAATCCCAGTGATACACCATAATGTCTGGCTTTTGCTGAAGCACAAGATGAAGCATACAGGTTGAATCTTTGCCACCAGAGAAGGCTACGTATGGCTTTTGATGCGTTGTAAGAGCCTTGGCTATTATCTGCCGTGTTTCTTCCACTCTTGCCTTGTGCTCGTCCGTTTCAGCCCATTGTCTTAACACTTCTTTGATATTCATCTTTCAACTTACACCTCGCTCCCGGTGGTACACATAATACAACGTTTCTCGGACTCCAGTATGGCGCCTTGTATGGTAAATATGCAGAATCATCGTATTCCTCGCACATCGTGACAGGTATCGGTCGCATTGCAATGCCTTCGACAATCAGCGAGTAGTCTTCTTCGGTTTCTTCAAAAACCACATCCCGAATCATACCAAAGCCGATGCGGATATCGTTGCCAAGACCAACTAAATACTGCTCTATCAACTGCTTTATTAGGTCCATGTCGCCGTTTACATAATAAACAACTTCTTTACATGGCACATAAGGCTGTTTCATGGCGTACATTCGAAAATGACCACTACCTAACCGAATTGTTTTGTTTTTGAGATTCTCGCTCCAACGTTCTTCAAACCGTTTGTAAATCTGCGTAATCTTTACCGAGTGCGGTATAAACTGGCTCACACTGGTGTGATATATATCGCCCGTCTTCAGGATTGGCAACAACCGCTGGTTATGTGGTAGATATGGCGATAAATCGAGCTTCTTCGGCGTAATAAAGAAGTCTTGGCCGAATGCATCCATCATCATTAAATGCGCTATAAGGCCATCAAAGCTAACCCATGGTGTGGTTACGCATACTGGAGAACCCATTTTGAATGTCACTTTGAATGGCCGGAATCGGCTCCACCGGATTGGCGGAGCTTTCTCGGCCAGGTTTGCAAAGTACTTGACCTCTTCTAAAATACCACTCATAACCTCTCCTCCAGTTCCTTGAGCAGTTTTACGATTTCGTCTTTCTTCTCCTGCACAAACTCAAGATACAGGCTAGTGTCGGGCTTGTTTTTATAGTTCAGCACGACCTTGCCATCTCCTGAAGAACTGCGTCCACCCACATAAGGCATAACTTCAAACAAATCCAGCACGCGTCCAAAACAACTAAGCTGGAGCTGGTCTGGCAGTTGCAACACAAAGCGGTGATAAAACTTCGTCCCCGGCACAAAGCACTCATAATCGACTTTCATTTGCACTGCCTGTTCGTCCTCTTCCCGTTCTTCTCGCAGGTCATCACGTCTGGTTATAAAACTCTGGTCCGTAAACGTCCGAATAGGTCTTTCTGCTCTCGGGTCTTTCTGATATTCCTCCGGCAAGTATGCTTTGTATTCTTCGCATATAGGCCACATGTGTTCCACTATCAGATTGCCCTGTATCATCTGATTACCCAGTGCGCAGCCAAATATGGCCACGGGTGGCATAAGCTCCCGAACCTTCTTTCTGAATGCCAGGTCGATTACACCGGTTGTGTCAGACGTGGACTCAAGTACACCGCCAGAGAACAGTGCATGATGAAGTTTGGTATTGGTGATTTCATATTCCAGCATGTCGAGGAAATCTTTGATGGACAACCTGCGGAGTTTGCCTCGAATACCATTGCCAGAGATATACGGAATTGGCACCTCGCCCACACCATCCACATAAACCATGATTGTGCGCAATACCGGCGTGGACCCTGTCTTTTCGTCCCCTCCATGGAAAATCGGAGTTAAAGCTGTAATAGTACCCTCGATTTCATAAAAGCGTTTATTCATCTTTCAATACCTCCTCATTTATACTTTCAAAAAGTGTAATTTTCCCTTTATTCTTACGCCTTTCCTTTGCTCGCATAATCGCCATCATAGACATCGGTATATGTTCCATGTACATTTTGTTTAATACTACCCTCTCATAAGGCCGGAGTTCCTGAGTAAGCTGTATTGCCTCTGTCGGTAATGATTGCAACCCAAAATAATTGGCTAACTTTGATATAGCTTCAAACAGAGTTGCTCTTCTGCTTGCCGCTCGCACCCGATGATTGAATACATCATGCGGATTTTTGCTTGTGTGCATCTTGCCCCAATTGATAGTATTGTAAACTATTGCAAGTAATTCTACCGTTTTTTCCTCAATCTCTTTTTCGGTAAACATCCACCATCACCTCCCATAAAATATCACCTTTAAATTTTGTTAGTTCCCGCAGGAAATCTCGGTAGCCGCCTTCTATTGCCTTTTGCCATGTCTTCGTGTTGAATTCGCCTGTTGTAAGTTCCGTCTTGCTCAAACCTTTTTCCATCGCTTCGGCTATGACCTGCAAGTATTTTTCTGCCTTATCTCGCTCGAATAAAATTGGTACATCATATTTTTCATGCGAAAAGAAGTACTTGTGCGGATTGTGGGCAACTCTGTGGATACATGACAACCACGTCTGCTTTTGTCCTGTCTTTGCAATGTGTATGAAGAATGGTGGTTCTGGCGGTTTGAACATGATCTGCTGTGCTTCGTCATTTTTGAATACCTTGAACTCCTGTAATGATGCTACCCATGATTTTCTGCGAAACGTCTGGTCGCTGAACAGGAATGCACATTCTGGACACATGCAATCCCCTGAAAAGAAGTAGCTCCAGCCTGTAAAATTACCCGAAACGCAGTCCTTGAGTGATACGCCTTCCTCTGTCTCTCTACTGCATACAACGCATGTCCCTTTTATCTCGCCTTTTGGCGGTTCGACTTTTGCCGCTTTCAATAGCAGTTCACACAATGTCATAACTTCACCTTCTCCGTAGCTTTTTCTATCGGTGTAAATTCCATGTCCTCTAATTCGTATATTGCCCCGCATTTTTTATATTCTTCCATGTGGCCAATAAAACTCAATCAAGAATGCGACGTTACAGGCCATATGCCAAAGATGTGGCAAGCCGCTTTCTGGGTCAACCGCATATGGATCCCGAAGGAATTTGCATAGATGCCGCATAAGAGCTGCAACATATCTCTTCGGCTCTACGTTTTGCCACCCATCTTCAGTTTTATATTTTTGCATTCCGTATGTTCGCACAATTCCGATTGCCTCGATTATCCCTGGCGGGACAAGGTCCAGCCTGGGCTTGCCCTGGTCATATTTGTACTCGTTCATTGGTTTCAACGGGCAATTCTCACGCCTTTTGGTTCCATAGTAGTCTATTGAATACCTTATAACTGTGCAATATTTTATCTTCTTTTCTATTGCCTGCAATGGACATTGCCAGCAACTTTCCGGCATCTCTAACTCTAATATAGCTTTAGGCATTGTGCTCAACCTCCTTATCCTCCACCGGCTTCAGCGGGCAGTCTGGCCGTCTGCCTTTGTCTGCAATGCCTTTGCCTGTTATGCAAGCATAATCTTCCCACGGATAATTGCGTTCACTGTAATCAAGATAGTATTTTAATGGACAGTTTTTACAATTCCTTGGCATCTTTGGCAATTCAAGAATCGCTTTAGGCATCGTGTTCGACCTCCTTACTATCGTAAAATGCCTGTAAATCCCTGTTATCGCATCCCGGCGCAAATCTGCCTGTCTGCCTAAAATACAATTGTATATACCTGCTGTATGCCGCCTTTCTATCGCCACCGGCAAGTTTCAATGCCTGTCGTGCAAGTGAGGGTATTACCTTGCTCATATTGGGTTTAACCATCGTGTTCAACCTCGCTTTCCTTCTT
>Ga0209508_1002256_pt1 | contig 13142 bp, 6 predicted proteins | sample AD_UKC129_MetaG_FD_184427 | JGI IMG/M metagenome (GOLD analysis project Ga0209508, IMG submission 184427) | Active sludge microbial communities of municipal wastewater-treating anaerobic digesters from Canada - AD_UKC129_MetaG (SPAdes) (version 2) | ecosystem: Engineered > Bioreactor > Anaerobic... | reverse complement strand
AGATCGCATCCAATCCAGCGCCTTCCCAGTTTTTCGGCTACCGCCAGGGTGGTTCCTGACCCGCAGAAAAAATCAGCCACTATGTCACCAGGATTAGAGGAGGCAAGAATAATCCGCTTTAAAAGAGCTTCAGGCTTTTGAGTATCGAAGGCATGCTTTTCACAAGATGAAGAAACAAGCCCCAACGAGGGGATATCATTCCAAACGTCAGGTATCTTTTTTCTTTTAAGAAAACATCCATCATCTGTCATCTCAACAAAATACTTGATTCTTTTCTTTCCTTTAGCTGTCTCATATAACCTTCCATCTTCTTCAAGTTTCTTTAAACTCTCTTCTGTATAATCACCTTTCGGTAAGGTATAAAACCACCTGCCTTTCTCATCTTTTTTGAAACCTGATTGAGTTGACGAAACCTTTTCATAAAACCATAGTTCATTAGACTGAACTTCGCTAGGATCTTTGGCATATCTTAAAATAATATCATGCTTAGAAGCAAAACGTACTGGGCTAGGGGATTGAGGCCCTTCGTAATGCCAAACAATTTCGTTTAAAAAATTTTCATACCCAAAAATCTCATCCATCATTACCTTCACATAATGCCCAACATGCCAGTCAAGATGGACATAAATAGAACCATTTTCAGCCAGAAGTTCTTTCATCAAAACAAGCCGCTCATACATCATCTGAAGATACGAATCCAGACCTTTACCCCAGGTGTCTCTATAGGCCTTTTCTTCAATTACCGAATGCTCTTTGGTAATTTCTTCTGCCCCTTCGCCCACCTGAATCTTGAACTTAAAATCTGCACCGGTAGCAAACGGCGGGTCTATATAAATCAAATTTATTTTTCCGGCAAATTTTTCCAGCAGGGAGGACATCACCAGTTTGTTATCGCCCCAGATAAGCTTATTTTTCCAGCCCTCTTCAAAGGTGTCTCCTTCCTCTCCTTTCCACAGTTCAAAAAGAGAAGGTTGAGGCTCTTCTTTGCCTGTCCTGGGCTTGTTAATTGCCTCGACTATCTGAAAAGGATATGGTCCTGGCTTTTCAACCGGGTTTAACTTTCCATCTTCACCATATTTACCATTCCAGATCAGTTCGGTTCCCTTGACGTCAATTTTCGGCATATTATTCCTCCATCAATTCTTTAGTTTTAAATTTGATGATCCCGTTTTCCGAACAATAAAATCTAAAGTCACATTCTTTACAGACCTTTTGCTCGTCGGGCAGTTCATTTAAACTGAAATCTTTCCCTTTTATCTTCCGGACAACTTCATCGAAGTAGCGACCCACATCTTCAAGATCCTGATCACAATAGTCCAGCTCGGTCAGGGCATCTTTTCTTTTTTCCTCCGAGGTCCAGTATATATACATTTTCTTTACCGGGATGTTGTAACGATTTTTGATTATATGTGCATAAAGGCAGAGCTGCTTGAGATATTTGTCAACAAGGCGCTTACCATAAGCGTTCGTAAGATCGGGTTTCTTCTGGGTTTTAAAATCAAGTAGCTCCAGGACTTCGCCCTGGGCTAAAAGCAGGTCAATCTTACCGACAATAATGTAATCTTCTTTTTCAAGTGACACATCCACTTCAGCTTCTTTTAATCTTTGCAGAAAACTACTGTTTTGTTCAAAATAATTCAGCACCTGCTTCAAAGCTGCTTCCTTTAGCGTCTTTGAGAGGGGTCTTAATCCGGCCAGCAAGAGGGCCTTATAGTTTTTCTCAAACCAGTTTTCTATGAGGTCTGTGGACGGTGTTTCCTGGTCAAGAACCGCCTTATGGATGTCTTCAATGGTATGATGCACCAGGCTCCCAAACAGCACCTGAGCTGACCTCGAAGGTTGAAAATCATATTCTTTGAAAAAGAGATACTGCTGGGGACAGATCTCATAAGCATTAACCTGAGAAAGAGAATAGCTTTTCTTTGGAATGAACTGCGACTTGGATGAAAACTTCTGGGCTTTAAGAGTTTCGTTTTCAATATATGGGTATTGATCAAGTCCTTCCCAGACAGGGCCGAACCATGGTTGAGGCTTCGCAGCTGTAGTTAAGACCAGTATTTTTTGGGTGCGGGTAAAGGCGACGTAATAATGTCTCAGTCGGTCAAACAGCGTCATTTGTTCTTCAGTTTCATAGGTTCCTCGTTTAGAGAAAGGCAAAAGCTTGCGATCAACCTCTTTCTGAACCCTGAATGGTTTATCCAGAGTTCCGACGACGACAACAGGAAATTCAAGGCCCTTTGATTGGTGAATGGTCATTATCTGAACAAATCCCTTTGGCACGGGATTGTCGGGGTCTTCATACTCATCCATGCCATTAAAGATAAGAAAGTTAAAAAAGCTGTTAAACAGACGGTGCTTTATCTGGCCCTTATCTTTGGCGGAAACGACCGAAACGCCGTAATAGGACTGGAAAATTGAAATGAGCCTGGAGAATATGGACAAGTTATAAGCCTTATTCTCATCTTTTAAGAATACTGAAAAAGGCTTATAGGCAAGAAGCTGATAGAAATAATCAAGAATAGTTAAATCCAGTGAACCGGTTTCGAGTTCTTCTATCTGCTTGATTTTCCGCCGAATATAGTTTTTAAGGTCTTCAAGTCCATCGCGGCCTAAAAGAGATATGGATTCTTCGATATATTGTTTATGGGGATAATCGGTAAGTTCGTTAGAGTGAAAACCAAAAATCAGGGCATAACAGGCAATTAAAAATTTTACCTCCTCATTTTCAAAGAACAATTTAGCCCTGGGGGCAAAGTAGGGAATATTGTTATCTTTTAAAGCCTGAATATAATGGCTGCTGTAACCCGGCCGAACGCTTCTAAGCAAGAGGGCAACGTCGGACCAATCCTGGATAATATTATTATCTTTCAAAAACTTTATGAGCTGCACAAATCTCTTTCCTTCGTCCTCAGGTCCACCGGCCCATATGGCGAAGACAGCTGGATAAGTCGGGAAATCGCCTGATGGATTCTCTCTTATCTCTTTTTGATGGCGAAAACCATCCCAGTCTATGGAGGTGATAAATTTGTTGCATCTTGAAATTATGTCGCGGTGCGAACGGTAGTTTATAGTTAGCTTGACCTCCTTACATCTATCAAAGTTTTTTGAGAATTCAAGAATATTTCTAACGGTTGCCCCACGAAACCGGTAGAGGGCCTGGTCTTCATCCCCTACCACGCACAGGTTATTTTCAGGCCTGGCCAGGGTCAAAAGAATCTGTTCCTGGACATAATTCGTATCCTGATACTCATCAACCATAATATAGTTTATTTTTCCTTTAATTTTTTTACAAATGTCTTTATCTTGTAGAACCTCAAAGAATATTTTCTGGAGGTGTGAAAAGTCAATGGTATTATTTTCATACAACAAGTTCACATATCGCTCGTAGGCCTCAGCCACATTGTGCAGAAAGTGATCTTCCGACTTTTTTAATTCGGCCGGTTCAATTAGCTCTTCAGTTATCTTATTAAGGTATGGGATTAATAACTTAATTGCCTGCCATTTTCCATCCCATCTGCCTAGATAGCTACCGTTTTCAAGCGGGCAAATAGTATCAAAATGCTCATAAACAAAGAAAACCTGAGTTAATTCGTCCAGAACCCTGTAGTGCTTATTGAGGTGTGTCTTATAAAGAAACTCCATGATAAATTGATTGCACAGGCTGTGGATTGTACCAACTTTAAGCTGATTAACATGGCCCTGATAATCAAGTTTTCTGGCCAGCTGGCTTACTCTGTCTCGAAGTTCGAAGGCTGCCTTTTCGGTGAAGGTGGTCAGAATAATTTCATCAGGTCTGGCTTTTTCTGTTATCAATAGATATAGAGTTCTGGCTACTATGGTTAGCGTCTTGCCGGTTCCTGGTCCGGCAATAATTAGAAGAGGCCCTTCAGTTGAAGTAATGGCCTCAGCTTGATCATCATTCAAGGTAGGGATAACCTGTTTAATCTTGTTTATCATGGTGCGGTCATTTTCGGGAATGTTCATAATCAAATCATAATCAAATAAACAAATGAGCAGTTATATGGAGATGGTCGAGTTATCATCATAACAGCTGGCAAGTATCTGATGTTGCTAGCTCCTTGGCAGCATATATCTTATTGTCAGAGAAGCTCCCTTCCCCTTTGGCGGCTGTTTTAGAATCAAGTCTCCCGGGCCCATGTTTGCCTTCATTACTTCACAGCAACTTGGCATCCGATGATTTCTGCCAGGGTACATTCCTACGCGTCGATGCAAATCGCCAGAGTTGACATCAACATAAGGGGCAAATTTTGCTTCGGCCGCCTTAAATAAGGAATTTAAGGCAACTTTAAAATCATAAGTATCAGGTGGCATTGTCTTAGCTCCTTTTATGTCAAAAATACATTCTCATTATGCCAGAGGAAGTAGTTGCGGCTCGGGTGGTCAGCCGGGTCGGGAGGTAGGTGATCGAGCTTCCGTCCATAAAATGGGTAGTAAGATCGTCCATTGCTGTATTCCTCTTTAAGCCGTGGGCTAACTTCAATGTGATAATCGGTTGTCACGGTGATATAGCCACGATCAAAAAGCCGATGCAAATCGCTTTGTAGCAAAAGCCCGTTGCTCACCGCTTGTAGACCTGAATCACCATATGGCTTGATGTGTGCTGCCTCCAGCGCGGGTAGTGAATGCTCGCCGGTCACGGCGCATGACCGCTGATAAGCTTCGGTTACTGCCACTCTGAATGTACCCTGACCAAGTCTTGGTTTGATGGTGGTTTCACGCCCATGGCACTCTAGTTCTTCAATTACCCACCGCCCTTCGCTCAAAAGATCAGAAACATTTTCTCTATGCCAGACATCCATGACCTTTTGCCAGAGATATTTCCCGTCTTGAGAATCAAGAGAATAGGTTTTGCCGCGGACGATTGAGCTTTGCCACGCCGGGACCGGAAACCAGTCGGCTTGATCCAGGAAAAATGGCTGAGTCAAGACTATGCACCCAATTTTAAAGTCCTCCGTGCGGGCAGTTGGATTCAGCGAACGGTGCTGAAGAATTGCCTGACGCAACTCAGCAAAAGAGCGGCAACCGTTTTCCTCGCCGAAAGTCTCCCAGGCCAGGCTGATGGGTAGGTAGCAGTAGAAAACACCACCGCCGGCAATCAGATCCTCACCACCGGCTTGCTGGCGATGAAGCTTAAACAGAAATAAATCGCCCTGACTGATGGCCAGAAATTGAGCGGCCGGAGAAGGCTGCCAGAAATTGATTCCGTCGAGGCCCGGAAAGGTTTGGGAAGAGGTGGAAGGAGAGGGCTGGAGCGAAAGTTCTCTTAAAAATCCGAACCACTTATAATCAGTGACTCCGACGTAGATTTTCATCGCATTTAATAATTATGAAGTGTAAATTTAGTGCCTTAGAAGCGTGGTTTTTGTTCCTCTTATCATAGACCTTAGTTACTTGCCCTTCCGACGCCTCTCGTCAGCTTATTATCCGCTCAGTTCGGAACCCCGGGCCATCCTGCCCTGCCCTAGCAGCTTAACTTTTTCTCTTAACACAGACAGGCATGCTATGTCAATAATAAATGGGGATAAATGGGGACACAAATTATATTTCCTATTTTTTCTTTTTGTTTGGCTCGCAGCAATCGGCCCGCACTAACCTACTAGTCTAATAAGGACTTATCCAAAACCCAGCCAGACAAATACTTGGCAATCATCTATAAACCAATATAAAGCACCTGGCCAGATAATTAGGAAATATAGTTTGTGTCCCCAGTTCCGACCGACCTGGAAGTTCTAAATTCTCAATTTTAATCCTACCCTGAACCTAGGACCGCCCAGGTTAATATTCGGGTTCCGGCCAGCTGCCGATGAGTCCATCGGAATGGAGACAAAATTGAAAGGTGTCTCGCCTATGTATTGCCATGGATAATAAAGACTTTTGCCCTCAAAGGTTTCGTTGATCACATCCTCACCCACACCTGACATCCGGAACATTTTCCCCTTCCAATTCTTTGATTTTACCAGCCTTAGATCCGCCGCCAGGAAACCATAAAAATTAGTGGAAAATCTGACTTCTATTCCCGCTCCACCTTCAAAGCCTAAAAAGGAACTCTTCGTTTCATTTCCGCGGTCGTCCATACTTATGGTTCGTTCGGTTCCCTCCAGAACAAGATAATATTCGTTAGGATTTCCGGTCGGGACCTTCTGATAAGTATAGACCGTCTCATCCTTGACGGAGGAGTAATACAAATGGACTTTGGCGAAATGGAAAACCGGCCCAGCATTTATAAAGGCCTTAAAATCCTTATCGAGAGGAATGAAGTAGTAGGCTTTCAGAGCGATAGCCGTATCTCTGATCATATTATATGAACAATCGTTGGATATATCATATTCATGAGTAATCAAGTAGTCCTCGGTATTCGAAATAGTACCTTCACCGGAATATTCAAAAAAACCTTCTGGCCCTTCATGAGCTGAATTAGTGCGGGAGTCATATTCAAGACCGAGACTGATAGCGAATTTCTGACTGGGATAATATAAGAATTCGAAACCAAAATGAGGCAAGCGCTTGACCTCATTCCAATCCGCTCTTAAACCATAGTCAGCCAGAGCCGGGTTAGAAATGAGGGCTCTGGCCTCCTTGGCCATCAGGGTCAGATCACCGCCATCAATTAGAGACAGACCACCGGTAAAGCTCAAAGCAAATTTCTTCCACTTCCCCTCCGGTGAGGTCTGGCCATTAGCCCAGGAAACACAGAGAAGACTCGCCACCAGAAGACACATAAATACCGAAAACATTTTTTTAAGCACCATATCCATCATCGCCTCCGCCTTTCATTTATGATTTTAATATGGCATTTTAGTCCCGTTTGTGTCAACTATCTGTATCCGTGTCCGGCCAGAACAGTCAGATGTTATCCCCGGCTTTATGTCAACTTTTTTCCCTTAGTTTCTGACAACAATTCTGAGCCGTTCCGCTCTCAGTTCTGCTGTAACTAAATGCTAATAAAGAAAGACGCCTGGATTAAATGGGGACACAAATTATATTTCCTATTTTTTCTTTTGGTTTGGCTCGCGGCAATCGGCCCGCACTAACCTACTAGTCTAATAAAGACTTATCCAAAACCCACCAGACAAATGCCTGGCAATCATCTATAAACCAATATAAAGCACCTGGCAAATAATTAGGAAATATAGTTTGTGTCCCCAGTTTCTCCCAGTTTTTATTGCCTAGTCTGACTCTGGCCCGCATGCTAACTAATTGATAACAAAGAAAATCGGCTGGCCCGACCCCATTAGTAGTCGGTACCGGCGGCAACTTCCTCCGGGGCACGTGGCATGAAGCTCATTCGCGGTGGCTCGGGGAGCTTTTTGCCCAGCCGGTTCCAGTCAGGCGGGTTCACGCCGAGCAAATTCCGCACAAAGAAATCATTCTTCTTTCTCTCGCCATAGATCCCACCCGAACCGTGATTTGACCCGGGCACAACCAGCAGGTCAAAATCCTTGCCGGCTTTGATCAGGGCATTGACCACCTGATAACCGGTTGACGGGTCAACATTGGTATCGAGCTCGGGAATAACCATCAGCAGCTTACCCTGCAGGCGATAGGCATTAACTGTGTTCGAACTTTCTTCATATTGAGGGCCAAGCGGCCAGCCCATCCACTGCTCATTCCACCACAGCTTATCCATGCGGTTATCATGGCAGCCCGCCGCGGCAAACGCCGCTTTGTAAAACTCAGGATGGAAAAGAAGCGCAGCCAGCGCATTCTGCCCGCCAGCTGATGTCCCATAGATGCCGACCCGCGTTATATCATAATAAGGATACTTGGCCGCCACTGCCTTATGCCACAGAATGCGGTCTGGAAAGCCGGCGTCTTTGAGATTTTTCCAGCAGACATCGTGGAAAGCCTTGGAGCGATTGCTCGTCCCCATGCCGTCAATCTGAACCACGATGAATCCAATCTCGGCCTGAGCCATCATCTGATTCCAGGCAATAAAGTTCTTTGGCACAAATGAATCATGCGGACCAGCATAAATATTCTCGATGACGGGATACTTCTTTTTCGGACTGAAGTTGGTCGGTCTGATGATGATGCCCCAGATATCGGTTTTACCATCACGTCCCTTACTGACAAAAACCTCAGGCGCCCGCCAGCCAGCCTTCAGCAGCCCCGAAATGTCGGCTTTCTCGAGCTCCATCGCTACTTTTTTATCATCACTTCGTCTGAGCTGCATAACCGGCGGCAGATCGACACGCGAATAAAGGTCAACATAATATTTCAAATCAGAAGAAAGGCTGATGGCGTGGTTGGCATCGGCTTCGGTAAAAGCTTCCAGCCCTGAGCCATCAAAGTTCACGCGGTAAAGATGGAGAAAATAAGGGTCCTTCCCTTGATACATGCCGCTTCCCAGAAACCACACCTGACGCCGCTCTTCATCCACCCGCTCCACACTCCGCACCACCCACTCGCCTTTGGTGATTTGATTTTTTACCTGGCCGGTGCGGCCGTCATAAAGATAAAGGTGGTTCCAGCCATCACGTTCTGACATCCAGATAATTTCCTGGCCGTCATTCAGGTCATGGCGAAATTTCTTGCCAGAGTAGAAAAAGAAAGTCGGGCATTCTTCATTGACCAGGGCTCGGGCCTGGCCGGTCGTCGCATCAACTTCAATTACCCGATAAACCTGGTGGCCACGTTGATTGTATTCAAAAGTGAAAGCCCGGCTGTCCTTCCACCAGGAAAAGTTAGAAAGGTCAAAGGCATTGGGAAAGAGGGTCCGGTCAATGTTGATCTGCTTTTTGGCCTCGACCAGGAAAAGAACCGGCTGTTCGATATCAAGCGGGTCGCCTGGTTTGGTATAGCCAAGAGTGAAATATTTCGGTTGTAGCTGGTCGGTTGGCGACGAATTGACATACTGCAGTTTGCGGTGAAGCCCGGGGCGCAGGTGCGAGGCCACGAGCTTTTTGGAGTCAGGCGACCAGAGCAGTGACTGAAAGGTATAATAGTCACCTTCATTCCCGTCCCAGCTCAGTGGAAACTCTTCGTGGCTTTCAACCGAGCGAATCCAGACATTGTAATTACGGATAAAGGCTTCCCATTTTTTGTCAGGGGATGCTTTGGATTCTTTAGAGGCGGCCTGAGCCGGTGGGCCGCCGACATCCTGCCAGCCGTCTGCTTGACCTCGAAACTCACGGGCGGGGCCTGTCTTTTTGAGTTCAGAGGTCGCCAGGTCAAAACGCCAGGCAGAGCCTCCATATTCAAAACTAATAGCTTTCTCGTCATCCAGGAATCTTATAGCTCGAAAGGGCAGGGTGGCCGCGGTAAATTTCTCTCCTGTTTCTTTGGCGAGAGAAGCAGCCAGTTTCTCATGGTCAAAAGCCGGTTGTTTGGTGGCCTTGTCAGCATCAATCAGGATAAATTGATGACCCCCCTGGACTGTTTTTCGGTACCAGAAGCGAGGCGTTTTCTCGATCCAGACCGGTCGGTCAGGAAAATTTATGGCCTGGCCGTCAAATTTCTCCCGCAGGGCAGAAGCCCGATCGTAGTCCTCAACCTTTCCCTGTGACCAGAGTGGCGACGGGGTAAAGGAGAAAATGGATGAAAAAATAAAAAGAACAATAAGTAAACTCAATAGCCCGTTTATCTGCGGGCCACTTTTCCTAGATGTTTTTCGCATGTAACCTCCTTGCGATATTCTTGACAAATAGCTGCCGATATTGGCTAAAATTTATTTGGCATCTTATCCTATTTCTTAATCTTTTTTCTTACTCTTTTCACCTTACATAAATCCAGCCTGCTTCGAGACTCCCAGAATATAAGCGCTGGCCTGTCGTCTATTTAAATCTTCTACTCTGGTTTTCTCACTCAGTCAGGCCGAACTTTTGCTTTTCTATTCTGTTCTAAGACTAAACAATTAAAGCACTGTTCTTCTCGCCGCAGCAACCAGAACTCCCGACAGCTCCTTATCTTAGCTGATCTTACCTAAATAAGACCCGCTTTGTTTATTTCTCCAGAGGGCTCAGATCATCAATGACCCAGATGCCGCGTCCATAGGTCGCAATGACCATCATTCTATCTCGGGCTTGAATCTGAATATCCCAGACCGGAACATTGGGCAGCCCGCCGCCAAGGTAATCCCAGCTCTGGCCCCCATTGGTCGTAACATAGACACCGCAGTCTGTCCCCACATACAGAACATCTTTCTTGAAAGGGTCTTCCCGGATGACATTGGTCGGGCCACCAGGTAAATTGCTGCTGATATCTTTCCAGGTTTTCCCGAAATCAGTTGATTTAAAAACATAAGGAGCAAAATCGTCATCATGGCGTCCGATGAGAGTGATATAAACTGTACCTGAATCATATTTCGAAGCGACCAGACTCCAGACATGTTTGTTATAGGGAAGCCCGGCGGTTATTTCAGTCCAGGTGGCTCCACCATCTCTCGAAACATGCACCCGCCCATCGTCGCTGCCGGCATAAATCAACCCGAATTTTAAGGGCGATTCAGACAGAGCAGTCAGGGCAGCAAAAGGAATAGCATACGGTAGCCGTCCCTGCTTTTGCGGATCATAGGCAGTCAAATCGGGACTGATTCTTTCCCAGCTGTCGCCACGATTGGTCGAGCGGAAGACATACTGAAAACCATGATAAATGATGTACGGATTATGCGGCGAGATAATGGTTGGGGCCAGCCACTGCCCACGGTATTCTGGTTCTCCCTCAGCCGGCTTAGGATAAACATCTTTACTTATCCAGGTGCCGTTTTTATATTCTGAACGCATGACCCGACCATAGTAGCTGGAAGAATACATAACATTCGGATCAGAAGGATCAATAGCTACATGTGTTCCTTCACCACCGGGGGCGATTTCCCAGCGCACTTCCTGGCGACGCCTTGGCCGCCGCGCTTCTTGACCGGTCGGCTTCTGTGGTGCGACTCCCAGGCCACGGTGCGTTCCCGAATCCTGAACTGACCCGTAAACAGTAAATGGCTGCTGATTATCTATGGCCACATTATAAAACTGGGTAACCGGAATCTGCTTATGAAAATCACGCCAGGTTTTACCACCATCGTAAGAGACATTGGCCCCGCCATCATTGACGTTAATCAGATAATTTGGATTATCGGGACAAATCCATAAGCCATGATGATCGACATGAAGGTTTTCATAATAGAGCTGGTTCCAGCTCTTGCCACCATCAGTTGATTTATAGAGGCCCAGGCCCATTAGATAAACCGTATTATCGTGGCTGGGATCAACTCTTATCTGACCAAAAACCCAGCCATAGGTCCCGCCGAAGCGCTCGAACAACCGGTCAGAAGGGCTAACTTTTACCCAGGTCTCGCCCTGATCGTCTGATCTATAAACTTCAGCTCCAGCAATATCTGGATAAGTTCTGATGCGGCCGTAAGAATCGCGTTCCCCGGGGTCAGGGGTGCGGGTAGGCGTATGATTATCAACATAAGCATAGACCACATTGGGCTTACTCAAACAGAGGTCAAGTCCAATCCGACCTGTATATTTAGTGTCAGGTAAACCGTTAGTTAATGGTTTCCAGGTTTTTCCCCCATCAGTAGTCTTGTATAATCTATCCCCATCCTCAGGCACCGGGTCACTCCACCGCTGCCGGATTCTGTTCCACATGGAGGCAATTAAAACATCTGGATTTTTTGGATCCATAACCAGATCAATAGCACCGGTTTTCTCATTGAGGTACAAAACCTTTTGCCAGCTTTGGCCACCATCAACTGTTTTGTAAACACCTCTTTCCTGGTTATAAGTCCATTCATGGCCAGAGGCTGCCACATAAACGATATCAGGATTCGTTGGATGTATTCTGATGCGACCAATGGTGTTGGTGTCGGTTAAACCCATATGCTGCCAGGTCTTACCACCGTCGGTAGATTTCCAGATGCCTGTGCCGGCAATCGAAGCCCGGAAGATATTAGCCTCACCTGTGCCAGCATAAATGATTTGAGGGTTTGATTCCGATATGGCTATATCTCCAAAAGATAGCGTTGGAAATTCGTCGGTCAGCGGCTCCCAGGTCACACCAGCATTGTCGGTTTTCCACAGGCCTCCACTGGCTGAAGCAACGTAGATGGTGTATAGACTACCCTTCGGCACATCGACATCGGTGCATCTGCCACCGATACTATCCAGGTAGCCACCAATAAATCTCCATTTAATATCCTTATAAGGAGTTGAGTCTTTCATTGCCTGGTGCTGCTCATACCACTTCATCCGAAGAGCTGGATCGGTGTTCTCAATTTTCTTCAGAGTCTTTCTGGCTGGGGCCTTTTGGGCTCCAAGTTGAGCAAAAATGGCCAGGCTTAAGACAACCAGTGAAAGACAGATTAGACGCTTGGCAGTTTTCATGTTAATTCCTCCTGCACACCTTAAAAAAGGGAAGGGGGAGGATTTCTCCTCCCCCTTCATAGTCTCAGACACTCGTCATTTAAAACTCGTAACGGACCGATAAACGGAACACCCTGGTCAGGTTACTGATGCTGGTAATTCTCTTGTAGTTAGCGCTGGGAGTGTAAGTTCCGGTGGTCACATTGTTATCACTCGGTCTCCAGGTTCCACCCGGGTTCTGGTTAATATTGACATAGTAGTTGCCGAAAAGATTGTAAACATCAAGGAAAACGCCCAGGCTGCCGAGCTTTCCAAAGCGGAATTTTTTCTCCAGTCTGAAATCGCAGTTTTCATAGGTGTAATATCTTCTGGAAGCCTGTGGTTCAGTATTTACGCCGTAGGAAGAGCTCCGGTTGAGGTCTATGCCGTTAGCCGTCGCCCAGGCTTGTGGAACATAGACGGTAACACTTCTCTGCCAGGGAAGTCCACTGTACAGGCTGAAATTAAAAGAAGCAAAGATGCCAAGAGGAAGGTTGAAGGTTCCATAGAGTTTGGCAACCAGCGGTCGGTCAGCGTCAGTCATCCGACCATCATTATTAACAAACCAGTTAGCACTGTTTCCAGCGGCGCCGTAGCCCCAGATGTTATCATAGTTTCCGAGCATGTTGCCCCAGGTTTTGGAGATAGTTACAGAACCACCCAGCTGCCACCCATTTGAATATCGCTTTTGAAAACTAATATCCACACCTGAATATTTCCGGTAGGCTTCAGGAATGTTGGTCAGAATTTTGACCATTTCCGGTGCATTTGATTTCATGAAAT
>Ga0209508_1002253_pt1 | contig 13153 bp, 10 predicted proteins | sample AD_UKC129_MetaG_FD_184427 | JGI IMG/M metagenome (GOLD analysis project Ga0209508, IMG submission 184427) | Active sludge microbial communities of municipal wastewater-treating anaerobic digesters from Canada - AD_UKC129_MetaG (SPAdes) (version 2) | ecosystem: Engineered > Bioreactor > Anaerobic... | reverse complement strand
CGTCTTGATCCCCATCAACGCTTCCAGACCCACCTTGGCCTTGAAAGCTCCGCTATACTGTTTGCGTTTTCGTTTCATCGATCTGCTCTTTCTCACATCGAGCAGACCTCGAAAAGCCTAGCTTAAGGGGTGGTCTAAATTTTGGGGTCCATTTCAAATGATGCTGTGGGGCGCTGTTGCGACCCGCAGAGTCGCGGTCCTTTAACCTGGCAACAAAGCCCACCACGGATCACACCGCGCTCGTCAATCGTAAATCGCAAATCCAGCCGCCCTGCAGTTCCGAGTTGACGATAGGCGGTAAAAGCCGTATTGCCGGGCGCAAGCATTCCTCAATTATGAAAACTCGATTATCCACGCTGGTCGTTTCAGCAGTCTTTCTATCCCTGTCCCTCACGCCCATCGCCGTGTCCGCGCAGGGAACCGGTTTCTACCTCCGCGGAGACGCAGGCGGCGTGTGGACGATGGATGCCGATCTTGAGGAGTTTTTCGGTGAACCGCTGTCGGGCGGCGCGAAAGTGGAGTTCGATGCCGGACCGCGATTCGCCATCGCAGCCGGTTACAACGTCACGGACTGGTTTTCCGTTGAAGGGCAGACCGGGTTCATGATCAATGAGATCGACACGATGACGGACGCCACGGATGGGGAAGCGTTCTTTTCAAACGTGCCGCTGCTGCTGAACGCCAGGGTCCAGTGTCCCGCCGAATGCCGCCTGGTGCCGTATATCGGCGGCGGCGTGGGCATGTCGGCGGCGGTGATCGACGCCGACGACGTGGTCATCGGCGGGACGAGGATGGACGGCGCGGAGTCCACGGTGGTGTTTGCCTATCAGGCTTTCGGCGGATTGCGTCTCCGGATCAATGAACGGATGTCGGTCGGTGTGGAGTACCGCTACTTTGGAACCACCGAACCGGAGTGGGAAGCGGAGAGCACGTTCGGCACAGCCGATGACGAACTGCGTTTCGGCCGCATCCAGAGCCATTCGGTGAGCGTGATCTTCGAGTTCAGCTTCTAGAACGCTCCTCCAGGCGTTCCGTGCACCCGCCGATCAACGGTCGGCGGGTTTGCTGCTTCCGGGTCCGTTCACGCTTTGAATCACGACCGGCTTGTCCGCCGCAAGACGGTTCGTGAGATTCGGCGGCGGACAAATATTGAGATGCGCGCGCGGGCGCACCACCATTAATCCTGTTAGATGTGCGCGCAATGCAGCCGCGATGGACTGGCGATCCCTGACTGCTCCGAGCCCTCGGCCGTTGCTGCGACTCGCAGAGTCGCGGTCCGGACCGCGGGTCTGCGACCCGCAGCAACGCGAGGCAGCACGCGGGCGCCGGATCACGCGCGGATCCCGGTGCAGGCAGAGCTGTCGGTTGCTGGTGCCGCGGGTGCTCGAGTGTTCGCGCGAGTGGAGATTGCCAAGCTCTTCCTGGTTTCTACAATGGGCCGCGCAGTTGAGATGTCATCATGTCCATTCTTGCCATTCCAATCCTCGGCGAAGCCCGCCACCCGTCGCCGGTGGCGTATCATGTCCCTGACAACGTTTACATCCCGGCCGAGGTCGGCTGGGTGAACGGCGCGCCGCCCGCAGAACCGTTGCTGTTCGAACGCGCGGGCCCGCGGGCGAAGTTGTTTTTTGATCCGAAACAGACCCGCGCCGGCATTGTCACGTGCGGCGGGCTGTGCCCGGGGTTGAACAACGTCATCCGCTCGCTGTTCCTGGAGCTGTATTACGGGTATGGCGTCAAAGAGGTGCTGGGCTTCTACGATGGTTATCGCGGACTCGACCCGGCCCGGTGCAAACCGCCCGTGGTCCTCAGGCCCGAATTTGTCGAGGACATCCACAAGCAGGGCGGCACCGTGTTGAACACGTCGCGCGGCCCGGTGGACACGGGCGTCGCCGTGGACAACCTCATCGAGCGGAAAGTGGACATTTTGTTCACGATCGGCGGCGACGGCACGTTGCGGGGCGGGCGCGATCTGTATCTGGAAGCGAAGCGGCGCGGGTATGCGCTGTCCGTGGTGGGCATTCCGAAGACGATCGACAACGACGTGCCGTATGTGGCGCGCACGTTCGGTTATTTCACGGCGGTGGAGGAGGCGTCGCAGGTGATTCGGCGGGCGCACATGGAGGCGCACAGCGTTGAGAACGGCATTTCGCTGGTGAAACTGATGGGCCGGCATTCGGGGTTCATCGCCGCTGGAGCCACCATTGCCAGCCAGGACGTGAACTTCTGCCTGATCCCGGAAGTGCCGTTTGCGCTGGAAGGGCCGGACGGGTTCCTGGAGGCGCTGAAGAAGCGGATTCTGAAGCGCAAGCACGCGGTGATTGTGATTGCTGAAGGAACGGGGCAGGATCTCCTGGGCAATGAGGGCGATGAGCGCGACGCGTCGGGGAACGTGAAGCTGAAGGACATCGGCTCGTTCCTGCGCGAGAAGATCCAGGCGTTCTTCAAGGCGGAACAGATTCCGGTTGTCCTCCGCTACATCGATCCGAGCTACATCATCCGCAGTTGTCCCGCGGACGCGGAGGACGCGGTGTTGTGCGATCTGCTGGCGCGCAATGCGGCGCATGCCGCCATGGCGGGCAAGACGGGGATGGCGGTGGGCCTGGTGAACGACCACTACGTGCACGTTCCGATCGAGATGCTGGCGACACACCGCAAGCGCGTGGATCCGGATGGCGAAGAATGGCGCGCTGTGTTGGCGGCGACAGGCCAGCCGGCACGGATGGGCAGCCCTGCGCGCTGATCACATGCAATCACAATAACGGCGCCGCCTGAAGCCCGTGGCCTGGTCTTACTCGGGGAAGGATTGCGGGTCGGACGGGTTCGGTGGCGCGGGTCCTGGTGGTTGTGGATTCTCCGGCTGAGGTTCATTCGGCGCCACGCGTTCGCCGCCGCTCAGGATGTACGACATGCGCGGTTTGACAGCCGGATACAAACGCGGGTCGCGTTCGGCGCGGGCCGCTGCGATTTGCCTCTCGCGTTCCGACGACGGTGACGCCGGCGTTTCCGGTTTTGCCGGAGGCGCGTTCTCGGCCGGAGCGGGTGCCGGTGTTTCTTGAACGGTGTGCAATTGAACGCTCAGGAGAACCCGCAGGTTCGCATGGCACACCGGACAACGGCAGGAGACAACGCTGTCGCCCGGTGAAGCAGGCTTTCCCGCGTCCTCGCGCCGGTAGGCCACAATGTCGGCGACGGACGGGTGGCTCTCGGTCGCGGCGGCTTTTGCCGGCTGGCCTGCCGTTACCAGTTCGCCTCGGGGCAATTGGGTGTCCGGTTCGGGCGGCGTGTAACTGAAGGGGATGCGCACGGCGGCCCGACAGCGAGGGCACTCGGTCGTGTCTCCCAGGAACGCCTTGGGGCTTTGCATCGGCTGTCCGCATGAGGGACAGGTAAAGACGATATCGCTCATCCAATCCTCCGCTGGTTGATCTCTCTGGAATTGCGTCACACTCCTTCGGGACGGCTGCGCGCGCAAGAGGCGAGTGTGAGGGGGAAAAGCAGCCGACATTCAACATCGAACATCCAACGTTCAAGAAACGGCCTGGGAATGGTGATTGCGCAAACGCGGCCCTTTCGCGCGGCGAGCGGAGGCAAGTCCGCTGACACTAAAAAACGCTGCCGGAAATCGGCTGCAAGGGTTAAGAACCCGCCTCCCCATCGCAATGGTCTTGCCATACGGCCCGCACGCAACAACGCGATCTCCCATTTGTCAACTATTTAGATGCGACCCCATTGCTTGTTTTCGCAATGGTCTTGCCATACGGCCCGCACGCAACAACGCGATCTCCCATTTGTCAACTATTTAGATGCGACCCCATTGCTTGTTTTTTCCGGGTCGAACAGGCCCATATCGAGGCGGTCGTTCTGGACCGCATCTTCGCCGCATGGCTCACCGAAGCCGCGAAGGTCTTCGGCTTGGGTGAGGTAGGCGACGCGACCCATCAATGGTTCTGGGACGGCCACGAACACGTGGACCCGCAGAAGGAAGCCGCCGCGCAGGCCCAGCGGCTTGCCAGCCACACGACCACGCTGGCCACCGAGTACGCCCGTCAAGGCAAGGACTGGGAAACCGAGCTTCGCCAGCGCGCCAAGGAAGCCGCGCTGATGAAGGAACTCGGCCTCACGTCCGCACAGGCTGCCCCGCAGGCGCCCGCGCAGGACAACAAGGACGACGAAGACCCCGAAGACAAGGAGGACAGCCGTGCCGCTGCCTGAACAAGACGATCACAAGACGCTTCGATTCGTGTGTGAGCCGGGCGGGATAGCCGCGCTCCCCGATGTCGTTGTCAAACGCGTCATGCAAACCTCCTTCCCAGGAAGCCGTTTACGCCCCCGGAACGTCCCAACCATCCTGCGGCCCCTATCGGCCCTCACGTTCGCCGGCCAGCTCCGCGAAAGTGCTGCATGAACAGGTCGCTGTGCGACGGGAACTGGCGTCCTTGACGCACCTCCTGCCGCCAGAACTCCTCGTCGAAGCGACCCACGTCATGCCTTGGTGCCGTCGGGGAGCGGCCGGAAACAGCGGCACTTCCAGCCGCATCATTCGTTCGAATAGGGCCAGCAATGGGACGGCGTTAGCTTTCATATCTCGTTACCCTCGTTGGTCTGCAAGGTGACCAGTTCAATCAAGTGCTGCACATCGACCGCCCGCGCGCCTTGCTGCGTGAGCGATGTGTTTTCGTCATCCTCAAGCGTGCAGACCAGCTGCCCGCGTGTGAGCGCCGCTTCGACCGTTGTCCACGTCTTTCCGCCGGGGGCGGCGTGCGGTACGAGGACGGTCTGCGACAAAGCCGCAACCAGGTTGTTACGCTGCACCGCCTGTGCGGCCGTCGTCCGGCGCACGTTGTCGTCGAAGGGTGATATGACCAACAGGCGGCCATCTGCTATCGTTTTCCGGGCAGCCTGGCCGACTCGCAGATCCGATAGCCCCTTGGCCGCACAGAGCACCAGTGGCTGCTCGCCGCGCAAGAGAATGTCGAAGAACTCCTGCTCCATCGGCGAGTGGAACCCGCCGATCACCGCCACGCCCGCATCACGCAGCGCGCGGGCGGCGTCAAGCGTCTTGATTACGATGCTGCCGGGACACTGTATCGAGCAGATCAGGCCCAGCAATCGCTGCCGCAAGATCGACGGTTCGCCCATAGCATAAAGGCTAGGCGGCGCGTTCTCGCCCAGCCGGTCCGTCAGAACCGCCGGGTAATCGCTGCTGCCTTGGTCGATGCGAGTCGTCGCCACGTGCTGCCCCCGTCACTTTGGCTCTTTCAATGCTGCCCGGCCTTTGTCGCTGATTTCCCAGACGCCGCGTGGAGAATCACCCTTGAGCAGGCCGTCGCGGATCATGCTGTTGCGTGCCCACTGGGCGGCATTGCGCCAACGCGGATTGTCCGGCCCGCTGGCCAGCGGGTCGTAGTCCACTTTCTTAAGCACTGGCTTCATGATCTGACCGACGCGCTCGAGCACCTCGGCCACCTTGCCGCTACCGCCCATCTGATCGAGCACCTGAAGGATCGGCCGGTAATAGGCCGACTCGGGCGTCCGTACGCCCTTGCGGAGTTTGCCGAGGTTCCGGCGGGCGGTGCGGGTCTCCTCGTCCTCATCGCGCTCGGCCACCGCCGCCATCTCCTCCCATTCCTTGCGCAGGGCGGCGACACGGTCGCGGAAGGCCGTCAGCGTGCCTGACCGCTCCAGCGCCTCCTTCGCCTTGTCGTAGTCCCGGCTCTCAAAAGCCTTGGCCCCGACGCCGTTGACGAAGTCAATCTCGGCCTCGACCTCTTCGAGCAGCATTTCGAAGGCCGACGACACGTTGGATGGGTTGTTCTCAATCATCTTGCCAAGGCCCTCATCAACTGCGGTTTTCAAGACCCCAGAACACCCATCCATTTGTGTCGTGTCCCGTCGCGGCCTTCGCCGCAGATGACAGGCTCTGGTAGGTCTTTCCGTTGTACTTGACGACGACACGTTGCGTTTCGACATTCACGTCCACAACGGTGGCCGCACACTTCTTGCCTTGGTATTTTGCAGTGAGCGTGGTGCCTTTCTTGGGTAACTCCGTGCGTTGTCGTCTTGTGGGCATTGTGGGCTCCTTATTCGCAGTCACCGTCTCCGGTTCCGAAGTCCGTCTTCACCAGCTGGCAATACAGCAACGTAAGTTCCTCCTGCAGATGCGACAGCCCCATGATGTCGCACACTTCGCGATCCACCTGTGAAGTGATGTCCCTGCACTTGGCAAGGTTGTAATTGCCGACTCGCTTTCCGGCGTTCAGCTTAAATGACGTTGCTGCTTTCATTCTATCTTCGAGAGGTTCAACAAGCTGAAGGAGACGACGCTTCGCCCCCGACGACAGATGACGCAAGTCGAGGGGAAAGTCGGCGAATATCCAACGAGGCACGTTCAGATCATCTCCACGGATGCACCAGTAAAGAAACAGAAGTGATGTGTTCAGCACGACAAACGCCAGGTCTCGTGACTCCGCGTCAATGAATCGCATTTCGCCATAGTTGACGTCTGCGAGTGGTCGTCCTTTCGCATCATAAGACGGAGGTAGCACCCGGCAGCAGTTCAACCAGTTGTACGCGGTCTTCTTCCAATACAGGATGTGATTCGCCGAACGAGTGGACGACAGCGACTCTTCAACAGTACCGGTTGTCCTCTTGATGTACTGCTCAAATGCCTCGACCAGTGGCGACGGCGCAAGCTTTGGTATGGTTCCACCCCAGAGGCGTGGGTCACACGTTGCATACTCTAGTTGTCCGAACAGCGCGGGTCGCGCTGGCTCGAACCAGCGATGCAGCCTGGTCGTCATCGTCGTAGTCGGTCCCGGGGTTTTATGTGTAAGCCATATTGTGTTCCGGACGCGAACATCTGCGCTGAAGAGGGCTGCAGGAATACGGGCATAAGTGGAATACCAGTTCCTTGACGCGGCGCTTTCAATCGCAGCGCGAACAACGGCGAAGTCGGTGCTGAAGACAAGACTGATGGGAGTGATCATGCCGCACCGACCCTCTCCCACGAGAACGTCAAGCGATCGTTCTATGAAGCATGCGTAGATGTCAGGGCATGCGCTGGACTGAAGTCCTCGTATTCGATACTGCCGGGCAACTTTGCTGGCGTTGATATACGGCGGATTGCCGACAACCACATCAAAACCACCGCCGGACATGATCCCGTAAAACTCGACGAACCAGTGGAACGGCTCGTGGCTCGCCTTCCACGCATCGAAGGCCTTCTCCTTTTCGACGTTGACGCCGTATTCACCCGCCAGGTAGCGGTCGAGTTCGGCATCGAGCTTGGCCAGGCGGATGCGGAGTTCCTGCTTGTCTTTGCGGGTGACCTTGCCGCCGTGGGTGGTCTGCTGGGCGCGGAACTGGCGGAAGGCCTTCTCGACCATCTCGGCGTCTTCCTCGATGCGCTTGATGAGGTCATCGGTAAAGCCGAGCTTGCCCTCCTGGCTCTTGCGGACCTGGTCGAGCGTGGCGTAGCCGACGAGCGTGTTGCCCGCGCGGATATTGAAGTCGATGTCAGGCAAAGGCTCTATCTGATCGACGGTCTCGACCTGGGCGACGAGCTTGAGGAAGAGGCGCAGCTTACAAATTTCAACCGCCTCCTCCATGATGTCCACGCCATAGAGGTTGTTGACGATGATGGACTTGAGGATGAAGTAACGTTCGTTGGGATGCCTGGCGATCTCGGCCAGAACTTTCCTGAAGTCACTATACTGCTCGGGATGGTGCTTGCCCGGGGTGGCCGCGAGGTCTTCGACAAACCGTTCCATGCGTTCCAGGCAGTCGCTGTAGAGCGTTTCCAGGATGCGCAGGGCGGCGAAGAGGAACGCACCCGAGCCACACGTCGGGTCCAGCACGGTAACCTTCTGGATGGCATGCCAGAAGGCGCGGAGCAGTTCGGGGCCCTCGGCATTCACGATGGCGTCGCGGGCGAACTGCCAGATGTCCAGGTTCAGCGTGATCAGGTCGTTGATCTGGTGGACTTCGCCCTTCTGGAGTTTCTCACGGACTTCCAGGCATCTCCGACGGCGGTACATGTATTCACGCCAGGTTTCTGTAACCAGACGAATCGGATCGCCGGCCGGGGCCTGGCCAAGGTTGAAGCGCTTGTCGTCCATGCGGGCCCTGGGGTCGCGCATGCCTGTCTGCACGAAGTCGGGCAGTTCCGATTCGGACACAATCGAGCCGTCATCCCGAATGACCCCGTGGCGCACGGCCGGGTAGATGTAGCGGTCCGGGTCGTCACGGAGCAGACGCCAAAGGGCACTGTCGGGCTGAAAGGCGATGGCGCATTTCTTCTGGGCGGCGTCGAAGAGGAACGGGATGATCGTGTTCTTCGAGATGTACTCGGTGATGTCCTCCTTCGTGTAGTAGGCCCCCATCTGCTTCTGGTTGATGTACTTCTCGAAGATGTAGCCGACCACATCGGGGTTGATCTCGTTGTCGGCACGGAGCGGGCGCTCGTCCAGGTGCCAGGAGTACTGGTCGAAGAAGTCGAAGAGCTTCTCGAATGCCTTGTCGGGGATGTCGATGTCGGGGTTGTGTTCTTCGAGCTGATGCACCTCGAAGAATCCGCCGTTGAGGTACGGAACCTTTCCGAGCAGTCTCTCCATCGTGGCGTCGAGCTTGCGATCCTCGGGCGACTTGCCCAGGCCGTCGTGGAAGAGCCGAAGGAGAAAGTAGCGATAGAAGGACTGGAACTTGTCCTTGCCCTTGGTCTGCTGGACCAGAGCGAGACGGTTGCGGAGGTAGTCGGTGTCGCCGTCGAGGAAGCCCTTCTTCTGGATGAAATAGACGAACATCAGCCGGTTGAGCATCAGGGACGTGTACCACTGAAGGTCGGCGTCGGTCTTGATGCCCTTGATGAGTTTGAGGAAGGCGGTGTGCTCGGACTTGAAGCGGTCGTAGAACTTCTTGGTGACCTTGTCCACATCGAAAGCGGCGCGAGCGCGGCCTGCCACATCCACGACGGTAATCTTTTCCTCTTCATCGAGGCTGACGGCGATCTGGTCGAGCCGTTGGATGAGCGGATCTCCGGACTGCGAAACACAGAAGCGATGGTCGCGGCTGGCCAAAGGCTTACCCGGCTCGCGGCGAACCCACTGCCAGACCTGTTGTCCAGAGGATTGATCGGCGTAGATGACGAAGTGCTCGCGGGCAGACTTGGTGATCTGGTGGTCGATCTTGAGGCGTGTGGCGCGGTCGGGGATCGAAGAGCACACAAACGCGACGAAGCCGCGCTTCTGAGCTACGGCGCTGAGTCGGACGGTGTTGCCGTCTACAGGGATGTCGAGGTATCCCTCATGGTTGTCCCAGCCAAGGTGCTCGCGGAACAGTGTCTTGAAGTCAAACGACTTCAGACATTTCCGTACTGCGGCAACATCGAACTTCATGGTTCCAATCCCTTCATTCCTGTTTGCGCAATCCCAGTGAGCAAATCACCTGCGGCTCTGTGGACTCCACGTCCTCGGCAACGCGACACAGCCGGGCGTCGGCGCGCAGAGATACCACCAGCTCGGCCAGGGCCTGATCGCTGATGCCGCTCTTAAGCTGGCGGTTGAGCGTGTCGGTGGCGGACTGGAGCAGTGGGTACTTGTAGATATCTTCGATGGCTTTAAGCAGTTCGGGCGTGGCAAACAGGGTGCCCTTGACCGCCTCGGCGTACGCCTTAAGCCGCTCGTATGTTCGGAACCGGGCTCCGGACGGACGCCCAAGTTGTCCCCCAACAGACTTCTCAGTCTCGACGATCAGTTTCACGCCCTTGGCAACCATCTCGTGGTGTTGTTCATGACGGGGCAGAGCCGGGGTATCCGGCTGACACTCCGCCGCCTTCAGGATGGCAAACTGCGATTCGGTGACACTCACTCCATCCTTGTTGATCCAGGCCAAGGCGTCGTTGCCCTCGGCCGTGCGAAGATAAACCAGGGCGCCTTCGGGTTGATCGGCCGTGGGTTTGTGCGGTCGGGTCGAATAGACCACGTTGGGCAATGCCGGGACAATCTTGGCGAGTTCGGGGTCTCGGTCGATGGCGTTCTTCCAGATCTGGTAGGCGTAGGAGGCAAGATCAACTTCTGTGTCATCCTCGCCATCGAGAATGCCAGCCTTCTCGGTAAAGAGGTCGCGGACAGTTTGGGCATCATCCTGGTCCTCGAAGAATTTCTCGTCGGCACCAACCACCTCGGCGTTTTCGCGTAGCCGTTGCTGTACGCGTGAACGTAGGCGGATGATGCGTTCGACCCCATCAGCGGGCAGGAAAGAATAGCATCGGATCGTATCCGATTGCTGGCCGATACGGTCCACGCGACCGGCCCGCTGGATGAGGCGAATGATCGCCCAAGGTAAGTCGTAGTTGACGATGATAGAGCAGTCTTGCAGGTTCTGGCCTTCGCTGAGCACATCGGTAGCCAGAACAACGCGCAGCTCATCAGACGGATCGATCTGGTTGCGCTTTCCATTGCTTACCGGACTGAACCGATAAGCGATGGCCGTCGGATCATCGGTATCGCCGGTGACTCCCTCGACGGCCTGAAGCCCATGTGCTTTGAGCTGCTCGGTAAGATAGTTCACCGTGTCGGCAAACTGAGAAAATACCAACACCTTATCGTTGGAGTGCTGCTTGGTAAGCAAGAAGATCAGTGCCTGCAACTTGGCGTCGCGTTCAGGGTCCCAACTGCCGGCCTTCTTGAGCACCTTCAGGAGCGCGTCGACATCCTTGCGCAGATCGTCCGCCAGCGCATCATCGAAGAGGTGGGGCTTCAGCCATTTGAAGCGACGGCGAAAGTGGGTGGCATAGGTGCTATAGACTTCCGAGGCTCGGTTACGAATTTCCTGCTCGGTCATGGCCCGGCGTATGCGGGTGGTGGGATCAGTTTCCTCGCCGTTATCGCCGTCCGCAGGATCCCAGAGATCGGTGTCCTGATCGTTTGCCCAAGAGTCCATGAGACCCATATCCTGCGTCCCGACCGGGATGGGCAACCCTTTTTCGATGGCATGCAGATAGATGAAGTTGCGCAGGATGTGCCGCTCAATCGAAAGAATGAAAGCGTGGCCGCTGCTCTCCAGTCGTTTGAACAGGTTTGTACGGCAGAAGCCTTTCAGTCGCGAGCCTGCCCGCGATAAGTCCGCGAGCACCCTGGCTTCGTCAGCCGTAGGCGGCTGATGGGGCGAAGGCTTCTGGTAGTTGCCTAGGCCATATCGCGGCAGCCTGAGGTCATTCACAACATTGACGACATCATCAGCAAACAGGCGGGCATACTGGTCGTCAGCATCTTTGTCGCTTATCTTGAACTTCACTGTCTTGGGCACGCGAATGGGGAAATACGATCGTGTACCATCGGAAAACTCGAGATACTTGCGGTTTCGGACAGGATCGACCTTGGCATAGTTCTCCTGAATGAAGCTGCGTGTGCGGCGCACCAGATAGAGCCGCATCAAGTCACGCCAGTCGTCCGCGTATTGACTCTTCTCGAACGCCGCCAATGACCTGACGGGACATTGATGACGCCGGATGAACTCAGTTTCGCCCAATTCTCGCAGAAGCTTTTCGGGACGGATGCCAATGTCCTCATGCTCGTCGATAAAGAGCCGAAGCTGGTTCGACAGGTCCAGGTAAGTCTTGTTGTACGGTGTTGCTGACAGCAGGATGACACGGCTATCGTTGGCTGCGATGTATTCCGCGATAGCACGGTAACGCCTGCCCTCGCGGTTGCGGAGGTTGTGGCTCTCATCAATCAACACCAGCCGGAAACGACGCAGGTTGGGGAGCTCGTGCTGCACCTGCGTGATCGAGAGAACCTTGGCCCGCAGGCGGTATTGCTGGCGGTAGTCCTCCCACATCCGCACGAGGTTCTTCGGGCAGATGATCAGCGTTTCAACGCCATGATCGTCTTCAAAGATGCGAGCCAGCGCTGTGGCCATCAACGTCTTGCCCAAGCCTACCACGTCACCGATGACAACGCCGCCACGCTTGTTGAGGTGATGGGCGGCGATTTGTACGGCTGCCTTCTGGAACTCAAAGAGCTTTTGGCCGAAGTCGCTGGGGATACGAAACTCTGTCAGGCCAGCACGCGCCTCCTGAGAGAGATGGTAAGCCATCTTGATGTAAATCTGATACGGTGGGATTGGCTCCGGCCGCGCCCAACTGTTATTTATAATCTCAACGAGCTCTTGAGAGATGTCGATGCAGAACCGATCATTCCAGCGATCCTCAAACCACTTGGCCAGTTTGTCGCACGCATCGTGGTCGAGCACGTCAATATTGAGTTCACCTTGTTTGGAGAGCCCGGCCATCGTGAGATTGCTGCTGCCAAGATAGCCGATCTTGGGATTCACCGGATCTCGTCGGAAGAGCAGATAAAGCTTCGCATGCAGTGGATGTCGCAGGAACAGCTTCACGATGACCTTTTTGGCGGAAATCTGTGATGCAAGGCGTCGAAGCCCGGCTTCATCATCGTTAGTCGGAATGCCGACCATCAACTGATCACGGAACTCCTGAGCCAGCTTGCGCTTCAAGCGGAGTGCAGTAGCCTGGTCGATCTGCTCTTCGCCCTTTACCAGTCCCATGGCAGCCCGGAGCTGATCCTGCGGCAGCTGCTGCATGCCAACCAGAAGGCGGCAGCAGTGGCCATCGCCTCCCGCCCATTTCTCGACGAGCGAATCGATCTGCCTCCACCCGCGAAGATTGAAGTAGCCAACGCAGAAGTCCGACCGTTCCGATAGCCCCATCGCTTCCGAGAGGGCCGTCAGAAGGTGTTTGTCGATGTTGTCGAAGACCTGGGGCATTGGCTTTTCCTTACTCGGCGTTGTCCTCGGATCCGCGGGGCGCATTGCCAAGGCCATGCTTGACCCACTGGTCGATGGCGTCCTTGTGGAACCGCCATCGCTTTCCGATCTTCGTGCCGGGCAGCTTGTTCTCGACGGCGAGCTTGTAGAGCGTGGACTTGGAGATTTTCAAGTACTCCGCCAGCTCATCCATCGTCATGATCTCATCGCGTTTGGCCGCCATAGGCTGCTCCAAGCACCCCGTTCCATCTGGTCGCGGATCGTCCGCTTATCACGGCGACTATTATCCGTATTTCGCCGGTGTTCACAAGTGAAAACTGCTGAGCTTAGCTGAACTTGCGCGACGCATGGGAATGCTTGGAATGAGCCG
>Ga0209508_1002251_pt1 | contig 13163 bp, 9 predicted proteins | sample AD_UKC129_MetaG_FD_184427 | JGI IMG/M metagenome (GOLD analysis project Ga0209508, IMG submission 184427) | Active sludge microbial communities of municipal wastewater-treating anaerobic digesters from Canada - AD_UKC129_MetaG (SPAdes) (version 2) | ecosystem: Engineered > Bioreactor > Anaerobic... | reverse complement strand
CCGAAAAAGGCCGCGAAAGCCGTATTGATCGATCCTACCGGTCATCACCTTATCTCACCGTGTCGCTGCCATGATTTGGTCAAAAAGACCGCCATCATCAAAGTGCTCTTTCTGAGCGGTTTGCCAACCCCCAAAGACATCATCAATTGTGAATAGTTCCAATTGAGGGAATTGCCCTGCGAACTCCTGGGCTACCTCAGGCAGAGTCGGTCGATAATAATGTCGCGCAATGATCCGCTGTGCCTCGATCCCAAAAAGGAACTGAAGATAAGCCTCTGCCACCTGCCTCGTTCCCCGGCGATCGACAACTTGATCCACGACGGCTACTGGCGGTTCGGCAAGGATGCTGACACTGGGCACGACAATCTCAAACTTGTCCGCCCCCAGTTCCTTGACCGTCAGCAGGGCCTCATTCTCCCAGGCTATCAGCACGTCGCCGATACCCCTTTGGGCGAACGTGTTCGTTGCGGCCCTGGCTCCGGTATCCATGACCTTAACCCGGGCGAAGATTTGCCGAACAAACTCCTTGGCTTCTTTCTGGGCCTGGGCAACCGCGGGCGAATTCAAGTCCTTGGCCTTTTTCAGATCGCCAAGCGATCGTCTTAGGGCGTACCCCCAGGCTGCGAGATAATTCCAGCGCGCCCCGCCTGAGGTCTTAGGATTCGGCGTTACGACTTCCACATCCGGTCGCGTCAGGTCGTTCCAGTCCCGGATGTTTTTAGGATTTCCCTTTCGCACGAGAAAAACGATCGTCGAAACATAGGGACAGCTTCGATGGGGCAGACGGTCCTGCCAGTTTTGGTCGATCAGTTGCGTCCGCGTAGCGATACTGTCGATGTCATAAGCCAGGGCTAGGGTGACGACATCCGCCTCGAGCCCCTCCATCACCGCTCGTGCTTGCTTGCCAGAACCACCATGAGACTGCCGAATCTCCACCGTCTCGCCCGTTTTTTCAAACCAATCCTTGGCGAAGGCCTCGTTGATTTCCTGATAAAGCTCCCGAGTTGGGTCGTAGGACACGTTCAAAAGGACCAGCGCATTGCCGCGTCGAGCGCATCCCGTTACAGCCAGCACCGCTGTCACGAGGATTACGCCGAATAGAACCGTGGCACACCACCGTTTGTTCTCCGTCGAGTTGCACTTCCCCTCGGCATCCATGGCGCGAAACACCAATTTAGTTAGGCATATTTGTTGCTTGGCCTACAACCTAGCCCCGAGCAAAGACGGCTTACTGACTGCAAACACCGTGCCGCGTTCCCAGCAAGATCGCAAATTGTCTTTTGGTATTCACTTACGCAATCACCAAAGAATAACGGCGATCTAGCCGTGAAATATCACGGCGCGGATCCGTCTAGCCTAACGGCTCGCCGTGAAATATAATGGGCACGCTGCTAGATTCCCCGAGTCGAGCGAGATTCGATTGCAAAAGGGCCCCTTTCCATGGACTTTCAGACAACGCTTGTGAGCATCTGGCGGGAAGCCTGCCGGCATATCGAGATCACGGAGTCGGCGGCGGCCATCGCCCAAGTTTTGTCCGCCCAAATGCGGTTTCAGACACTCGTCGTGCGGCGACTCGACCTCAGCCAGATGCAGTTGCAAACCGTAGCCGTGGCTCCGAAGAGCCCACCGGGCTTGGGCCCCCGAACAACACCCCTCTCCAGGGTATCCATGTCCCGGCTTCTTGATTGGTTTTCTCGGCGCGTTATATGGAATATCCCCCAAGATGGGGCATTTGATGGGCTCGATGCCCACGAACTGTTTGGCGAAATCCACGCCCCGATGCTCATCGGTGGCTTGTTGGCTGGACAAACGCCCGCGGGGATCCTAGCGGTCGTGGGGGAACCCAACCGGGCGGCCTTCTCCGAGGAAGATGTTCGTCTGGTCCAGCAACTTCTCGAACCGTTTGCCGTTGCTCTGGAAAATGACCAACGATTGCGCGAGATGGCCACCCTGCGAGAAGCTGCCGAGGCAGAAAAGCGGTCACTGCTGGCGAAACTCGGTCGGCAATCGCTTAGCGATGCTATTATCGGGGCCGAGACGGGGCTAAAACACGTTATGGAGCGGGTGGAACTGGTGGCGATGTCGGATGCGCCCGTTCTTCTTCTGGGAGAGACAGGCACGGGCAAGGAACTGATTGCCCGAACCATCCACCAACGGTCCCCCCGCGCTAAAGGGCCCTTTCTCCGTGTGAACTGCGGCGCGATTCCTCGGGAATTGATCGACTCACAACTCTTTGGTCACGAACGGGGTAGCTTTACCGGGGCGGTAGAAACCCATCAAGGGTGGTTCGAGCGAGCCAATCACGGGACGTTATTCTTGGACGAGATCGGGGAATTACCCCTCGATGCCCAAGTCCGCTTGCTTCAGGTGCTTCAAGACGGGACTTTCGAGCGAGTGGGAGGGTGCCATCCGATCACCGTTGACGTGCGGGTCGTGGCCGCCACTCATCGCGACTTACAGGAGATGGTTCGCCAGGGCCAATTCCGAGAAGACCTCTGGTACCGGTTGGCCGTCTTCCCCATCTATTTGCCTCCCCTCCGGGAGCGACGGGAGGATATCCCCGCCTTAGCCCGACATTTTGCCCAGCGGGCCGCTGTGCGGTTTGGGCTTCCGTTGCAGCTACCCACCGAGGAGGATATTCGGGCGTTGCTTTCCTACCACTGGCCGGGCAATATCCGTGAATTGGCCGCGGTCATCGACCGCGCTGCAATTCTCGGCAACGGTCGCGGGCTGGAAGTCCTGAAGGCCCTGGGCGTCACCGCGGTGCCCAGCGTGTCCAAGACGGAGACTCTGCAGCCACAGGAGGGTGACTTTCCTACACTGGATGAGGTGATGCGAAGGCACATCGAGGAGGCATTGCGGCGTTGTGCGGGTCGGATCGAAGGGCCCCGCGGGGCGGCCGCCCTATTGGGAATCAATCCCCACACCCTGCGATCACGCATGAGAAAGATGGGAATCTGCTGGGCCAAATTCCGTACCGAGAACGGGGTTTCAAGGTCATGAATCTCTATCTGATCATCTTAAAACAAACCCTCACGTTGAAGGGACTTACGGCAAGACCAGCTTTCGCGTCCCACAAAACGCCTTCCAAAATCCCAAAGATGGAATCAGCAAACTTCCTGTGTGCTTGGTTGTTCGTTTTGGGGAATCCAATATGATTAAAGAGTCGGCCCTGCTTGCCGTTAACCGAAGAGGGTTTCGTTGTTAACCGAGTTTAGAAGTCAGGGAATCGTCGAAAAAATGTCAACTCAGATTGAAGCCGCCCGGGCGGGGATTATCACACCCGAAATGGAATACGTTGCCAAATCGGAGCACCTCCCGGTGGAAACCGTTCGGGATGAAGTTGCCCGCGGGCGAATGGTGATACCGGCCAACAAGATTCACCTTAAGAAGGATCTGCGCCCCATCGGGATAGGGATCGCATGCCGAACGAAGATCAATGCCAATTTGGGCAACTCGGCCCTTCAAAGTGATGTGGCGTGTGAACTGGAAAAGGTCTTTTGTGCGATTAGCTTGGGCGCCGATACCGTGATGGACCTCTCCACGGGTCCGGACATCACGGCGATTCGGCAGCGAATCATCGATGCCTCGCCTGTGCCCGTGGGGACAGTCCCTATTTACCAGGTTGCCGAAGAACTCGGGGACATTGCCGAGATGACCCCGCAGCATTTCTTGGATGTGGTGGAACAGCAGGCAACCCAGGGCGTCGATTACATGACGATTCACTGCGCCCTACTACGGGAGCATCTGCCTTTGGTATCGCGGCGAGTGACGGGCATTGTCAGCCGCGGCGGGGCCTTGATCGCCCGCTGGATGACCGTCCACCAGGCCGAAAACCCCCTCTACACCCACTTTGATGACCTCTGCGACATCATGCGGCAATATGATGTCACGTGGAGCCTCGGAGACGGGCTTCGGCCAGGGTGTCTTGCTGATGCCAGCGATGAGGCCCAATTCGCGGAGTTGAAAGTCATGGGTGAACTCGGTCGCCGGGCCCGTGAGAGGGGCTGCCAGGTCATGATCGAAGGGCCGGGACACATCCCCATGGACCAGATTGAGCGGAACATCCGGCTCCAAATGGAGTGGTGCGACGAGGCCCCGTTTTACGTCCTGGGACCGGTGGTTACCGACGTCGCCCCCGGATACGACCACATCTCAAGCGCCATTGGGGCTGCCATGGCCGCTTGGTACGGGGCCGCCATGCTCTGTTATGTCACACCTCGAGAACACCTGGGCCTGCCCACACTGGAGGATGTCCGTCAAGGCGTTGTGGCGTACAAGATAGCGGCCCACGCTGCCGATGTGGCACGGCATCGACCAGGTGCCCGCGACTGGGACGACGCCTTAAGCCGCGCCCGTTACCGGTTTGATTGGAACGAGCAATTCCGATTGGCCATCGATCCGGAAAGGGCACGGCAAATGTGGGAAGAGACCGCCCGCCCTGGTACGTCGCCCAATGCCAAATATTGCAGCATGTGTGGGCCTAAGTTTTGCTCGATGCGGCTCTCGCAAGATGTGGCCCAATCGCAACAGTCAGCCAATGATCCCCAGCCTTCCCATGTCCCGGGGGACGCTTAAGCTCACCAGCCGTGACACCTTGCAGTTTGAACACTCGGCAACGGCTGTCAAGGTAGTCGAGTAACGACCACGAAATAGAAGCCTCGCTGGGTCCCATTAGGAAGCGTTAGGAATGTTTGCAGGCGGGCCTTCCCCGCAGGCAAATTGGCCTCAAAGATGATTTCTTCGGCATTGGCTGGGATTGGCTTTTCTTCTTCAAACAGTCCTTCCACGACCAAGCGGGCCTTTCCCTGGGGCAACTTGGTGGAAGCGTGGGCCGGGCGATCGCGGAGGGCAAAACGATATCGCCCGGCCTTGGCGAATTCCACAGCCCAAAAGCCGTTGCCCACCATCCCCTTCTCCATCTGCGACTGGTCCCATGGAACCGATTCGCCGTGCCAATCGTGGGAACACAACGTGGCCGGGTTTTCCTCGTCGGATCCGAGCACCAATTCGCAATACTCGCCAAATCGCTGGGAGACGTCCGCGTACCAGGCTTCGTACCTCGCCCGAAGCTCATTCACGACCTCGGCATTGGCCGCCGCAATATCCTTTGTTTGTCCGGGATCCTCCTTGATGTCGTAAAGCTGTTGACCATCAATCAACCGGTATCGCTCAGTCAGAACGGCAGACAATCGCCAGGGAACCGGATGATCAATACGGTTAACCTGGACGAATAATGTCCGCTCGGGAAACGTGGCAGTTCCGCCGGCAAGATACGGTTTGAGGCTTATCCCGTCAAATTTCACTTCGCTGGGGGCCGGGATGTCGCACAGATCAAGCAGTGTGGGGAAAAGGTCGATGTGTGCCGCCAAGTGGGTGAAGTCTTGGCCAGCCGGGAGACGTCCTGGCCAGCGGATGAAACAGGGGACGCGATGACCACCGTCGTATTGGGAGCCTTTCTTTCCCCGCATTCCGGCGTTGAAACCACTCCCGGCGGTCCCATTATCCGTCATGAAGATGAGAATTGTTTGGGATTCCAGTTTCAATTCTCGCAATAGCCCCATTAGTCGCCCCATATTCTCGTCGATGTTGGTAATCATCCCATAGAATTTTGCCAAAGCGTCAGGCAGCCCGGCTTGGCGATACGGTTCAGCATAGCGCTCTTCAACCTGAAGCGGGGCATGAGGCGCATTCGTGGGAAGATAGACAAAAAACGGTTCTTCGCGGTGCGCCTGGATGAACTCCATGGCCCTTTTAAAGAAGATGTCCGTACAGTAACCTTCCTCCTTCTTCCATTCACCATTATGGTTGAGTGTTGGCGAGAAGTATGTGTTTCCCCAATAGTCCGGTCCCTGACCGATGCCACCCCCGAAATGGATGAGGCATTCCTCAAATCCCCGGTTCCATGGGTGATAGGGGTAATTGTCTCCGAGGTGCCATTTTCCAAAGATAGCCGTTCGGTACCCCGCACGGCGAAAGACATCCGCCATGGTCGTCTCATCTCGCCGCAAAATAGAACGGCCCATGATCGTATGCCAAACCCCGGTTCGGCAGGAGTAACGGCCTGTCATCAAGGCCGCACGGGTGGGCGAGCACGTGGGATCGACGTGAAAATCAGTCAGCCGCACGCTTTCCTGGTAGAGCCGATCTAAATTGGGGGTCTTGATGACCGGATTACCATGGCAGGCCAAATCGCCATAGCCCTGATCATCCGTAATCACCAACACGACATTGGGGCGTTCCGCACCACTCCCCTGGCTTGCCTCAACAAGTCCCAGCGAAGCCAATAAGGTCAGCATTAACAACCACGAAACCCAGGTCAGGTACACGTCCCGGCACATCATAGTCACCAATGTTTTCATCTGAGACCTCCCCGTAAACGGAAATCTGATCTAAGAGAGCATCTGTTCCAAAAGTCGTTTCATTCTTGCGCTGGCTTAAAGGATGGCGTACAACCAACCAAGCGGCAAAGGCCCTTCCGCGGCCGGGAACATCTTGACGGCTTTTCGAGCGTCAACCTAGGATAACGGTTTACAGCTTTTAGCAGAACAGGCCGCCCATGCCTGGCAAGGCGTTCCATTTTGTCGAAGATGATTATCGGAAAAGTGGCCTTTCGTGGCAATCATGGGAATAGGCACCCAATATGGACAGCCTTAAAGTCGCTATTATCGGCTTCGGAACCATCGGCTCTGGTGTCGCAAAATTGCTATTGGAACACGGTGACCGGATTGCTCGGCGGGCGGGGCGGCCGATCGAGCTTGTCCGGATTGTGGACAAGGACCTTGTCCGGCCCCGCAACGTCACGGTGCCAAAGCATCTTTTGACCGACGATTTGGACGCCGTAATCAAAGACCCCAACATTGCCGTGGCGGTCGAACTGATCGGCGGCGTGGAACCAACGCGTTCCATTGTCCTGTCGCTTTTGGAGCACGGCAAAGACGTGGTTACGGCCAACAAGGCCCTATTGGCGGAGCACGGCCCCGAGCTATTTGAGGCTGCACGACGTTTGGGGCGTTCGATATCCTTCGAGGCCGCGGTAGCGGGCGGGATTCCGATCATTGCGGCTATCGGCGAAAGCCTGACCGCCAACGAAATTACCTCGATCCACGCCATCCTTAATGGTACCAGTAACTTTATCCTGACTCAGATGGAGGAACGTGGTCAGGAGTACGCCGCCGCTTTGGCGGAGGCCCAGCGACTGGGCTACGCCGAGGCAAATCCTTCCATGGATGTAAGCGGTGCCGACGCGGCCCAAAAACTCGCAATTCTCGCTCAGCTCGCCTTCGGTGCCCAAATTAATTGGAGGGATATCCCGCGGGTGGGGATCGACACCGTCCAGGCGGAGGACATGCGGTATGCTCGAGAGCTTGGGTATCACATTCGCCTGTTGGCCGTAGCTGAACTAATCGACGGTGAGCTTGAGTTGCACGTATCGCCTACATTGGTCCGGGAGGGGACACCCCTTGGTGAGGTCCGCGGGGCATACAATGCCGTCCGCGTCGTGGGTGATGCCGTTGGTCGGGTCTTTTTCCATGGCTTGGGAGCTGGCCAAATGCCGACCGCCTCGGCGGTGGTAGCCGATATCATCGACACTGCGGTTGGTCGGGCGGCCATCACATTCCGCACGCTGCGATTGTGGAGCAACGACGGTCCCCACATTGGCTTGCGTAACCCGGATATGGCCCGAAGTCGGTTTTACCTTCGCTTCCATGTTCAAGATCGGCCGGGTGTCCTGGCCGAGATCGCCGGCATCTTGGGTCGAAACCAGATTTCCATCGCATCTGTCATCCAACATCAGACAGAAGAAGAGACGGAAGGCGTTGTGCCATTGGTGATCATGACTCATACCGCGGCGGAAGGCCCCATGCGGAAGGCGATGGCTGAGATTGACAGATTGCCGGTGGTTCGTCCGGGCAGTGTGTGGATGCGGGTGCGGGATTGATAGGAGTTTTGTGGCTGTGAACCTTTAATTCCTGAGCTTCCTCGTAGTAAATCTACCAGACAATGGTTCAAGCGATATGAGAAAATACGCAATTGTTATTCCCGATGGCTGCGCCGACGAACCCCAGGAAAGCCTCGGGGGAAAGACTCCCCTTGAGGCCGCTGATATTCCGGCCATGGATGCTGTTGCCCGCGCTGGGGTTGTCGGCCAGGCCAATCACGTTCCACGCTCCCTGCCGCCGGGCTCGGATGTGGCCAATCTGAGTCTTCTCGGCTACGATCCGGTTGCGCATTACACAGGTCGGGCACCACTGGAGGCAGCCGCCCAGGGCATTCCTCTCGGCCCCAATGATTGGGCGATCCGCTGCAACCTGGTCACGATCATCGATCAGGTGATGCGAGATTTTACGGCCGACCACATCTCAACCGGGGAAGCCCGCGAGTTGATGACCACCCTTCAGGAAAAGCTGGGAACGCCCCAACTCCAGTTCTTTCCTGGTGTGAGCTATCGTAACCTTTTAATCTATCGAGGTGGGGACAAGCCGGCGCCGTTTTCGCGTGACACCGTGACCGTTCCCCCTCACGACCTGACCGATCAAAGCGTGATTGACGCTTATCCCCGTGGTCCCGGCAGTGACTTGTTGACTCGGTTAATGTGCGAAAGCGCGGAAATCTTTGCCAACCACCCAGTCAATGTGGCCCGGCAAAAGGCAGGAAAGCTGCCGGCTACGAATATCTGGCTGTGGGGACTTGGGGGAGCCCCGCAGTTACCGCCGTTTCAACAACGATATGGGGTCACCGGGGCGATGATCACGGCGGTTGACCTTCTTCGCGGCCTGGCCGCCTTGTTCGGATGGCGACGGATTGATGTTCCTGGAGCAACCGGTTACATCGATACAGATTACGCCGCCAAGGGACGCTACGCTATTGAAGCCCTAAAAGAAGTGGACCTAGTATGCGTTCACATCGAAGCCACTGACGAGGCCTCGCACGAGGGTGACGCCGAGGCAAAAATCCAAGCCCTAGAGGCGATCGATCAGAAAATCGTGGCCCCCTTGTGGGAGGCCCTTCAAAGTTATGGGGATTATAGGATTCTTGTTTCACCCGATCATCCTACGCCACTCAGGTTGAAAACTCACGCCCACGGCTACGTTCCCTTTGCGATTGCTGGGACGGGGATTCCCACCAGTGGCGCGACGGGCTACAACGAGCGGACGGCGGAAGAATCGGGGATTATCTTTGAAGAGGGTTGGCGTGTGATGGAGTATTTCCTTCGGGGTGAATCGCCACCTTGAGTGGCTGCTCACGACAGGTTCGTGACCACCAGCAGGGTACTTGATTGGGTGAAAGAGATTCCTTTTTGGAATACGCAGTTAGAAACAGTTGAGTCAAAGATTGGAACAAGGATTGCGCACAATGGCAGTGTTAGTTCAAAAGTTTGGTGGGACAAGTGTCGCCGATGCAGAAAAAATCCTAGCGGCTGCCCGAAAAGCCATTCGGGCCAAGCTTCAGGGTTATCAGGTTGTGACCGTTGTCAGCGCAATGGGTCACACTAGCGATCATCTAATCGAATTGGCGAAGCAAATCGACCCTGAGCCTCCGGCCCGGGAAATGGATATGCTGCTTTCGACTGGCGAGCAAGTCAGCGTTGCCCTCATGGCCATGGCAATCCACCGCCTAGGGCATCGGGCCATCAGTATGACGGGGGCCCAGATGGGCATTTACACGGATAGTACCCACACCAAGGCCCGCATTCGATCCATCTCTACAGACCGGATTCGACAACTGCTCGACGAGGGCAATATTGTTATTGCGGCAGGATTCCAAGGGATCACCGACACCGCCGATATTACGACCCTGGGACGTGGGGGAAGCGACACCACGGCGGTTGCCCTAGCTGCGGCGTTACGGGCGGAAACCTGCGAGATTTACACGGATGTCGATGGCGTCTATACGACCGATCCCCGACTGGTCCCAGAAGCCCGCCGAATGAGCCGCATCAGTTATGACGAGATGCTCGAATTGGCGACGGCGGGGGCCGGGGTGATGCACAATCGCTCCATCGAGTTTGCCAAGCGGTTCTCAGTGCCCGTCCACGTACGGAGTAGTTTCAGCGACTTGCCGGGAACCATCATTTCGTGGACGCCAGAATCGCGGGACGTTCCTGTGTGCGGGGCGGCCGCGATCCTTAAGGAAGCACGCATCACCGTTCGTGGTGTGCCCGATAAACCCGGCAATGCAGCCGTTATTTTCTCGCGTTTGGCTGCCCGGAATATTCCCATGGACATGATCGTGCAAAACGTGGCGGCAGGCGGTCGGGCGGATATCTCCTTCACGGTGTTTCAGGAGGAGCTTCCCGCCGCCTTGCGGGTTGTGGAAGAGACAGCTCGCGAAATCGGCGCCGAGGGTGTGACCTATGATGAAAATGTTGCCAAGGTCTCGGTGGTTGGTTTGGGAATGGCCAAACAACCGGGCGTGGCCCAACGGATGTTCCGGGCCTTGGCCGATAAGGGAATCAATATCCTCATGATCACGACCAGTGAGATCAAGATTTCCGTGCTGGTGCAACGGGATCAGGCCGTGGAGGCTTTACGCACGGTCCACCAAGCCTTTGAGCTGCACAAGGAACCGCCGAGTGTGGCCGAGGAAAGCCGCCCTGAGGTCGTCGCCAACGACCGCGAACGGATTATCGGTCGCCTTCACGGTATGGAGGACCTTGTCATCGAGTCGATTTGTTTGGACGAAACCCAGGGATGTGTCACGCTTAGCGAGATTCCCGATCGCCCCGGCCTTGCTGCCAAGCTGTTTCGCCAGGTGGCGGATAGGAACATCGTCGTCGATATGATCGTGCAAAGCGTGGGGCGAGAAGATAAAGCCATGATGAGCTTCACGGTACCACAAGGGTCGTACGAGGAGGCCATGACAGCGTGCCAGGCCTTTGCCGAAGAGATTGGGGCCGCACCACCCACGGGTCGCCCGAGTGTTGCCAAACTGTCGATCCTCGGTACCGGGCTTAAGAGCCACATTAGTGTGGCCGGTCGCACCTTCCAGGCCCTCGCTGCTGCCCAAATCAATGTGGAAATGATCAGTACCAGCGAAGTTCGCCTGAATGTCGTGGTAAGCGGCGATACGGGACGGCAGGCCCTCGCCGTACTACGCCGTGAATTCGCCCCAGAACTCATCGAGTGACGCCGGCAACCAGCTTTTAGCTCCGTAAAAATCAGATACGGTGGGGACACGCAATGGTGCGATGTCCCCACCGTGATTGCATATTTCCCTGGTCAAACAGGTATTGATCTTACTGGTTTTAAGGGGTGGCCCCGTCCCGTAAGCCACTCAGTTCCCGCCGAGTACGAATCTCATCCACGATCCGCTGGATAACCTGCTCTTTACTCCTAGCACCACGACTAGAACCCCCGAGACGCGTTAACACCTCTTTCAGTTGCTCCAATGTCAATCCTGAATCCCGCAGTGCGCCTTCAATCTGCCCAATGGGAAGGGTCATCAGATGGTCTTTGAACTCCTCGAGATCGACTACTTTTTTGACACTCCGCTGCGCTTGACGCGACGATCTGGCTCTGCCGGCCGACTCGAAGGGCTTCAAGAAATCCCTGACGCGATCAAGTGACTCAGGAATACGCCTATCTATCATCTGTTCCCGGGTGGGGATCTTTTCAATCGCAACACGCAAATCCTGCAAAAACCCTATAATCTGCTGCACCGATGTAGTGACTTCGTTCCGGAACTCCTCAGTCGGTAACAAGTTAAAAACGCCACTAAGCTCTTCAAGCACCTCTAACGTCGAAGCTGACTGCCTTTTGGCCATAATCCATCCTTTCACATTGACATTGGGAAACACTCCTACGAAGCGCCCTGGAAAAGGGCGTCCTTTTATTTCATTGCCACTGTCTCATAGCTCACCGCTATGACAGCGTCTCAGGTATTCTTCGGTAATGGCTTCGTATTCCCGCCGTTCCGCCGCCATGGCTGGATTGTTTCCCCGCGCATGCCACACGGGGAGATTCTGCTCCGCTGCCTCGCTGTAGCCGATCAATTCTGTGGTGGCTGTAGCGAAAACTGGATCAGCCAAACTACCCTCGCCAATATAACTCGATAGATCCTCACGCAGCCGGTTGAGCACGTCCTGATGCTGGCCTGCCCGACGCATTTTAACAGCAATAATACCGGCAAACCGGGCAAACGAAACCTCTCTCCCAAGGATGGCCGCCACTCGCCGAATCCGCTCGCGGATATCTCGTATCTTACGAATGAGGATGGGCACCCCAACCGACGAAAGGTGTTCCGGAACCACGGTAATGACATACCAGTCAGAGGCGGCCAGGGCATTCTGGGTCATCAAATAGAGATTGGGCGGGCAATCGATGAGGATATCGTCATACTCGCTGCGGACTTCATCAAGTGCCAGACGCAAAAAGTCCCATTCTCGCAACACGCGCTCCGCCACCTGTTCCAAGACCTGAAATGCGTTCCCCGTCCGCGCGGCAGAAACAGTCGGCAGTATTCCCCCAATATCTTCGCCCAGCATATCCAGATCACACGGGAGCAGGTCGAGATTCCTCAGCGGACCGTTGTTCAACTGAATCGGCTCGCGGACGATGAAATCCCGTGTACCCAGGCGGCTCTCCTGCCGAAATCGACGATAAAGATCGCGAATTGTGCCCTGTTGGGTCCGAAATTGATTGTACCGGTCATAGCTCATACAAAGCAGCGAAAGATTCGACTGAGGATCAATATCGACCAGCAACACGCGATGACCATGATGCTCGGCTAAACTACACCCGATGTGATAAGTCGTGGTCGTCTTGCCCACTCCGCCTTTGTAGTTGATAAAGGAGACGATCCGCGCCTCGCCCATTTCTCAGCTCCTCGAATCAGACAGCATGAACTTTAACGTCGTTCGTGCGTTGTGGTCACCTGGTGATGGCTTTCCAAAGCCCCTAGATGCAACCAGCGTAACGGGGCTTTTTTGGGCGGTCAACTGTGCGGTTCAGCCGTGCGGTCCGCGGTGTACTTCCTTGAGGTCCTCAAGTTCTTTACAATGGCCCAGATTGAATTAAGGTATCCCCGGAAAAGCGAATGTTCTCAGCCTTGCTCAACTTTACGGAGAACCTTTGAGCTGGGCAGCACCGAACGTTCACACATCAGATAACGCCGTAGGGAAGATCCGCGTGAATCTACGGTAGTCCTTGCAATGCATGATT
>Ga0209508_1002247_pt1 | contig 13191 bp, 6 predicted proteins | sample AD_UKC129_MetaG_FD_184427 | JGI IMG/M metagenome (GOLD analysis project Ga0209508, IMG submission 184427) | Active sludge microbial communities of municipal wastewater-treating anaerobic digesters from Canada - AD_UKC129_MetaG (SPAdes) (version 2) | ecosystem: Engineered > Bioreactor > Anaerobic... | reverse complement strand
GCCCGCTGGAAGGCCGCCTCATAGACGGCATCCACACCTGCCATGGCCCCGGTATGGGAAGCAGCCGCGGCAGCGGATTCCGCAAACCGCCCGGCCTTGTAGGCAACAATCGGCTTGGTCCGGGCAAAGGCACGGGCCGCCGACATGAATTCCCGCGCCTCTGTGATGGATTCAATGTAAAGAATGATGGACTGCGTCTCCGTCTGCGATCCGAAATAGTCGATCAAATCGGCGATGGTGACATCGAGCATGTTGCCCACGGAGACGAAATAGGAGAATCCAATCCCCTGGTCAATGGCCCAATCGAGGACAGACGTGCACAACGCACCAGACTGCGAGATAAACCCAATATGTCCCTTCGGGGGCGTGGCTGCGGCAAAGCTGGCGTTCAAACTGATGCCAGGAACGATGATCCCCAGACAGTTCGGACCAATGATCCGCATGCCGGGATACTTGGCCTGTTCCTCCAAAATTTGAGCCTCAAGCCGCTTCCCCTCATCCCCAATTTCCCGGAAACCGGCGGAAATGATGACAATCCCACGCGTTCCCACTTCGCCCAACTCATGGACCAAACCGGGCACCGTTCGTGCCGGCGTACAAATCACCGCCAAATCGGGGGCATGCGGCAGGCTTGCGACATCTTTATATGCATGGATACCTTGGACGGCCTCTCGCTTTGGATTGACAGGATAGACAACTCCCCGAAATCCGGAGCCGACAAGATTCTTGAGAACGGTATAACCGACACTTGTCGGAGTGTCGCTCGCCCCAATCACGGCGACACGATACGGGTTAAAAATCTTGTTCAGGTTTTCAATACTCACGGCAGGCTCCTGTTGCGTTAAGCTCGTTTTATGGCAAACAAAACCCCATCATGAATCGGCCTCAGGCAAGCCGAGATTGTTCTGCGAAGCGAACGGCTCAACTTTTAAAATAGCCCATCTGTGTCATCGTCGAAAGTGGCGCAAAGATTGACGGGCGGGAAAAATGCCGCGCTTTGCCAAGCATGAAACGATTGTGCGGGATGAAACGGCTAGGCGACCTTAAGCGAACGCAAGGAACAATATGGCTTACTAAAACTGTCACAAATCACAAAAACCTACTTGTCAGCTCTACTTTTGTTACGGGGGATTTCATCCGAAAGTTTCCACTTCCTACAGATTCCATCATGCCGCGGTTGTCGAAAGCCGCAAAACCTGGATAATGAAGGACCTCGCCAGTGGTTCCATAGCCCGTGGTCTGAAAGATCTCCGAAAATCCAGATTGTACCGCAGGGGACTAAGGGACAGGTCCTTTGTAACCGTGGGATGACAGCGGCAATTGTGATAAAAATTTCATGGAATCGTCACTACAAGAACCAGCACTGACCGACGAACAGCTTGTCGAAAAGGCGCGAAACGGTGATTTCGAGGCATTTGAGACCCTCGTCAATCGCTACGAACGCCGTGTGTTCTTGCTCGCCCTACGAATCGTGCGTCGGTCCCACGATGCGGAAGAGGTTGTTCAGAAAACCTTCCTAAGTGTTCTTGAACACCTTTCGGACTTTCGCGGTGACTCGGCATTTGCCACCTGGCTCTTGAAGATCGCCACCAACCACGCGCTCGGGCTGCTTCGACGGGAGGCCCTCCGTACGACCCTGCCTCTTGCTGGTGGTTCCCACGACGTTGAGGACGACGATGGATTACCCAAGCCCCGCTACATTGCGGAATGGCGTGACTCTCCGGATGAGATTGTCTCTCGCAAGGAGACGCGCGATTTGGTCGAGCAGGCCCTCCAGGAGTTGGATGAAAAATACCGTCTGGTATTTGTGCTGCGTGATGTGGAGGGGTTTTCCACAGCCGAAACTGCCCAAATCCTTAATTTGACCGAGGCGAACGTCAAAGTCCGACTTCTTCGGGCACGCTTGATGTTGCGGGAAAAGCTCACGGAGCTGTTTGGTGACCCAGAGCGCGTCCTTCCTCCTCACTCCCACGAGGAGTAAACTTCGTCTTTTCCATCGCCAGGCAAAAGCCTTGGCTCAGATACAGCCGTACTGCCCATGCAGTCACCCCGCCTTGGCGACCTTCATCGGAAACCTCGGCTCTGCCGTGTCGTCACATTGAAACGGCAACAGTCTTATCCGAGTTAATCCCGGGCACCGCGCCGGGCAGGCCGATTCCATTTCAATCCGGCGTCGTCTTCTAGCCCGCGAATCCATCGCATCGCGATCTCGTTGAACTCGATCTGCCCTGCCGCCAAGTAAACTGGGTCAGTTTGCCGGAAGAACATTTCCCGCAATTGCTCAATCGGAGGTTGATACTCAATTACCCGGACCAAATAGATGATCGATTGCGGTCGGTTCCAGGCTTTGCCCGTCTCCCCAACGCCCAAGGAAAAGACTGCTGCCATGAAATCGTTGCTGAGCCCTTCAACGGCGTCCTTATCCACAATCAACCCGCTTGCCGGATCCTTGGTACGCACTTTGATGCTGCCCAACCGCGGTTGAGGGTTTGAGGACCGAGCCAAATCCAATTGCTCAAAAGTTAGCCAACTGAACGGTTCTGATTGAATCACTTCTGGCAAACTCAAGTCTGGATGAGCGGCTCGAAATTCGCTCAGGGATTTTTGTTCCTTATTGACCTTCTCGACAATTGCCCCTATTTCGCTTTCTGCAATTTTTCGTGCCTCAGCCATTCGCCATGCCCGAATGACGTTCTCCCGCACCCCCGGCTCATCGAGTTCTGGCACGCGCTCGTCAGTCTTCGCAATAAGCCAACAAAGGTACTGGTTTTGCTCGGTATCGGACGTCCGTACGGTGATGAACTCCCCCAGATTGAAGACGGACCGTACGAATGGCGTCCCCTGCAAATCGTACGACTTTCCGATATCCAGTTTCGCCACTGTCCAAACATCGGCATCCTTGACTGCAACAAAATCGATATTCTTTTCCTTGGCGAGCTTCTCCAGATCAGGCCGAACTGGTTCTTTGGGAGCCGGACGCTTTTGCTTCTTCGCATCTTCCAATTCGCTCAGATAATTGGCCCAATCCGTTTGATAATCCCGCATCACCTCTTCGAGCTCATCAAGGGCTTGCTTAATCCGTTCCGAAATGATCATGGCCCGAACTCGCTCCTTGACCTCCTCAAAGGGTTGGTACTTTGAAGCCGTTCCTTCCGGCTCCTTGCTTTGGGATACGGCTCCGGATGAAACTTCGGGCGCGGTTGGCGTCGTCATGACCGGACCTTCCGTCGGGACAGAAGTCCCCGGGGGCGGAGCGGCAGTCTCCGTTCTTGCCTCCTGCGGTGCCTTTTCTGGTTCAGCAGTTGCCGACGGCTGCGATTGGCCCTGTTTGTCTTGCTCGGCCTGGCCCATCGAAGGTTCTTGGGACGGCGATTGCCCCTCCGACGATGCCGCCATTTGACTCGGGGCCTCCTGCTGACTTGCAGACTCCTGGGAATCGCCCATCCCCTCGGCACGGGGCTCGGCAGGAGCATCGGTGGTCGAATCTACTTTTTCGGTCTCCGAACCTGCCGAGTCCTCGACCAATGATACCAGACGGAAGGGGCTCACTGCATGAGCATTGCCAGTACCCTCATGAGTCGAGGGACCATTTGTCTTCTTCTCATCGGTGCTAGGTTGTTCGGAAGTCTTCTCGGCAGATTGACTCTCGCTGGGAAGGGGATTCGACTCCTGTTTAGCGTTCGCAGTGCTGTCATCGGCCCTGGCGTTGTCATCCTTCGGAGTGGTAGGCGTCTCCCCAGCTGGCGGTGTTACGCCACTGGGCTGCGATGAGTTAGACGGAGGTGTGTTCACGCTCTCGCTTGTCGTCGTTGGTGAAGAAGCCGGTCGCGCAACAAACTCATCCTTGTGTTGTTCGTAATAGTTGCGCAGCTCCTCATCGGACAGTTTGACATTGACCAGCCACTTCTGAAGATCTCCCTTCAGATACTCCACCGTCACTTTAGCGGGGATTTTAAACCCAGGCTCGGGAGACGATGGATCCGGTAACTTTTCCTTATGCGATTCAAAATACTCCCGCACTTGTTGATCGTTGGGAGTTGGTGCTCTCTCGTAATACCGTTCGACGGGAATCCCACATAGCTCAATTGCGGCCAACCTGTTGAAGCGAAGGAAATACTCCCATCGCATAGCGGGGGTTTCACCAGCAAAGCCGGGTTGCAAACTAAACATGTCAAACCCGGCAAGCTGGAGATACCGAAGGACCAAGATCTCCCGTCGAAGCCCGCGAAACAGCGTATCCTCTTGGATTTGGTTTTGAGACAGTAACTGGGCCAAATCAGCCGGGGAAATCGACACACCTGAGGCGTTGATCAGCCCCCGAATAAATTCGTTGATCACCTCATCTGTAACCTTAACTCCGGCAATTTCGGCATACTGCGAAAACAGCCAGGTTTGCACGAGTTGCTCCTCGGTTGCCTCCCCCATCACGGCGAGAAAATAGCGAATGCGAAAAGAACTTCCGCGAGATTCGTCAATTCTCCGACCGAGCGCCTCTAAAAACCGCCGGACCGTATTATGCTCCATCCAAAGGTTGTGAATGTCAATTTCCGACAGCTCGCCGAATTTCTTCGTGGAAACGACCGACTGGACGGCGCGGCCCTGGCGGGTCTGCAACCACTGCAAAAAGCTGGGGATGACGACGAAGCTGATCATCGAAAGGAGAAAGAGTCCGACCAGCAGGACCTTTGCGTTTTTGCGGAAAACTTTAAACGGGCTTGCCATAACGGGATCGCTTCCGTAATGCTAAATTCAACCCCTCGTCAAGAACGAGGCTCCAACTTAACCCGAACTCCACCCGCAAGGGGGCGTTTAGCAACCACAAAATGGCCCGTCGGCCGGGCCGTAGCGATATCCATCCTCGCCCCTGGAGGCGAGGAATTGCAGAAACTGCCAAGAACCATCATTCTAAGTTCTCGGCGACGAAATGGAAATGCCATCTCCGCTTTCGGCAAGCCTTGTCAAAAAGCCCACGATGCGCTTCAGAAAGAATTTGGGTGCCAGTTTGCTACGGCCCTGTCGTGCGGTGTTTGAGACGGGTTAAAGCAGTTTTCCCTCGCGCTATTTGGCGGATTTAAACGACGTCCCGAGCGTCCGCCCACGGGAATCCCCCAGGCTAGGGTGGGTTATATAGGTCCAGAGTGCACCTTTCCGTTTCCAGGTGGTCTTGGAAAGATTTCCAATACAGGTTATCACAAATCGGGTGGTACTTCGGGTGCGCCCAGCTCCTTGGCACGGCAAAGAATGTATTAGGGGCAAATGGTAACGGGCAAGCCCTTAGGCCAGTAAATTTGTAGGCGAGGGTGTTATCGAGCAAATAATATCCGATTTTTGGTGAGAAATGGCAAAAAAGAAAGCAGCTATCCCCAAATCTTCTGGGACCGAAAAACAGAAGAAACTCGTCATTGTAGAGTCGCCAACCAAGGCTCGCACGATCAGCCGTTTCTTGGGCGACGAGTTCGTCATTGAGGCGAGCCTGGGCCATATTCGCGACCTGCCCGAAGGAGCGAAACAGTGTCCACCGGAAATCCGCTCCAAACCTTGGGCATATCTTGGTGTTGACATTGAACACGATTTCCAGCCGATTTATGTCATTCCGAAGGAGAAGGCCAAACAGGTTCAGCAGCTCAAGAAAGCCATGAAAGGGGCCTCGGAGCTTTTCCTGGCAACGGACGAAGACCGGGAGGGTGAGGCGATTAGCTGGCATCTGTGTCAGGTGCTGCAGCCGAACATTCCCGTGCGGCGGTTAGTGTTTCACGAAATTACCCGCGACGCGATCTTGGCTGCCTTGGCCTCCCCCCGGGGAATCGACGAGAATCTTGTTCGCGCCCAGGAAGCCCGGCGTATCTTAGACCGGTTATTTGGGTACGAGATTTCGCCTCTTCTGTGGAAGAAGATTGGCTCGCGCCTTTCGGCAGGCCGAGTTCAGAGCGTGGCCGTGCGGCTGATCGTGGAGCGTGAGCGTCAGCGAATGGCGTTTGTCAGCGCCAGTTACTGGGATTTGATTGCGGATTTTGCGACGCAGCGCAACGAACAGTTATCAGCCGAGTTGGTGAGTGTGCACGGAAAGGCCTTACCCACGGGCAAGGATTTCGATCCCAACACAGGCCAACTGAAAACGCCGGGGTTACTTCTGCTCGACGAGAAGGCCGCCGAGGAGTTGATCCAACAACTAAGGGCAAAAGGTGCCCAATCCCCGTCGGGAGAGATTCAGGGAGTCGTCATTCAGGCTGAAGAAAAGCATTACACATCGCGGCCGGCTCCGCCCTTCACCACGAGTACCCTTCAACAAGAGGCCAATCGCAAGTTCGGTTTTACAGCCCGTTATACGATGCAATTGGCCCAGCGGCTTTACGAAAATGGGTACATCACCTACATGAGAACGGATTCAACGAACCTGGCCCAGGAAGCCATCAATGCCGCGCGCAATCTGATTCTCCGACAATATGGCGAGGACTATCTCCCAGATCGGCCCCGGTACTATCAGACTCGGGTCAAGAACGCCCAGGAGGCGCACGAAGCGATTCGCCCTGCCGGGCATGAGTTTGCCTTGCCGGAGTCTTTGCGAGGCGAACTTTCGCCCGATGAGTTTCGACTCTACGATCTCATTTGGAAGAGGACTATTGCCTGCCAAATGGCGGATGCCCGCGGCCGGCGGATGACCGTGCAAATTGATGTGGATGGGCTCGTCTTTCAGGCTACCGGCAAGACGATCGACTTTCCAGGGTTCCTCCGCGCTTATGTGGAGGGAGCCGACGACCCAGAGGCCGAGTTGGCCGACCGGGAGACCATTTTGCCACCGCTACAGACCGGGGAACATGTTGTCTTGCGCGATGTGGAGGCCAAGGGACACGTGACCCAACCCCCGAGTCGCTACACCGAGGCAACCTTGACTAGAACGCTTGAGGAACTTGGCATTGGACGTCCCAGTACCTACGCGACGATCATTGACACAATCCTCGAGCGAAACTATGTCACCAAGAAGAACAATTCGCTTGTCCCAACCTGGACGGCCTTCGCCGTCTGCCAGCTCCTCGAAAGGCACTTTGCGGAGATGGTGGACTACTCCTTCACTGCCCAGATGGAAGATGAGCTTGATGCAATTAGCCGTGGCGAATTGAACTGGGTAGATTACCTCAGAGAGTTCTACTTTGGAAATTCACGGCCGGGACTCAAAAAACTTCTTGAGACGAAGATCGCGGAGATCGACGCTCGAGAGATTAATCGGATTCCGCTTCGCTCGCCTGGTTCGGCCGCCGACAACGAAAAACCGATTTTCGTTCGGATCGGCCGCTACGGACCAATGTTAGAATGGGGTGAAAAAAGGATTCGCCTGCCTGAAGACCTCTCGCCTGATGAACTGACATTAGACAAAGCGAAGGAGCTGTTCAGCAAGGCGGAAGAACGAGAACAGCCGATCGGCCACTGTCCGCAAACGGGGCTTCCGGTGTATCTGCGGAGTGGGCGGTACGGGTGGTACCTTCAGCGGGGTGATGGCCACGATAGCAAATCAGCCGAGCGCGTGTCGTTACCTCCCGATGTCCATCCGGAATCGCTCGATCTGAGCACGGCCCTTAGGTATTTTGAGTTGCCGCGCAAGCTCGGGGAACATCCCGAAACGGGCGAACCGGTGGAAGTCTGGATCGGCCGGTTTGGCCCGTACGTCAAGTGTGGCCAGGAAACGCGTTCATTGCCGGCAGACAAATCCCCATTTGAAATCACGCTGGAGGAATGCTTGGCCCTCCTCAACGCGCCGAAGGCATCATCGCGTCGAACCATTACGGAACTTCGGCAGTTGGGTGTGTCCCCGGAGACTGGGCAACCTGTTCGGCTGATGAATGGCCGTTACGGTCCCTACGTCACCGATGGTCAGACGAACGCCACAATCCCACGGGAGATCTCACCCGACTCGGTGACCTTAGAGCAGGCCTTGCAATGGTTGACGGAAAAGGCAGCCCAAGGTCCGCGAAAGCGATGGCGCCGAACATCGGGAAAGCGAACAAAGAAGTAACCCCCGGTGGTGACCGCGTGGGCGTGCTGGCTCGACACCAGGTAACAAGAAATAAAAAACCCGCAGCACGCGGGCTGCGGGAAATATCCGTCGCGGGGGTCCTTCCGCGGCGGGTTGTCGGGAACCGGCGATCGGGATAGGCCGACTCCTTCGGCTTACACCAGTTCCTTTTTCGCTCCCACGAGCGTCCGAATCCTTTCGGCTAGCAGATGGGCATCGAAAGGCTTCTTGAACGTCTCATTGATGCCCGAGCGATCGAAGCTCATGGCATTGCCATCATCGGGAAGAAGGGCAATCAGGATCACATCGTTAAACTCGGTGTTACGACGAACATGCTGACAGATCTGCAAAGCCTCCGTGCGACCGATAGAAAAGTCCACCACGATGCAATCGGGGCGGAAACTCTCGGCTTGAATTCCGGCGTCAAAACCACTTGAAGCAACGGCCACCTTGAAGGAACGTTCAGGCGGCAACTCTGCTTTCAAGTTCTCGATGAGCACTTGGTCCTGAGCAACGAGCAAGACCTTCGCGGTCATCTCGTCCTCAAGCTCACCGAGAGGCATTCCGTGTTCTTTCAAAAACTTGATCAGGTATTCGCGGGGAATACGCCGATCCTGCGAACCCGGAATGCGGTATCCCTTGAGACGGCCCGAATCAAACCACTTACTAACGGTGCGCGGGGCAACTTTACAGATCTTAGCAACCTGACCTGTAGTGAAGACCTTCATTGCAGGCTCTCCAAACTGTCACTCGCTTGAGTTGACTAATCCCTATCGGTTTCACCAACCGACCTTCCACACCGCGTTCCCGTGTTTGCGAGTCGCCTCACCACACGCTCCTTCGTGTGGTCCTGACTCCCACTTGGCTCAATTTCGCAAACCGCTGGGTCTCGGAACGCTGGGAACACCCTGTTCCAAAAGTTTCGGCCGTGGCTCAGCTCCATCTGACCCGCGCCTCAGTTCAGTAATGACATCGGCAAACCGGGCCGCCGAAAAACAGTGAAAATTCGCAAAATGGGGAAGGACAGTCCGACCTCGGTGACCTCTATAACGGTCATCTCCTGCTGGTCTGGTGTCCCCGGGGCAGAAGACAGGAACCATCTTCGCGCAGGATTTGACACTTTCCGCGCGGACGGTCAAATATGGTTCCCCAGTCAATCCCCCTGGGACGATTCTCGGATGGCCCTCCATCCATTTCGTCTCATCTCGGAGACAACGGCCCTCCGATTGATTGTTTCGAATCGAGAATGAGAAACTCTTTAAGAAGTTTGACGGGTTGTAGCGAATTCGAGGGTTCGTTCGAAAAGATGGATTATTTGGGACAGTTTGAATGTAATAAAAACTCACCTCAGCATTCGTACTCCATCCAGACTACGCGGCTCGCCCGTTTCTCCCGACATACCTGCCCACCCTGTGCCGTGTTGTTTTTACAAGCGATGTGGGGAGAAATGCGAGAAGTCCGGGGAAGTCTTGCGACTTTCTCCTTTAGGAAGACTTTGCTGATCAGCTCATCCCGGCCAAGCGGATATGCTTTTTGAACCACATGGCCACAGAGCGACTTCCGCCGCCCATAACTCTCCTCCGACCGAATGGTCGAAGAAGAAAGGCAAAGAAAAGGACCTGTTTATAAGCTCGTCAGCGGCGAAAACGCTCACTGATCGCCTTTGAGCTGCTGACTTCTTATCTCGAACATTACGACGCAAGTTATTGATATATCGACACTTATAGCATTCGTGGGGGTGGGACTGCTGCATACATTGCTGCACTTCCTCCACGGACGCGGATGGATGGTCCTCGCTGTGGGCCGACGGACGTGGTTTGTCCGCGGAAAGCCGGATAGCCGGCGCTGATCTTTGACGTTTATGGGTCCTTCCCAGTGAAGGCGATTCGAGAGGGGCCGCGGGAACAATCGCAATGGCGAGTAAAGTTTGTTTTGCGTATCAACATAGTAATGATTGGATTGCTTTGGGAACCGTATCTGCCGCGGCACATGTTAGCTAGTTAACCTGCCCATTCATTAGCGCTGGTCCTATCTCTTTCTGGTGGCGAGCACGCTATATATAGCACTTTTTTTGAAAACCCGCGCACTTGGGCTGAGCTCAGGGACAGAAATACATAGAGGGCACATAAGTTCCAAAGACGTAGCTTGTTTCAGAAAGGGGCAGAATCATGGACATGTCAGAAAGGTTAGCCTACCGTCTTCCACAAGTGGCCCGGCTTTTAGGAATTTCCGGCGACACAGCGTGGCGATGGGGGCAGGAAAAGAAAATCCCGAGTGTATCTCCTGGGAGTGGCCGCAGAAAGACAGTGCCTCTCCCTGGTGAGGCCCTAAAGGCGTGGCTGCGAGAGCAAGGGGGGCAGAATCAAACCAACGGCTAAGGCGATGCCGGACTACCAAGGCGATACGGCAGAACCACGGTGATACTGCGCAACGGGGCCGATACTGCGCAGTCAAGGCAACATCAAAGGGGGCAGACTGTATGACCCTTGACGAAGCGATTAACCGACTAGCGCAATATGGGTGCGAGCCGCAAGAGACCAGGAAGGGCTGGGTGGCCCGCTGTCCCGCCCATGACGACCGCAAGCCAAGTTTGTCGGTGTCGCAAGGGCGGGATGGGCGTGTTCTTATGAAGTGTCACGGCGGGTGTCCACCGGAGGCTGTATGTGCAAAGTTGGGGTTAACTATGGCCGACTTGATGCCACCTAAAGACAACACGCGGACCAGCGGAGCGAGACGCAACGGCAAGGCGAAGCGGGAAATGGTGGGCCAAGTGTTTCCTAAGGCCCGGGACGCGCTGGCCAAACTTCGGCAGACACTTGGCCGTGAAACGGCCATATGGACGTATCACGACGCCAACGAAAATCCTGTCGGCCTAGTGTGTCGATGGGATACCCCACACGGCAAGGAAATTAGGCCCATCAGTTATTACCCCGACGGTTGGCGGATTACCCAAATGCCGCAACCGCGGGCCTTGTACAATCTTCCCGCGGTGTTAAAGGCCGATCCCGAAAGGCGGGTTTGGATAGTCGAAGGCGAAAAGTGTGCCGATGCGTTAGCTAGCCTTAGCCTACTTGCCACCACATCGAGCGGCGGCGCTAACGCGGCTGCCAAAACCGATTGGAGCCCTCTCCGCGGACGGCGGGTGATCATTGCCGTGGACAACGATGACCCGGGACGGCGGTATGGCCAAGCCGTTGCCAAACTGGCCCACGAAGCCGGCGCCCGGGAAATCCGCGTCCTTGATCTAGGCCAACGGTTTCCCAATCTACCGCAAGGCTTCGATGTGGCCGACTTAGTGGAAAACCCTACGGCGATTGGACTAGCCGAAGGCACACCGGCGGATGAATTGCGGAAACTACTCGAAGAATGGGCCGACGAAGCGCCGACCTGGAAGCCGGATGATTCTGAGCCTAACGCTGTGCCGTTGGTGGAGCGATACGAACCGTTTCCGGTGGATGCGCTCCCGGAACCGTTGCGGCGATTCGTGGTGGAGGGCGCGGAGGCATTGCAATGCGACCACGCTCATCTTGCGTTGCCCTTGCTGACGGTGGTTGCGGCGGCTATCGGTAACACCCGACGGCTGCGGTTAAAAAGTGATTGGCTTGTACCGTCTATGCTGTGGGCTGTCGTTGTGGCGGAATCCGGTGGGATGAAGACGCCGGCGCTGCGGTTGGTCTTACGGCCTGTCCGGGAACGTCAACACGCGGCCCTGGAGCGATACGAAGATGCCAAGCGCAAGTATGAAAGCGCTGTACTGCGGTACGAAAAAGACCTGGCAGAGTGGCGGCGGTCTAAGGATACGATGATGGGCCCGCCCGAAAAGCCAGAGCCGCCACAACCAGAACGATTCATTGTTAGCGATACAACGCTAGAGGCATTGGCCCCGTTGTTACTGGAAAATCCGCGCGGGTTACTGTTGGCCTGTGACGAATTGTCCGCATGGCTTGGGTCATTCGACCGGTATGTCACCACCAAAGGTGGTGACGTTGGACGGTGGGTTTCGATTCACTCCGGCGAATCCATCACGGTTGACCGCAAAACGGAACCGCGAACGATATCTATTCCATACCCATGCGTGTCTGTTTGCGGTGGCGTCCAACCCGCAACCTTAACGAGATTAATGGGGGCGTCGTACCGGGATTGTGGACTAGCGGCCCGGATATTGTGGGCCTACCCTCCAAAACGCCGAAAACGCTGGACGGAAGCCGAGATTGACCCGGCAACGCATTCGGCCATTACCCGACTACTTGACCGGTTGTACACCTTACAACCGACCACAGATGAAAAAGGGAGGCCATGCCCGGTGATTCTCGACCTTACGCCGGACGCGAAGGAACTGTGGGCAAACTATTACGACGCCCACGGCACAGAATGGCTTGACTTAACCGGCGAACTGGCGTCGGCATGGGCGAAACTGGAAGAGTACGCTGCCCGCTTGGCCCTGGTGCTCCATTGCGTCCGTGTGGTAACCCGTGATGCGACAACGGATGCCGTGGACGCCGTAAGCATGCAATCCGGCATCACGTTGGCAACGTGGTTCAAACGTGAGGCCCGTCGCGTCCATGCTTTGTTCACGGAGACGGACGAAGAAGCCGACCAGCGGCGGTTAATCGAGTGGATCGAGGCCCGGGGTGGAGCGGCAACAGTCCGAGACCTAACCCATGGGCTGCGCCGGTTTCGGAACAAACCTAGTGAGGCGGAAGAGGCCCTTAATGCCCTTGCAAAGGCCGGTTTGGGGCATTGGGAATCGCCACCGTCAAACCAAAAGGGGGGGCGCCCGACGCGCGTTTTTCGCCTTGTCCCGAGGTGTCACCGTCACCAAAACCTCTGTAAAAGGCCGAAATACGAGGGTTTCGGTGACGGTGACAGTGGTGACACCGAAACTTCACGGCCCCCAAAGACGGAAACCCCAAGTATTATATCCCCCACAAGTGGCAGTGACGCCGGCGCGACTGGTGTTCCCGTGAATGGAAGTGACGATGACGCCGAATGGTTGGAGATCACCTTATGAACCCGATCGAGCTACTCTATCGGCCCGGGGTGGCCGTGGATTGGGTGGATGGGGAGCTGAAATTACGCATCCGCAAGGGGGCGTTGACTGCCGAGGAAATCCAAGCCCTCCACGAAAACAAACCCCTTGTCGGCGGTTGGTTATTACTCCGGCGGCTTTGGGATGCCGGTTA
>Ga0209508_1002246_pt1 | contig 13192 bp, 7 predicted proteins | sample AD_UKC129_MetaG_FD_184427 | JGI IMG/M metagenome (GOLD analysis project Ga0209508, IMG submission 184427) | Active sludge microbial communities of municipal wastewater-treating anaerobic digesters from Canada - AD_UKC129_MetaG (SPAdes) (version 2) | ecosystem: Engineered > Bioreactor > Anaerobic... | reverse complement strand
AAATAGATGAATGAGTTCTTAAATAAAATTCAGAAGTTCAGATTCAATCTCAATCTGCAGGTAGTTTTGCGTTGTTTGATAGTGGCTATTGTTTTTTTTATGCTGGGAATTCATATCTACTATCTGGTGTGGTTGAATGTATCTGCTCAATCTGTGGTTTTAATCTATTTGAACTATATTTTACGCTTTGGGCTAATCTTTTTAATTATCTTGATTTTCTATCGGGGGATCAAGCATTTTTATCGCATAGGACAAACTGCACGCTGGCTGGATAAACAGACAGAACATCAGGATGACCTATATCAAAATCTTTATGAACTCTATCAGCAAAAGGAAGATGAATCCATATTAAAAGTGCTTGCCTCACAAGCAACAGAAAGGTTAAAATCGGTTTCTTATAGGTTACCGAAACTTTTTCCAGCTGATTTATGGTTTCTCATACTTTTTCTTTTAATTGGAATAGGAAGCGTTTGGAGCTTCTCTGCTGACACTTTTCGCTATGCAATGAAGCAATTTGCTGCCATCACACCGGAAACGGTTGCCTATAAATCCACCATTGATGTTATTCCTGGGAATATCACTCTCGGAAGAGGTCAGCAATTAGTAATCCAGGTAGTAGAGCCTGATACACGCTTGCATCACAGGTTATTTTATCGCTGGGATGAAAATTGGAGGGAATTAGGATTGAATAACTATTCCTATACTTTCCCTTCTCTGGAATATACTCTGGAATATTATGTGCAAAATGAAGTGGCAAAAAGTCCTGTTTATAGGGTAGAATGTCTGGATGAACCTTTTGTTAAAAGCTGGGTGATAGATTATCATTATCCTGCTTATACGGGATTAGGAAATGTTCGTGATACCCTGAGTTATGGCAATATAGAGGCTTTCAAACATACGGAAGTCATTCTTTCCATTTCTACTAATATTCCAATAAATAAAGCCATAATGCATTTCTCCGATGGCACTACGCAAACATTGCAGCAAGTTGATGCTAATGATTTTACTACCAGATTAAAAGTATTATCTCCGAAAACCTGGTATCTGGAACTTAATGATATTCTGGGACGCTCTTCAGAACCAGAAGAGAAGAATATATCCATTATTCCTGATAATCCACCTGAAATTCGTATCCTTTATCCCGCACAGGATGTTATGCTGGATCAAAGTTTGCAGCTTCCTTTAATCATATCAGCGAGTGATGATTTTGGATTGAAAAATTTGAGTCTTCATTATCAGGTTAATGACCAACCGGCTCAATCTATAATTTTGCAATCGGTTATTAATACTAAACTCTTTACTACAGACTATCATTTTGATATGAATAATCTGAACCTCCTGCCTGGGGATAATGTGACCTATTGGGCTGAAGTATACGATAATTCTCCTGACCATCAAAGTGCTCAAACGCCTAAATATAAAGCACGCTTTCCCTCTATAGAAGAGATTTATAAAGAAATTGAACGATTACAAAATAAACAAACGCAGGATTTGCAATCCACTCTTAAAGAAGCACGAAATCTGGAAAAAGATTTTGAGAAAAAAAGACTGGAATTGATGAAACAGGATAAAATAAGCTGGGAAGATGCTAAACAGTTGGAAAAGATGCTTAATACTCAGGAGAAACTCACTGAACAGGTGGAAAACATTGCTCAAGACTATCAACAATTGATAGATAAGCTAAAAGCCAATGAAGCCCTTTCAGCTGAGACTCTCCAGAAAATGCAAAGAATACAAGAATTGATGCAGGAAATAAGTACTGATGAGCTTAGAGAGGCAATGAGTAAGGTTAATGAGGCTTTAAGAAATCTGAAACCGGAAGACCTCCGCAAAGCAATGGAAAACCTTAAATTCTCCATGGAGGATTTCAATAAAAAGATAGATCAAACTCTACAGCTCTTGGAAAGTATTAAAAAAGAACAGGCACTGGATAAAGCATTACAAATCTCTAAAGAGATGGAAAAAATGCAAAGTGCCTTGATGGATAAAACTCAGGATCCCACTCAAAGTAATGAACAACTTGCGCAGGAACAAAAAAATATTGCTGATAAATTGGAAAATCTTAAGGAAGCTATGGAACAGGCTAACCAATTGCTGGATCCTTCAAAAGATAAACAGATAAAGCAGGATTTGAATGACTTATTGCAGGAAATGAATAACGGACAATTAAGTCAAAATCTGCAGCAAAGTCAGCAGCAATTACAACAGAATCAGCGTTCTGCTGCCAGTCAATCTCAATCTCAAGCCCTGGAAAAGATGAGACAATTTACCAAAAGATTAAGCGATATGAAGAATGCTATGAGTGGTAGCAGTCAACAGGAAGTAGTCAATGCTATGCAAAAAGCCATTAGAGAATTGTTAATCTTTTCCAAACAGCATGAATCTCTCAAAGCAAGATATAGTCAGGATCCTTATCTCATCATTCCTGACCTTATAGCGGAATATGAAGGTATGCAGATGTCTTTGAATAAACTTTTTAGCATACCTCAGGTCACTATGTTTATACCTCCCAAATTTTATATGGATTTAAGTGATACGGATAGGAGTTTTAAGGAAATCTTTAATAGTGTGAATCAGATGCAGTATTACCAGATTCCTCAGCAACTGGAAAATATTCAAAAGGGCTTGAACCTGATGGTCTATGATTTGATGCAGACTTTAAATAATCCTTCTGCTGGAATGGGTGGTGGTTCTGGAATGCAATCTCTGCTTCAGATGCTGGAACAAATGGGTCAAGAACAGATGGCTATGAATATGCTTGCCGAACAACTTATGATGCAATTACAGCAACAAGGTGGCAGAATGGGGGCAGCTATGCAACAGCAGATACAAAAACTTGCGGCTGAAGAAGAAAGATTAGCTGAAAATCTTAAGCGAGCTTTGCAAAACAATCCCGAAGCACAAAAACAGGGCAATGCTATTCAACAAATCATTGATGAAGTGGAAGCTGTAAGCCGACAACTGAAAAATAATCAACTAACCCCTGAAGTTCTTCAAAGTCAGGAACGCATTCTTTCTCGTCTTTTGGATGCTCAACGCTCAATAAATAAGCGAGAATTTTCCGAGAAAAGAAAAGGAGAAACTGCTAATCCAGAAATTAAACAACAGGCAGTGGAAACAGATTATGAAACTCTTCGGCGTAAAGCAATGCTGGATGATACCTATAGACTTTTTCCGCCTGCCTATCAACAAGTTATCCTGAAATATTTGAAACTACTCAACGAATGATGTCTTGCAAAAAAATATCTTTAATCTTGATTTTCCTGAGTTTGTTCCTTTCTTTATTTGCTCAATACAATGAACGAGATATTCTCACTCAACAAGCCTTCCAGCTTCTGGGACAGAGAAAATTTGCCGAAGCAGAACAGGTCTTTCTTCAGATTCTGGATAAATATCCTAACGATTCCAATAGTGTGATTCAACTTTTAAATATCTATTTTCAGACTTCGCAAATGGATAAAGCGGAAAATCTCTTACGACAGTATAGAAGGATATTACCTGCTAATCAAGCCACTGAACAAGAAATTTTACTATTGATTATGCAAGGTAAACCAGATGAGGCAAAACAGAAAAGTGATGCCTATTTACTCAACCAGAATTATAATCAAAATATCTGCCGTCTACTTGCTTCCTATTTTGAAAGAAGAGGATTTTATGAATATTCCTTGCAAATTTATCAAGAAGCAAGAAGAAGAAAAAATGACCCTGAACTTTTCCGTCTGGAGATTGCTAATGCTGCTCTAAATGCCAGTCTATTTGACCTTGCCCTGTCTGAATATCTGGCTTTTCTGGATAAAAATCCTGCCAATATCTTTTTTATTACCAATCAGTGTAAGATTATTCTGAATCAGAATCCAGAATGTATATCCACTATAGCAGATTATGCTGAAAGCAGTGCTAATCCTGTAATTAAAGAACTCTATGCCAATATTTTGGTCTCTCAGAAACAATACTTAACTGCATTGGAAGTGTATAAATCCTTACCCCAAGACCGTCTGGTTAACTTTGCGGAACAACAATATAATGCTGGAAATGATGAGATTGCGTTGCTTGCTTTTCAATACTTGCAAAGCATTATTTCTGATCCTTTTATCAAAAATTCCTATCGCTTAAGAGAGGCTTTGGTTCACTACAGAAATGGAAGATATGAAGCAACTCAAGAGACCCTTAATCAGATTTTAGCTGATTCTTTAATGACGGAACGACCTTATATCTATCGTCAAAGTGTGAATATGAATGCGAGAAAATTGATGGCTGAAACAACCTTAGCTCTGGAACATAATCCGCAAAAAGCAGAGTATTGGTATAAGGAAGCAAAAAAATTCTGTGCTAATGCTTATGAGATTCAAAATATTGACCTGGCTCTGGCTCGGTTGAAACTCACTCAGGAAGATTATCAATCTGCTTTGAAAATTCTAAATTCTATTCAGGAGCCTATTTTACGAGAAACTCGTGACTACCTTATCTTTAATCTGGAATTGCTTCAAGGAAATATAGAGGTAGCCGATAGTCTGATGAATAATTTCGTTATCCACTTCCCCCAAAGTCCTTATGTCAATGATGCTGTCTATCAGATGATGTTTGTTCTCGGTTTGGATAAGACTCAGCAACAGCAATTCTTTATTGCTACTCGTCTTATGATGCTGCAGAATCCAGCTTGTGTGGATACTTTATTAGCCATTTTTGAAAATACTCAGGATGAGGAGATACTCATTTTAGCCGCAGAATGGTCTATTTTATTGAATCAAAGAGAAAAGGCTAAAACTATTTTAGAACATAGCTGGCAAGACCCTATCTGTAATGAATATGCAGAACTGTTAAAATTGAGCTTAACTGAAGATGGGGAACAGATGCAAAGAATGGCACGAGATTTCTTAAAATCCAATCCAGGAAGCATCTTTGCACCTAAATTCCGTCAATATATAACTCGTCAAGAGCTGAGACCTCTTCAATTTTAAGGGCTTAATAACATATAGATTTTAAAGGAGATTGAGAGGAATAATTGACATATTATTGTTTCTAAGATTCTTGGACTCACTCAAATTAAACTAAGGATGCTTTGATGTATAAAGAACCCTATTCCTTTAATTTAAAAAGATATATGGAACCGGAACGGTTTGAGCGTTTTAAAGAATATGCTCAAACACTGGATAGTCCGGTACTCATAATTGACTTGGATATAGTTGAAGCTAAATATAATGAATTGAAAGATAGCTTTGCCAATTTGCAGATATATTATGCTGTGAAAGCCAATCCAATGAATGAGATAATACATCTACTGAATAGACTTGGGGCAAACTTTGATGTGGCTTCTTCATATGAATTGAGACATCTTTTGAATTTAGGTATTTCACCTGAACGCATAAGCTATGGCAACACAATCAAGAAAGCGAAAGATATCCGTTTCTTTTATGAACAAGGAGTACAGATTTTTGTTACAGATAGTGAAAATGACTTAAAAAAGATAGCTGAAAATGCTCCGGGTTCAAAGGTATATTTTAGACTTTTAACTGAAGGTAGTGGTGCTGATTGGCCCCTGTCTCGTAAATTTGGAGCTCATCCAGATATGATTTATAGCCTTATTCTGCAAGCAGTAGAACTCGGATTAGAGCCCTGGGGAGTTTCTTTCCATGTGGGGTCACAACAAAGAGATATAGGACAATGGGATGATGCCATAGCGAGATGTAAATATATCTTTGATGCTGCACTGGAAGAAGGAATAGAACTAAAAATGATTAATCTGGGAGGTGGCTATCCTGCTAATTATGTTGATCCTACCTTCTCTTTCCAGGAGTATAGCACTGAAATTCAACGCTTTATCTTTGAGGATTTTGGAGACAATCCGCCTCAGCTGGTAATGGAACCAGGAAGGTCTCTGGTGGCTGATGCTGGAATCATCGTTGCGGAAGTAGTTAATATTGCCACCAAAGCTAAAAATAATCTTTATAAATGGGTATATCTGGATGTGGGGAAATTTAACGGTTTAATTGAAACTATTGATGAATCTATCAAATTCCCTATCTACTTTGAAAGAGAAGGTCTGGCAGATGAGGTTATTCTCGCTGGTCCTACCTGCGATAGTATGGATATAATGTATGAAAATTACAAATACAAAATGCCTGATACCACTCAACCTGGAGATAAAGTGTACATTTTCACCACAGGTGCTTACACACAGACCTATTCTTCGGTATATTTTAATGGTTTTCCACCACTAAAGGCTGTAGTTTTACCCAAAAAGTAAATATCTGGAGGCTAAATTATGGAAAGATTACCAGTTGAAACCTTGAAAAACTTTATGGTTGAGGTTTTTAAACGCTCAGGTGTTCCTGAAGAAGATGCGGAAATATGCTCTGAAGTCCTTATTGCCAGTGACTTAAGAGGAATTGAATCCCACGGTATTGGTCGTTTAAAAATGTATTATGACCGCATAAAAGCAGGGATTCAGGAACCAGTTACCAGAATTGAGGTTATAAAAGACAAAGCAGCTACCGCTGTCTGGGATGGCAATAATGGTATGGGACAAGTTATAAGTTTTAGAGCAATGGAAACTGCTATAGAAAAAGCAAAGCAATTTGGATTAGGTGCTGTAGCCGTGCGTAATTCCACTCATTTTGGCATCTGTGGATATTATGCCAATATGGCATGTCAGGAAAATATGATTGGTCTGATCTTTACTAATGCTCGTCCCTCGGTCTGTCCTACTTTTGGTGTAGAACCCCTTTTAGGAACCAATCCTATCTGTTTTGGTGCACCCACGGATTTGGCTTTTCCTTTCATCTATGATGCTGCAACTTCTATTACGCAAAGAGGAAAAATAGAACAATATGCCAGAGAAGAGAAAGAAACCCCAGTAGGATGGGCTATTGATTTGGAAGGAAAACCTTATACAGATACCAATCAGCTTCTGGTTGATTTAGTTAAACAACAAGCTTCCTTGCTTCCCTTAGGTGGAACTGATGAACTTACGGGAAGCCATAAAGGATATGGTCTCGCTACAATGGTAGAAATCCTGTGTGCAGCTCTTCAAAATGGTTGTTTTTTAGACCAATTATTAGGTCAGGATGAAAATGGTAAGGCAGCACCCTATAAGCTCGGTCATTTCTTTATGGCTATCAATATTGAGTTCTTCACGGACCTGGCAAGTTTCAAGAAAATAACCGGTGATATCTGTCGCAAACTGCAAAATTCTCGTCGTTTTCCTGGTCAAAATCGTATCTGGGTAGCAGGTGAAAAAGAATATGAAAAAGAGATAGAAGTAAGACGAGAAGGCATTCCTGTGATTCCAAATTTAAGAAAAGATATAGAAGTGATGCAAAAAGAACTGAATATAGTTCCTCCTGTTATTTAATCCTTGCCTTATTGTTAGATAAGGATTAATATATTGATGAATAACTAAAAAAAGGAGTCTACAATGAAAAAAGTGCTATTAATACTCGTTCCCCTGTTAGTGGTCAGTTTATTGGCCGCAATTGATTTTGAATTTGATGGGGAAAATCGTACTCGTGGTGCCCTCTATAATAGTGCAACTGAAGAGGACGGAGGTCATATAGACAACCGTACATTGCTCGGTATCAATGCCTTGTATCGTCCTAATTTATCTATGAGAGCCACTTTACAATTTGGCGATGTCGTATGGGGAGGTTCAGGTGGTTCCATACCAGCTTCAGTTCCGATTAATGCCTATGAACTTTATCTCAATTATCGGTTTAGAAACACTAATTTTAAAATCGGACAACAATACTGGAAAGACAATATGAGTTTGATTCTGGATGACACTTTTTCCGGTATTATGGTATCTAATGATAATTTAGCGGGATTTAAGACTGAAGTGGGATGGATTAAAGCCTTAGAAAAGAACAGATTTGATTCAGACGATTATAACTATTTATTGCTTAATATGCAAAAGAGAGCTACCATACCTTGGGGTCTTTATGCATCTCGGGGTTGGGATGCAGATTATGTAAATACAAACAAAGATTACACTCATATCACCTTGATGCCCTATTTAAGCTATGATTCAGGCGCACTAACTTGTAATGCCAATGTTTTTATGGGACTTCATTTTGTAGAGGATGCAGATACAGAACTTGGTATTGGAGCTGCAGTTAAAGCTGATGCTGATGTTGGTCCTGTTGTAGTTAGCGGAGATGTATTATTTGCTACGGAAAATGGTATCGCAGTTCTTTCTCCATATTACCAGAATGGCCTTTATATTTATGGTATTAATATAAACAACGATGCCTTAAACCTTTACTGGAACAATCCCTATAGCTGGAATAATGACACCATGCTTTCTTTAGTAGGTAAGGTAAAAGGTGATATTACCCGCAATGTTTCCGTTTTTGGTGCTGCAGGAATAGTAATAGATAATGGTTTTGAAATTAACGGTGGTGTAGAATTTAAGCTTATTCCCAATGTTCTTTCCTTAACCGGTTATGCTGCTTTGGGCATTGGAACAGATGATGGTCCAACTAACTATGCTATCGGTACCACTTTAAAAATGAACCTCAAAGATTAATATATTACTGATCATACAAAAATCCCGGGACTTATGACCCGGGATTTTTTATATTCTGAAAGAAAGACTATTTCATCAAAATCATCTTTAGAGTATGATGCTCATTTCCAGTTTCCACTCTGAGCAGATAAATGCCACTGGCTGCTGAACGACCATTGCTATCCTTCCCATTCCAATGAAATGTATGCTGACCTGCAGATAATTTTCCATCATACAAAGTCGTTATCTTCTGTCCGCGGATATTGTATATATTGATTTTTACATTATTATTAGAAGCAGTGGAAAAAGAAATATTAACCTCAGGATTAAAGGGATTGGGATAGATTTTTAGACCTTTTATAGGACTTTGCACAAAGTCATCAATGCCTACTTGGTAATTGCTTACCCTTATATAACCTTCATGAATCCCCGGAGCTGGAGGAATCCAGATAAAGTTATTTGAAGTACCTACAATATAGGAAACATCATCTAACATCATCATAATTTGCCAAGAAGGAGTAGCCCCCTGCACTTCAAAATGGAAGGTTATTGGTTCCAAAGAGACTGCTTCCAAACGGATGTTCCAGAATTTCTGTTCTTTAGGTTGAGTGAATTCTGCTTTATATTCACTATATAAGTCCCAGCCATCCGTACTATCAGCATTAGGAAGATTTATCCAGAGTGAATTTGTCTCCAGATAAGGTAAGGGAAATGGTTTCAGAAGATCATATTTAAAATCATAGTCATCTGTTGCGTTTTTATGTAATCCAAGTTCAATGGAATTTGGTGCACCCTCATTCATTACGACTTTAAGCTTGAATCCCGGTTCCGAAGGGCTTATAGAAGGTCCATTAAAGAAAGGATAGAATCTGATTATTGGCTGTAAATCTTCTGTTCCATCATATCTAATAAAGAAAGCTTCCCAGGGTTCTATTCGTGTGACGGGTTCATAGATTCCATTACGGTAGACATAAACTGCATGAGAAATCAGATTTTGCGCCAGTACTTCACTAAAGTTGAATAGTTCTCCTCGCATTAGGAAGCTTAAATCTTCAAGGTCATAAGCACAAAGATGTGGATTGGGAATAAAATTCCAACCGGGAACTAAATTGAGTGAATATTCGTTACTTTGAATAGGGAAGGTTCCGCTATAAAAAGAAACCTCATCACTAAAAACACAATAAGCTTTCCCGAAATCGTAATCTTCGGTTGGAATCCATAAACCTTCCGCACTTAATTCATAAGCTTGAGACTCTCCAAAAACCTGATTAAAGCTTAAACCTGAATTTAACCAAGGATTAGAACGCATCTTCAACCCGGGCTCATTATATGAAAGAATCATTTGAGGGACCAGAGAAAAATGATAATCAGACCAGAAACGTGTCCTTACCCCGTCAATAGCTACTGCATCCACGACAAAACAACAATCCTGCATCTCAGTAACATCATTGGGAACTGTCCAAGTGAAACTAAACTGATTATTGAGAATGGATGGACTGAGAAGTATACTGCCCGAGTCATTAATAATGGAAAGCTCAAGATGGTCTACCAGGAAAGGATATTGATAATTCCAGCTAAAATTAATGGTGGTCCCACCTTGATATATCTTATTAGCCATAGAAGTGATAAGCACTTTAGGCTGCATATTACCCCAGAATAATGTCATAGTGCGAATTGAGCTATTAGAATTTAAATATTGATAAGGTCCACTTAATAGATTATGGTAGGTGCCATTGCCTCCATCGTAGAGATATAGTTTTTCTGCACGATCAAAATTATCTGAAACACTGATGGTTAATGTTTGATTTATCTGATCAGAACGAGTTCGCATCACCCAAGTCTTCAATTCATTATCCAGATCGTAATCACCTTTGATTTCGCGGGAAAGATGAGTGCCATTAGTGCCCCAATACTGTTCCCAAAAAGCGTTCCAGACATAATTACTGGTTGGAGTTGATTTGGTCACATCCCAGTAATTATCAAATCCATCCGTGGCAAAAGGATTCGCACTAAAATATATCTGGTCCGTTAGTGTACCACTACTATTACTTATCGTAATCGTATGAATAGCTCTCGGTTCTGCTATAGCTGGAATATTGTAGAAAAATTCAACATTATACACATTGGTAGAGCTAATTTTATAGGTATAACGAGTTCTATTCATCACATCGTTATCCCACCATTCAAAAGAATAGGCAGAAGGATTGGATAAAGCTGGATTAGTTAACCACGAATCTACTAAAACATATTCACCATTTTCAACTTTACGATATATCTTAAAACCTTGATTGTTCTGCTGAGCACCAATCTGCCAGTATAAACGAACAGTACTATCTAATCCATAGGCTGAGAAAGATGAAATTGTGACTGGAGCTAAGGAAGTGGTTACTTCATTAGATAAGCCTGAGTAGTTTTGATTTTTATCCCGTGCTCGGATTTTAAAATAATAATTGTAGGAATTATTCAATCCTGTCACTTCTATTCTTTCACAGTCTGGAGAGGCTAAAAAAGCATTATTATTGCGATCAAAGATTTGATAGTTAGATTCCCCTATAGGTTCTGTTGCATAATAAATTTCATAACTATCAAAATCAAAAGCAGAGCCTTTTGTCCAGGTGAGAGTGACACTGTTTAAAGATTGATTAAATACTGCTAAATTGGAAGGAGCAACTGGTGGCTGACCATCATCCATCTGAAACATTGCTTCTAAGACGGGTTCAATATCATAAATCCATCTATCATAATATTCCAAAAAATGCGTAAAAAGATTATCCATATCCCATTTTCCCAGAAGTTCATTCCAGCCATAAAACCAATAGTAATTATGCAAGGATTCCCGGTAAGAATTGGGCAGCTCATCCATTTCTATATGAAAAAAAGGCTCAAAAACATCATAATCTGTAGTTCCTGCTTGAGAATAAAGCATTTGTTGATTTTCTGAATAAGCAGGTAAATCAATCTGATTATTAACTGGATAGGTATGCACTCCATCGGTAAAAATAAAATCATGAATGCTATAATTTACAGCATAAAAATCGTTCAGATAGACATCATTATGTATTCCCACTGTATTTGAGGGAATCATCAGATGATGCCCATGATTAATCAAATCATTCTTTAAAGGAGATAAATCACGAATTGGAAGATTTGGACAAGGACGTGGATTTCCTGCAGAAATCTGGCAATTTGCATAACCCTGATGCCTGTTCCAATCATAAGAATGAATCTGGCACGACCATTCTCTACAATGAAATGTGTCCCTTAAATAATCTGCAGCCTTTTTGTAAACATAATTAAAGGGATGAGTAGGATTACGTATAGCATCAGAAAGAGATTTGGAATTTGTATATGTACCTTGATTTGTCCATCTAACTTCCCTTCCTGCTCCGTTTATCATTAAATATTGTGCATCCCAAACATTAAAAGCCTGAAGTCCCATTCTCGGGGTGGGAAAATCATCACAGGGATGAGGAACGGTTACAATAATAGGTTTTGTGCCCTCAGGATAATAGATAAAAATACCCCAACCATACACAAAAGCGCCTGCTTCATCATCATATGGATCTTCCGTCCCATTATCATCATAATATTGCATATTGGGAATCTCACGAAGTATATAAAGAGTTTTACCTGTATCAGTATCGTGGAATTCTACTATCTGATAGGGACAATTATTATTATTTAAAATGGATTGAGCACCATTATAATCACCAGCAAAAAATAAAGCAAGCATATCGTTCCAGTAAACCAAATCACTGGCTGTGGGTAGCAGAAAGTCTCCAAAACCATTGGTCTGTCTGTCATAAGGTGCATATAAATTGTAATTAGGAATAGCAATTCCTTCTGCTAAATGGGAAATCCAATTATCATAAGCACAAGCAGGTTCATGCCCAGTTAGAAAATTATTTAAGGACCCTGTTTCTACTATTATTGCCTGTGTGAAAACGCATAGAGATAATAATATAAGAGCTAACCATAGCTTTCTCATTTCTTCCACCATTTTTGATATTTTTGAATATTTTTCATTTATCTACTTCACCTTATTAGTCAAGGATTTTTTGCTATATCACAATCACGGTTTTGAAAACCAATTTTACTCCGCATCCCTATTACTAATTAATATTCAGTTAATATAAACTCAGGAAGTTAGAGGATATTATTACCTATCTTATCTTAATAAACAGAAGAAATCCTATAAGCTTTATGAGTTCGTTACCCATAGAAGTCATATCAAATTGCGACTTTTAAATTTTTTTATAATTTTTCTTCGTGATTCTATCTAATTGATATAGTTTAACTTGAACGATAATAAACCAATTGCTAAGTCAATTCAATCAAAAAAAATGTATTTTTGTTCTTGACAAAAAAGCTTATATTATTCTTTATGATCTAACTGATATTTGATATTGTTAATTTAGCCTATGGATGTTCTTTAAAAGCTTTATAGAGTGGGGATGCGAGGAAAAGCTCTTGTCAATTTATTTGAATCTTTATTATGGAGAGTTTGATCCTGGCTCAGGACGAACGCTGGCGGCGTGGATTAGGCATGCAAGTCGGACGGTAGGGCTTTATCGTAAGATAGAGTTTGAGAGTGGCGAACGGGTGAGTAACACGTAGGAATCTACCCTTAAGACGGGGACAACCCAGGGAAACTTGGGCTAATACCGGATGAGAGTGCGAGAGATTGCATTT
>Ga0209508_1002242_pt1 | contig 13202 bp, 13 predicted proteins | sample AD_UKC129_MetaG_FD_184427 | JGI IMG/M metagenome (GOLD analysis project Ga0209508, IMG submission 184427) | Active sludge microbial communities of municipal wastewater-treating anaerobic digesters from Canada - AD_UKC129_MetaG (SPAdes) (version 2) | ecosystem: Engineered > Bioreactor > Anaerobic... | reverse complement strand
AATGACCTGGGTGCCGATACCGCGGTGGGAAACACCCAGCACCATACCGAACCTGGCCGTTAAGCCACCGTGGGCCGATGGTAGTAAGGGGACGACCCCTTGCGAGAGTAGGTAGTGCCCAGGCTTTAATTAAATTATCCCCCTTGTCTTTCAAGGGGGTTTTTGTTTTTGCCCTTTTTAACACGACTTCGTATTGATTTAGTGATATAATATTTATGTGTGACTACACTAAACCTGTCAACTACCCACCGTCTATAGAGGCGGGGGCTTGTAGAAATGCAAGCTCGGTTGATTAGCCTATGTCATTAGTTTTTGCTAATGATTAGTTATAGCAGAATATATAGTCACCTTGGGATGCTCCACAAGTCCCATGCTCTGAGGGTAATAGTTAAACAACTCTGAGGGATAGGAGAAGTGCTATTACCATTAAACCTGATATAACATTGGCGATGTGGACCTACAGGCTTTAGCCTGACTTATCTTGATGGAGGTTTTAAGTATGGTATATGTATTATCTGTTGATGGGAAGCCTTTGATGCCAACTAAAAGGTATGGTAAAGTTAGACGTCTCTTAAAACAACACCTTGCTAAAGTAGTTAAAGTTGAACCTTTTACTATTCAGCTATTATATGAAACAACTAGCTATACACAAAATATCACACTTGGTATAGATAGTGGTTATGACTACATAGGTTTCTCTGCTGTCACAGAAAAAGAGGAATTAATATGTGGTAAAGTTAAACTAAGAAATGATATATCCGAGCTTCTTAAAGAAAGACGGATGTATCGTAGAATTAGGCGCAATAGACTTAGATATAGGAAACGTAGATTTGATAACAGAATTTCAACTAAGAAAGAAGGTTGATTAGCGCCCTCTATTAAACACAAGTTAGATTCTCATGCAATTCATCCCCCACTTACAGAAGTGGGAGTCTTCTTGCAGGAAAATGATAAAGGTAGGTGAGTGGGTGTGAAGATCATAAAGATAGCAAACGAGATTGCAGCTTCGGAGATATCGCTCGGATGTATGAGGATTTGGAGCATGGGATTGAAGGATGCCTCAAAACTCATAGACACAGCACTTGAGGAAGGAATAAATTTCTTCGATCATGCAGATATCTACGGTAGTGGCAAATCGGAGGAGCTTTTTGGAGATGTACTGAAAGAAGTTGGTATTGAACGTGAGAATATATACATCCAGACAAAGTGTGGTATAAGAAGAGGGCTTTACGATTTTTCAAAAAGTCATATTCTCGAGAGTGTCGATGCAAGTTTGAAACGCTTGAAGACAGATTACATTGATGTACTCTTGCTCCACAGACCCGATACACTTGTAGAACCTGAAGAAGTTGCTGAGGCATTTTCCATACTTCACTCCACAGGAAAGGTAAGAAACTTCGGCGTTAGTAATCACAATCCAATGCAGATCGAACTTCTAAGTAAATACGTTAATCAACCGATCATGATAAACCAATTACAGCTAAGCCTTGCACATACAGGCATGATCGATGCGGGATTACATGTTAATATGAGAGTCGACGGTTCCATAGACAGAGATGGCAGCATACTTGATTATTGCCGACTGAAAAACATCACGATCCAAGCATGGTCACCTTTCCAATCGACATTTGACGGTGTCTTCTTGGACAATCCAAAATTCGAAATGTTGAATAAGAAGATCGATGAATTTGCCAAGAAATACAACGTTCCGAAAGAAGCCATTCCTATCGCTTGGATATTGAGACATCCTGCAAGGATCCAGCCAATCGTTGGTACAACAAACGTTAACAGACTCAAAGAAATATGCAGAGCTTCAGATGTAAACCTTACAAGGGAAGATTGGTACGAGCTTTACAGAGCTGCTGGAAACGAGATTCCATAATTTATTGACAAAAAACGTTTCCTAATGTGATTTTGGAAGCTATAACATTGTTGGTTAATAAGGCCCTTGCTAAAACGCAAGGGCGTTGTTTTCTTCCTTTAGTCCTTATCAAATAGACTATGTCTCTTAAAAACGTTCAAGGTATCTGTAATGTCTTGTATGTTGAGTTCTATATGTTAGAATAGTAGTTGTGGTATATGATAGAGAGAAAAGGGGAATCGATTCATTGCCTTTTGAAAAGATCAGTAAAGTTCACGTAGTCGGTGCAGGTTTAGCCGGTTCTGAAACGATATGGCAGCTTGTCAAGTGTGGTTTAAAGGTGAACGTTCACGAGATGAAAATAATTCGAAAGTCTCCAGTGCACGTTAGCAATGATTTTGCAGAGCTTGTTTGTAGCAATTCATTGAAATCAGTGGAATTGACAAACGCCGAGGGCTTGTTGAAAGAAGAAATGTCGCTGTGTGATAGCCTGGTATTGAAATGTGCGTATGAAAATCGTGTACCTGCAGGGAAAGCGTTAGCCGTTGATAGAAACGCCTTCTCTAAGTGTGTAACAGAGACATTACTCGGTACAGGATTAATTGAGATTACTTGGGAAGAAGTAGAAGCACCTAGTGCAGATGGCATCTGGGTCATTGCCACTGGTCCAACAACCAACGGCAAGTTGGCAGAATGGATTAGGAATGAGACAGGTGGCTTCTTCAACTTTTTTGATGCAATTGCTCCAATAATTGACGCGGATAGCATCGACATGAGTGTTTGCTTCATCGGTGACCGATATGGAGTAGGTTCTGGTGATTACATAAACTGTCCAATGAATAAGGAAGAGTACGAACTGTTTTGGAATGAGTTGATCAATGCTCAAGTAATCGAGATGAGAGATTTCGACAGAAAGATGCTCTTTGAAAGGTGTCAACCAATAGAAGAGATAGCAAGAAGTAGTAAGGATGCAATGCGATATGGCCCATTTAAGCCTGTTGGATTGATCGACCCAAGAAATGGTAAAGAACCGTATGCAGTTGTGCAACTGAGAAAAGAGAATATCAAAGGTAGCATGTATAACGTCGTTGGTTTCCAAACAAGACTGAAATGGGGTGAGCAAAAACGCATTATTCAACTCATCCCTGGGCTTCAGAATGCTCAGATACTACGTTATGGTGTTATGCACAGGAATAGTTATATAGACTCCCCAAAGGTATTGGATAGATTTTTGAGATTGAAGAAAAAAACTAATGTGTTCTTTACTGGTCAAATCACAGGAGTTGAAGGGTATGTCGAATCAGCTATGACCGGTATATACGTAGGCATGAACATATCAAGGATGTTCTCAGGTAAAGAGATGATATCTTTTCCAGTTGATACGATGTGCGGGGCATTGATAAACTACATCACCACTGCCAATGAATTGAAACCGATGTATGCAAACTTTGGACTATTAGGTGGTACAAAGGATAGAGAAAAGATAGCAAGGCATTCACTCGACATGATGAATAGATTCTTAGAAGAGGTGAAAAGAAAGTGAAGGAACCTAGTAGCAGTGTAAAGGATGATGATCGAGTAGAAGATGTCAAGAATACTATGATGAAAGAAAAGAACGACGGTGGTTCAGCAGTAAATGAGAACATAGAATTACTTTTGGGAGACTACAAGAAGGCGATAGTGAGACTTTCAATTCCCAATATGATAGCAATGTTTGTACAGACACTTTACAACCTTGTAGATGCAGTATGGGTTGCTGGTCTTGGTCCTACCGATTTGGCTGCAATGGGCTTTTTCTTCCCAATCAATATGATAGTCATTGCGATAGCAACAGGTATAACGGTCGGAACTAGTTCAGCAATTGCAAGAAAGATAGGTGCGAAAGACTACTCTGGAGCAAATTCTGTAGCAGAGCACTCTATCATATTAGCTCTCATAACTTCAGTAGCTGCAGCTGTCTTAGGCATCTTGCTATTGAAACCTGCATTGATTGGTGTCGGTGCATCCGGTGAGAGCCTTGCAAAGGCATACAATTATGGCTTCATAATCTTCCTATTTGCACCAGTTTTGATGTTAAATAACACAGCGATTGGAATATTACGTGGTGAAGGTGATTCAAAGCGTGCAATGTACGCCGTAACATTTAGTTCAATATTGAACGTTGGACTTGATCCATTGTTCATCTATGTATTCAAGCTTGGTATAGAAGGCGCAGCGTGGGCAACAGGAGTGTCAATAATCTGTGCAACAGCAAATTATGCTCATATATTGTTCAGATCTAACAAAACATTTCTGAAGGTCAGCTTCAAAACTTTCAAATACAATGGTAAGTACCTTAAAGATATTGCAGTAGTAGGCTTTCCAACAGCACTTGGTCAGATAACGATGTCGGCAGCAATCTATATTCTGAATATCTTTGCTTCAAGAGCTGGTGGTGATATCGGAGTTGCAACATTTACAAGTGCCTGGAGAATGATAAATCTTGGTACATTAACAATTACGGGCATCTCATCAGCTGTAACACCTGTAACTGGTGCTGCATATGGAGCAAGGGACATTCGAAAAGTTGAAAATGCACTAAACTACTCTCTAAAATTTGGAGAGATGGTTGGCTTGACGGTAATGACATTGATGTTTCTATTCTCAAAGCAACTGGCCTTTCTATTTGCATACACTGAAGCATCAAGCGTATTACTAGACAACGTCTCTAAAGCGTTAAGAATACTCTGCCTTTTCCTTCCAGGTACACCATTAGGCATGCTTACATCGGGTATGTTCCAAGGTATTGGGCAAGGATTTAAGAGCCTCATCACTACGATACTGCGTACAATAGTCTTCCAAGTCTTTTGGACATGGCTATTGGTAAATGTTTTTAATGTTGGACTTTCCGGTGTATGGTGGGGAATTGTCATTGGAAATGCAACTGCCTCTATGATAACCTACACATGGGGACGATTTACGATCAAGGGACTTTACAGGAGTTTGTCTAGCCCAGCTTCAAATTAACGGAACAAACCTAACGTTCATTAAGTCTTGTTCATACAAACGACCATCGACTTTCATTATTTTCTTGAGCACTTGAACGTACTCATCTCCAACGGGAATTATCAAAATCCCGTTGTTTGTGAGTTGAGATGTAAGTTCCTTTGGTACATGTCTTACATAACATGTTACAGCGATTTTTTCGAAAGGTGCATACTCAGGCAATCCCTTTTTCCCATCACCTATGACAACTGTCACGTTTTTGATTCCCAGTAATTCAAATCTTTCTTTGGCTATTTTAGCTAGTTCATCGATCCTTTCTATGGTATAGATCCAACCATCATCACCAACAAGTGTAGCCATAACTGCTGCATTGTAGCCACTTCCAGTCCCGATCTCGAGTACTTTGTCACCATTCGATAAATCTAAAGCACTACACATGATACCCACCATATGTGGTGCAGAGATGGTTTGACCGAAACCGATCGGCAACGGTATATCGAAATAGGCACTCGAACTGTATTCTTCCGGGACAAATAACTTCCTGTCAGCTACATTCATTGCCTCTATAACTTTCTTTGGAACACCGTAATGTTCCAAGTGCTCGTACATATGGTATACACTTCCTTTGAATAATATATTCTCTGTTCTCAAAACCTCTTTGAAAAGACAAATAACAGTTGCTGTTACTGTCAGAGATATCACAAGAGCGAGGTTGATACCTGTTTTGGTGGGAGAGTTGATTGTATTTGGCGGGACTTGTGTCCGTTGACTTAGTTGTGATCATCTTTAGTATATCACATATTATCCCTCTTAGTGGAAGCCTCCTCAAATTCTATTATTACGCTGACAGGCTATGTCTCTTGAGCAAATCTGATTTATTATTGATTAAAGACCATTCCTATGATAAAATATATAAGAATAACACTCTGTAGCGCCTCCGTACTTTTTAATCTTAGCGAAAGCTCTATAAAGCTGTTGCTACAGTTGAAACTTTTTTTCATGAAAAGTAATCTGCCTTTTATATCAAATGTAAAATTACTATTGTACAATTTTTCACGAGCAAGTATTACAAATATCGGAGATAATTTTGTTTTAGTGAATAGATATAGAAAATACATTTACACACATTTTAAGGAGGGATCAACATGAAGTTAGCTATCAACGGTTTTGGTAGAATTGGAAGACTCGTTTTGAGGGAACTCATTTCTCGTGGGAGCAAAGTTGAAGTTGTTGCTATCAACGATTTAGACAAGCCAGAAACATTAGCTCATCTTTTTAAGTACGACTCAGTTCACAGAGCGTTTGATGGAGAAGTAGAAATTAGGGAGAATTCTATTGTAGTTAACGGGAAAGAAATCAAAGTTTTCGCTGAGAAAGACCCTGCAAACCTTCCATGGGCAGCACTCGGTGTTGATGTTGTCGTAGAATCGACTGGTAAATTCACCGAAAGAGAAGGAGCAATGAAACACATTCAAGCGGGCGCAAAAAAGGTTATCATCACAGCTCCAGCAAAAGGTGAGGATATCACAGTTGTCTTCGGTTGCAACGAGGAGCTCTTGAAGCCAGAGCACCAAATCATTTCTTGTGCATCTTGTACGACGAATTCCATAGCTTCCATAGTTAAAGTCGTCAACGACAGTTTCGGCATCGTAACAGGTTACTTAGTAACAGTCCATAGTTACACGAACGACCAGAGAATCCTTGACCTTCCGCACAAAGACCTCAGGAGAGCTAGAGCGGCAGCAATGAATATAATTCCCACGACAACAGGCGCTGCAAAGGCAGTTGCACTAGTTGTTCCAGAAGTAAAGGGGAAACTTGATGGCATGGCGTTAAGAGTACCGACACCAGACGGTTCCATATCGGTTCTGAGTGTCCAAGTTGAGAAACCAACAACAACCGAAGAAGTAAATGCAAAGGTTAAGGAAGCTACGGAAGGTAGACTGAAGGGCATAATCAAATATAATGAAGAACCAATCGTAAGCATGGATATCGTTGGAACAACATATGCAGGTGTCTACGATGCCACACTTACCAAAGTTATGAATGGCAATTTCGTAACAGTTTACAGCTGGTACGATAACGAATACGGATACACTTGCAGAGTCGTCGATACAATTGAAAGGGTAGCAAAAATGTGCTAGTTTTTGCCTTGAAATAAAAAAGGGGGGAACACCCCCTTTTTTAAAGAACTAGCAACAGTAAAACTGACCATTAGAGGAGGTGCAAAAAATGGAAAAGCTTACAATTCGTGACGTTGACCTCAAGGGCAAAAGGGTCATTATGCGTGTAGATTTCAATGTTCCTGTAAAAGATGGAGTAGTTACGGACGATACGAGGATAGTTGAGGCAATTCCAACGATAAAATACGCATTAGACAACGGTGCAAAGGTGATATTACTCTCCCACCTCGGCAGACCAAAGGGTGGACCAGATCCGAAATATACAATAAAACCAGCAGTAGACAGATTGTCTCAATTGCTCGGTAAAGAAGTAAAATTCGTCCCAGCTCTGTATGGTGAAAAAGTAGAGAAAGCCGTTGCAGAATTAAAAGAGGGCGAGGTATTGATGCTCGAAAACACGAGATTTGATGATGGTGAGGAGAAGAATAGCCTCGAACTTGCAAAGAAATGGGCAGATCTTGCTGATATACATGTAAACGATGCATTTGGTACTGCACATAGAGCACATGCAAGCAACGTTGGTATTGCTCAATACATTCCAAGTGTTGCAGGATTCTTGATGGAAAAGGAAATTAAGTTCCTTGCAAAGGCAACGCTCAATCCAGATAAGCCATATGTAGTAGTACTCGGTGGTGCAAAGGTTTCAGACAAAATCGGTGTTATTACAAATCTCCTCAACAAAGCAGACAGAATCATCATCGGCGGAGCCATGATGTTTACATTCTGGAGGGCACTTGGCAAGAGTACAGGTAGCTCACTTGTTGAGGAAGATAAAATCGACCTTGCAAAACAATTGCTAGCCCAAGCGAAAGAAAAGGGTGTAGAACTTGTCATTCCAACCGATGCAGTATGTGCACAGAAGATGGAAGCTGGAGTAGAGAAGAAAGTCTTTACGTGTGACGAAGGTATACCAGCAGGTTGGATGGGACTCGATGTTGGCCCAGCAAGTCTTGAAGTCATCAAATCGAAACTCGCAGATGCAAAGACAGTTGTCTGGAACGGTCCGCTTGGCGTATTCGAAATTCCAGATTTCGAAGTAGGTACAAGAGTCGTTGCAGAGTTCATAGGCTCACTCACAGAAAAAGGCGTAACAACAGTTGTTGGTGGTGGAGACAGTGCGGCTGCTGTCAGCCAATTTGGGCTTGAGAAGAAATTCAGCCACGTTTCAACCGGTGGCGGTGCATCACTCGAGTTTTTGGAAGGTAAGGAGCTACCGGGTATAATTTCAATTGCAGATAAAAAAAAATGAGTGATAGGAGATACATCCTTGCCGGGAATTGGAAGATGAATAAGACACCCTACGAGGCCCAACAATTTGCGAATATGTTGGCTGATTCCCTCGTAGGGTTTACTTTTTTCGATATCTACATTGCACCCACATTCGTTGCACTTGATCGAGTAAGAGAAGCAATTAGCTCAAGCAACATCAAACTAGCTGCCCAGAATATGTATTTCGAAGACAGTGGTGCATTCACAGGTGAGATATCTCCGAAAATGCTCAAAGAACTAAACGTCTCTGCTGTTATATTAGGCCACAGTGAGAGAAGAAAGATATTTGGCGAGACAGATGAATTGATAAACAAGAAAGTCAAGAAGGCATTGAACGACGGATTTGTACCAATATTCTGCGTCGGTGAGACACTTGAGGAAAGACAGAAAGGGCTCACATTTGCAGTTGTCGAAAAACAAGTCAGAGAAGGATTCTACGGACTATCGAAGGAAGAGGCCCAGAAAGTTGTAATTGCATACGAACCTGTCTGGGCAATAGGAACAGGCGTCGTTGCAACACCACAGCAAGCACAAGAAGTACATGCATTCATACGTGAACTACTCGTCAAAATGTACGATGATCAGACTGCACAAACGATCAGAATACTCTACGGAGGTAGCGTAACTCCAGAGAATTTCTTTGGACTATTTATCAAGAAAGACATAGATGGCGCACTCGTTGGTGGTGCAAGTTTGAAGGAAAGTTTTGTACAATTAGCAAAGATAATGGATAAGATAATAACCAAATAACTTTCGAAAAACCATAGATACTGGAACAAAACAATTAGCTGGCTATCCATACAATTGAAAATTCAACTCTGGATAGCCAGCTATTTTTCATTATGCGAGTAACAACTGCAAATCATACTTGAAATTTATTTGAGATGAGAGAGAGTAGTTATCTAGTCTTGATATGACACATCTTAGTTCTGTGTAATTTTCCATATCAAATATGGTATAATAGAATTGATTCAAAATACGATGCAAATTGGAGGTCAATATGAGCGATTTAGCCACTCCACACGATGCATTTTTCAAAGTTACATTCGGTGATAAGGATGTAGCTCAAGATTTCTTGAAACACTATCTGCCTGCCCAAATTGCTAGCGCTGTTGATTTGAATTACTTGACCAAAGAAAACAACAGCTTCGTCGATGAACGATTCAAAGAAAGTTTCACAGATATGCTTTACAAGACGAAAATAAATGGTGAAGATGGATACATCTACTTTCTCTTCGAACACAAGAGTTATCAAGACCCATTAGTCATATTGCAACTATTGAGATACATATTGCGGATATGGGAAGAGAAATACGATAGGAAAACGAAGAAGTTACCTATAATAATACCGATGGTGATATACCATGGAGAGAGTAAATGGAATGTACAAACCAAGCTGATTAACTTGATAAAAGGAATAGACAGATTACCAGAAGAGACGAAAAAATACATACCAGTTTACGAATACGAACTATACGACCTCTCACCATTCGGACAGGTAGTGATTGTAGGATTGGCGTTGACAAAAGTAGTGCTTGAAGTGATGCAACTTGTAATGATAACAGACACTAAGAAGTTCGACGAAGCGATGAAGAAAGTACTTGAAGATATAGCACAGTTACCAGAAGACAAATTTGAGAGATTCGTTGAGGCATGCATAACATACATACTATCGGTAAGAGACGATGTGGACATAGGAACAATAGAAAAGGAATCGAGAGAAATACTTTCAGAAAGGAGTGATGTGATTATGTCAGTAGCTGAAAAGTTGAGAAATGAAGGCAGACTAGAAGGCAGATTGGAAGGCGAGGCTGAAGGTAGACGCAAAGGCAAAATAGAATTCGTACTAAAGAATCTGAGCAAGAAGTTCGGCAGAAGGTTCACGAAAGAAATGAAAGAGAAGATACAAAAAGCCGATGAGAAGACGATCGACTACATCGGCGAGAATCTGCTGGATATATCACTTGAACAACTAAAAGAAGTACTGAAATAATTCAATTACTCAGCACGTTTGGAAATCAGTTATGTCAATGATTGAAACATTATTTATCCACAAAAGGTCTTGATGAAACTTTAAAGATACAAAAATCCACTGTAAAGGGATGAGTACTATGCAGAAAAGAAAGGTGTATTCTCCAGAATTCAAACTCAATGTCGTCAAAGAGTATCTTAATGGTGGTAAATCTCCAACGCAACTTTGTGAGAACTATTCAATCCCTTCCAGCACGTTCTTCAGATGGCTCAAGGAGTACAAAGAGTCAGGATACGATGATTCAATATTCAACATTAGGAGGGGAAGACCAAAATCGATCATCTCAGACTATTCAAAGATACCACCGTCTTTCTTTGAGTCGGCAGGCATTTTGAAACATGATGACTCAATCGACTGGAATGACCCAAATGTTTTGAAACAAAAGCTTGACTACTACGAGAAAACACTCCTCGAAAAAGATGAGCAACTGAAAACCGCATTGGAGGAAGTTGAGTTACTAAAGCAAAAGAATAATCAAAAATCAAACAAACAACAAAAATAAGGTCAACTTGCATTGAAAGTTTACCTCTAAGTTTGAAATGCAAACGTTTTCTGGACTATGTGACTTTCTTAATGTGTAGAACAATAGCATTTTTCAATAAGTTACTTCAATCAAACTTTCCTACGTCAACAATATATTGAGGTAACCGCTTCCAATTAAAAATAGCGGTCAATTTGTTAGCAAATTTGAAAAGACTCTCTTGTACGTCGAAAGCAACTCCTGCAAACAAACCAAATTCAATTAAATTGCACCAAGTTCTTGCAACATCATTCATTTTTTGTTTCTTAAAGTCTCTTTTAGTTGATCCAAGCAAGATGATATCTTATCCAAATCCCTTTCAGATCTTTCCAAAGCATACGCGATCTTACTTTTTGGTGATTCAAGACTTATTAAACCAGCCACATGAGTTTGACACTTGCGAAAAATGAGAAAAATCTAAATGAGGCATGAATAAACACTAAAATGAAGATTTTTTACTCCTCCATTTTTACTCATTAGTCACTACACGCCTCGTTTTTCCTTTATGCATCACGCTTTTCGACACTTTCTTCCTCATTTACCTCTATTATTCTGACTTTTTTTGGCTCTTCTATCCCAAGCGCCTTTAGCATCTCGGTTAAACCCTCTGTTTTGGAGAATAATTAAGTGAGTCTTATTTTTACAACTACAAATCTGTTTATTGCCTCTGTTTCAAATTATATTCCTATTGAATATTCATCATACTCGTTCGATGTCTTGTAGCTAAGTTTCCATGTGGCCTTATCTCTTGATAAAAGGCAGAATGTATGTTTCTGTTATCTTCGGATTGTGGTCCACTGTCTGTCCTTATTGTTAATCACTTTGTATCTACTTCCCTGTATTTTATCGCTCTGTGTATGCATCCTATGAACTCCTTCGATTTGCTCTTTCCTCCCAAATGTGTTCCAACTATTGCTCTTCCACACCTATTATATCTATCATCGGTTCGTATCCGTCTTTTTTTGTCGGTATGAATTTGATGTCTGCTTCCCAGTATTTGTTTTTCTCACTTATTTCATGGTTCTTTGTTCTTTTCCTTGCATGTTTTGTGTGTTTTTTTGTACTTCCGCAACAGTCCAAGTTCTTTCCTCATCTTGTATATCTTCTTGTGATTCACTATTATTCCGTATCTTTTCCTCAGCACTTTCGATAGTTTCTTGTCTCCAAGCGCTTTGATGTAGTATTCTGGTTCATTACAATTCTCATTCTCATATATCGAAACTAAAATCTTCTCAATCTCTTCGTCGCTGATTGTTTCTCCTGTCGTTTTCATCGAGTATCCTTTGCACCTTTTCTTATCCTTTTTCTTTATCCATCCGTTCGAAAAGAATGTTTGCCTTGTTATGTAAAATGTGCTCGAACTTATTCCAAAGTATTCCAATAGATATCTCTGGCACACACCAATCCTCTTGTATTTCAGACTTATCAACATGCTTCCAACGTACGTCGTTTTTACTTTTCTTGATTCCCTTCCTTGTTTCTCGTTTTTTTTAGTAACTCTATTTGGTCTAATGCTATCCTCAATTGTATCTCCTTCTCGAGCAGTATCTTCTCGTAGTAATTCAACTTCCTCTTCAATGCTAACGTATCATTTTGGTTTGTTGAATCATCTTTGCGAATACCTGCCGATTCAAATATGAATGGCGGTATCTTCGAGTAATCTGAGATGATCGTCTCTGGCCTTCCTCTACTTACATTGAATACTGAATCATCGTATCCAGACTCTTTCTATTTTTTCAACCAGCTGAAGAAAATGCTGGGAGAGATTGAATATTCCTCACAAATCTGTGCTTGAGACTTATCACCATTGAGATACTCTTTGACAACATTGAGTTTGAATTCAGGATCATACACTTTTCTGTTGTACATACGTCTCACTTTTCATCCAGATGCTTCATGGGGTGAATATGTGTTGTAAGCAAATAATAGTTCCTTGGCTAAAAGTATTCTTTCCATATTTGTTTCTTCATATCTGGATATTCTCTTTTTATCAATCTTGTCGAGACGCTTTTGTGAGCATCTATAAATTTTGACATTTCAACATTAGGATGTGCTTTGAACAGTATATGAACATGGTCGTTATCGTGATTCCACATCCTGTGGTATATGAGAACAATAATTGGTGTTCTTGAAACAAGCGGAATTCTCTCCTCCTTAAGTCAATTTGGATTAACTTTGCATATCAACATTTCTCACGGACGCTTGATATGATTCACTGCGCTATCCGTGTTAGCTCATAATTATATGTCATCGAAATATAATGTTGGTTGGATCATATTTCCGTCGCTGAAATTGCCATTACCATTTCTCTCTTGCATGTGGTATAATTCTTTCGTGAGTCCTTCTATCTCT
>Ga0209508_1002241_pt1 | contig 13206 bp, 9 predicted proteins | sample AD_UKC129_MetaG_FD_184427 | JGI IMG/M metagenome (GOLD analysis project Ga0209508, IMG submission 184427) | Active sludge microbial communities of municipal wastewater-treating anaerobic digesters from Canada - AD_UKC129_MetaG (SPAdes) (version 2) | ecosystem: Engineered > Bioreactor > Anaerobic... | reverse complement strand
TTGTTTCTGAATTCTTCTGCTATTTAGGAACAAAGATATTGAATTCAACAGAATTTGGTAAGTGGTTGAATAATACGATTAGGAGTATTAATGATTTCTTAAATGATATATGGGGAGAAATAAAATACTGGTACAAATGCGAGGGCGGAAAATATGTGGTGGATATAGTGTTATCTGTTGCAGCTATTGCTTTGGCTGTAGTTACAATAATTACTACAATAATTACAGCCGGGGTTGGATTTTTTGCTATAGTTACTATTATTGGAGCAATTATATCTATAGTAAATGCGATAAATAATATTTGTACTAGCGCTGCAGCGTTACATTATAATGATGAGGATCCTGCCTGGGCAAATAGATATGGGGAAATGGATAAACTTTCCGACACCTTGAGGAAAAGAGGGAATAGCAGGTTTGCAGATGTTATAGCAAATGCTTTGGATGCGATAGAAGCATTTTGTGACATCGTTGGATTGATTAAAGTTGGGACTGATTTGTCAGGGAATATTTCTGAGTACAAAGAAATATTTAAGGATGGAAAAGCAAGTACCTTAAAAAAGTGGTTTGATTTTGGTAAGAAAACCTTTAAGGACCAATTTGCTAATGATTTCAAGAAAATAGGTGATTTCAAGAAACTTATAAAAACTTCTGAAACAATGAGTAATGGATTAAAGGCATTGAATTATACTATTTCAGCACTGGCTACGATAGGGGCAGCTCATAAAACTTATGATAGAATAACAGAATTTAAGCCCAATTATCTTGATAAAGTGAATAAAGTTATTGGTTTGAGTTATAAGATAGAGAAGTTCAGCTTAGGAATTACCCCTAAACTAGGGATATATTACGATAGTGATAAGCCTGGAGTCTTGGATTTGGAGTTTGGTGTAGAGAATAATTTTAAAGTGGATATCGAATTTAAGAAGAAGTCATCGGCAATTCAAAAAATACGAGACGTCTTTAATCCTAAAAATTATGCTTCAAAGTATGGAATAACGAGTATGACTCCAACTGATAAAATGTTAGATAGTATGGGGGCTTTTGTGCAATGATAAAAGAGTATATACCGGATCCGAAAAAAGTTGAAGAAATATATCATGGTCGTCGTAAAAAGCGCGAGAAATGGAAACAGAGGAAACCTGTTAGGATAGCATTGTATCTGATATTTGTTCTTGTAGTACTTTTGTCTGTTCTATTTGCTTACTTTAATAGGGATGTATTTAACATTAGAAGCCATGACGATTTGATTGGTGTTATAGCTTTAATGGTATTTGTGGAGTCGTTTTTTATTGGGTTGCCAATAATTATATACTGTATGATGTCCTCGGCAAAAACTAAGGTTCCTCCAATATATAAGAATCATGAGACTCTAATTCTCTATGAGGACAGGATAATGAACGGTTTTGAGCCTGTGAAGGAAGGCGATTATAGTAAAGAAATGTACATGGTAAATGAAATAAAGTACTCAGATATAAAAAGATTGGAATACGATGAATATCTTGAGCTTTTTACGGTTTGCGGCAGAGTCGAACAAACTGTTTATGATAGCAGGGATAAAAAGAATGTGTATAGTAAGAAAACAATTGAAAGGGAATCTCTTGACTTCTATTTATATTATAAAAATAGCGATGATTTTATGAAAACAGTGAAGGAGCGTTCCGGAGTGAGGATTGAAGTGATTGATCGTACACATTATTAACTAAAGTATTAACATAAAAACAGAAGATATTACTTCCATATAATTAGCTAGTGTGAAAAATTGATTTAAAAAAACTTATAATGATATAGTATATTAACAATATCAAACCGCACAAATAGGTAATTTTCGCCTTTTTATTTTTATAATTATATCTTATAATGATATTGGTATTGTACCGATTTAATATAGTGAAGAGTATATGGTTGGTTACTATAATAACCATATGTAGCAAGTCGAAAGCAGGGGGAAGATATGAGGGTATATTTAATTGCAGGAGCAAACGGACAAGCTTTAAAGCAAATCCTTGAAAAACGTGGGGACATTACGGTTGTAAGATACGATGGCAATATTGAAGAAGCATACTTCTACTTGAAGAACAACAGAGAAGACATTGACATAATATTTCTTGTCGACCAGGGAATTAATTGTTCCATGTCGACATTCGGAAGATTGATAAATGATTTTAAGGAATTGATGAATCAAGTCTATTCGAATACTGTATTTAAGTATATAACCAAAGAACCCCAGTATAAAAATGTTTTTGAGCAAGCTGTAGGAGATGATAACAGATTCTTTATTTATTATGTTGACAAAATAAAAATCCCGACATCTTTAATTGTTGAGATTTGCCAGCATAAGGGTGATACTAATCGGGAACCGGATAACAGAGGTTATGAGGATAAGGGAGCAAACAGTTCGGATAAAAAAGAGAAAGGCAGTTTATGGGGTTTTATAAGGAGAAAGAACAAATCCGATGAAAGTTTGCACAAAGAGGAACATATACAGAAAGATGCCCTGAATAGGACTGAAATTATATCAAGTCAAAATTTAAATTTGGAATCAACAATGCTGTTGCAAGGAAACAACATGCAAAACGTTAATGACGCACCAAAGGAAAAACCGGTTATCGAATCAACAATGATGCTGGGCAACAATTTAGGTAACAATTTAGGTAGCAATTTAGGCAATAATTTAGGCAATAACTTGGGTAATGATCTTGGAAGTAATATAGAAAGAAATCCAAAGGAATTTTCCGGAGTGATTGGCCAGAAAAGTACAAATTTCCCTAATTTTGATAAAAAACCGATTTGCTTATCATTGGTATCCACTAATATTAATCGTTTTATTGCAGTTACCGGGCATAGAGGTTCCGGAGTAACGAGCACTGCGGTAAATTTGGCAATGGAGGCAAGTATTCAAGGTTTAAAGACAATAATAATTGATTTTGACCTTGATTATAGGTCCATGAATTTGTATTTCAGCAAATTCGGAGAAGAGGTAAATCTTAATCCGGAGCTTTATAATTCGCTGGTTAAATGCCTTGTGAAGCCTGAGTCCTATGAGGTGAACTCCTGCAGAATCAATGGAAATTTACTATTGACAACGCTGGCCTATACCGTAGACAGCAATGATAAAATGATGCAGCTTATTAATTCAAAGCGTCTTATAACTCTGGCATCGGTTCTTAAGACTAAATTTAATCTGGTTATAATAGATATTCCGATGGATATCCTAAGGCAATATGAAGATTTGTTGATACACTTGGATTCAGTTGCTCTGTGTGTCAATAACAGTCTTTATTCAGTTATAAATACTGTATGCAGTATGAGTAAGTTTGAAAGGAGCTCGTTAGGTATTATGGCCTTAAAATCAAAGGTCATCATTACAAATTATAACGAGAGAAACATATATGACAAAAAACCGATGACACCAAAAGTGACCTGTGAAATTTTATCTCAATTAAGTGGAGATGTTTATAACCAGCCTCCGGAATGTGTGGGGGAAATTCCTTATTATCCGGATTTCAATCATCAGATTGATACCGGAAAGAAGTTATGTACTCTTAATGACGAATTTAAAGGGGTTTATGTCAATATACTGAATGGTTTGTTCAAGTGATTCCGGTTGAATATTTGTATATGCAAATAATTACATCGATCAATGACAAAATCATAGAATAGGGGGATTAACATGAAAATAAACAGTATAAAGGATATAAGTCCGGGACCGCGTTTCCCGAAACGAATTTTCGCAATTTTTATCAGCATTGCAATAATAATTATAGCCTTTGTGGTACTCAACAACGCAGACAATGCAGCAAAAGACACTGTCGATATAGTCAGAGTAAAACCTTCTGACGGAATACCTGCTAAAACTCTGGTTACGGAAGATATGATAGAGAAATATTCCATAATTCGTAAAGAGTTCACTGATGACATGATTACCTATGATAAAAAGGATGAGGTCTTGAATAAGTATTCTCTTTATTATTTACGTGGAAAATCACCCATATATCAAGACCAATTGACAACGGAAAAACCGTTAAAAAACGAGTGGTTATATGAGCTTGATGAAAAAAATGAGGTGCTGACACTTCCCTATAATTATCTTAATTGCGGTGGAGATATCCTTACTCCCGGTGATGTTGTGAGAATAAGGGTGGCATATACTGAGACGGTATATGAAAATACCGGTGATTATCCCGGTTTTGGGAATGAAAAAGAGCAAAGGAACCTTGAAGTGCTGTTTGACAGAATTACTGTAAGGGACTTGCTTAACAGCAAAGGGCATTCGATTTACGAAGTGTACAAGGAAGTTTTAAAGTTGAGCGAAGATCAAAGGCAAAAAGTAATGAAAAGCGATGAATTTATGGAGAACATACTTCCTAGGGCGTTAATCCTTGAAGGAACAAAGGAGCAGGCAGATAAATATGCCAAGTACTGTGACGATGGAGAAGCAAGGTTTACCATCACTATTTTATCTCGAAAAAACAATGAAAACATAATGGATCAACTGCCCACAATAGAAAAGGAGGTTGAATCATGGATTCAACAAGGAAATTAGATATAATTGGGGAGTTGGGAAAATTATCTCCTAAAGAAAAGATTTTTGAGCAGTTGGAGAGCAAAAAAATACTGGAAAATGTGATTGGGTTCATTCCGGCATGTGATTCTGCGGATGTTCCTATTTTGGTTTCCAATCTGGGAGTATACCTGGGCGAAATGGGTTATAGCATATGTATTTTGGATGCTAATGTATTCTATCCCTGCATATACAAGCTATTCGGTTGCGAGTCAAAACCGAGGGGAAGAGGACTTCTGAGCGTCCTAAGAAGTGATAAGATGGATTTCAGAGATGAAATAATTAAAACAAAGTATAAGAACGTTTATCTTATGTCATCAAGCTTTATGGACCCTATTGAAGATTATTTGGATATACGGCAGCAGGATTTTGAGGGGGTTTTGCTTACGCTTAAGGACATGTTTGATTTGGTTTTGGTTTCCATACCGAATAATCCGCCGCTTGAGTCCTGTTATGTATCGGTAAAGAACTGTGATATGGGATTTATTGTATGGAGTGAACGGGTGGACTGTGCTTTGAATACAAGTAAGCTTATGACATTTTTCAGTTCAATTAATATTGGTGTGGCCAAATTTTCAAATATCATTATAAATAACTCTATGGGCTTGAGATTTGACAGGGACATAATTAATGAAATGAAGCTAAAATTGATAGCTGAGTTGCCTTTTGTGCCGGCGGCGTTAGATCATTCTCTTGAGGGAAACGTGTATATAGCGGAAGGTACAATTATAAATAAAAAGTTTAGAAAATCCCTCGAAAAGCTGGCTCAATTGATTGCAAACTGATTAATAAATATTCGTATATTGATGAGGTGGTAGATAATGCTTACACGGTCAAGCGTCAGTGAAAAGCAAAAAAAATCTCAATATTTTGCTACATCCGCCAGTGATACAAAATATATGGCAATGTCCTTTGAAAATGCGGTGAAGCAATGCCAGGCATATATTAACAAGGTTGCTACCCACTACTACAGACAGGTGGAAGATGTAAAAACAAAGCGTGAGATGACCGAGCGTTACATAATAGAATATGTTGATACGGAAAAACCTGATGTGGAAGGTTTTAGCGAACTGGTGGAGTTAAAGGAAGCTTTAATTGAAGAAATTACCCAATACGGACCTATTACCGATGCAATGGAGGATCCGGAGATTGACGAAATAAGGGCAAACGCTCCGGATCAGATATTTGTAGAAAAGTACGGGAGAACCTATAGATGGGATAAGTCCTTTAATGACAGGGAGCACATGGAAAAGGTTATAACCAAGCTGATAAGAGCATCAAAAGTAAGGCTTACTCCGAAAAATCCCATGGTGAATGCAAGAACCATTGAGGGTTCAAGGGTAAATGCCACCCATGCTTCCATTTCTCCGTACGGAAATCCGGCTTTTGTAATAAGGAAATTTAAAAAAGCCAGACTTTCGGCGGAAGAAATGATTAGGGAGAAGTCTTTTTCAACAAATATGTACAAGCTCTTAACATTAATTCCAAGGGCAAATTTATCATGGTTGACTGTTGGACCTACCGGAAGCGGAAAGACAACGCTGAATGAAATGCTTGTAAAATATATAGATCCCATGTGCCGAATTATTACTATAGAAAATCCGTCAGAGCTAAGGCTGCTTAGGCGTGAAGGAGACAGCCCCTCGGGTAGGGTAATAAATGACGTGCTTCAATATGAGTCGGTATCCGAGGACGATGAAGACAGCAGCTCCGCTACCATGGAAAATCTTTTGATTAATGCGATGAGACAATCTCCCCATTGGATAGGTCCTGGAGAATTAAGGGCACCAAGAGAATTTACAACAGCACTTCGTGCGGCTCAGACAGGGCATTATATTTTTACCACATTACATGCGGAAGGTGACCAGGAAGCTATTTTCAGGTTTCTGACTGCATACCTGAGTGCTTCTAACGAGCCGGCAGAGCTTGCTCTTAGGAATATTTGCGCTGCTATAAAGTTTATAATTTTCCAGGAAAGACTGGCGGACGGTACAAGAAAAGTTACTTCCATATCTGAGGTTAGGGGTGCAAAAGGACTGACCCCAATTATCGAGCAAATATATAAATTTGAATGTATTGATGTTGAAGAAGATCCTCAAACCGGAAAGGTATTGAGAATAATTGGCAAACACAAAAGAGTGGGTAAAATATCTCCGGAACTTGGACAAAGAATGCTGAAGGCCGGTATAAAAAAGAGCAGGTTTGAATTTTTAACAAGAGATGTAGATCCTGATGAAGAGGAGGTATATGATGCCGAAAACATATAGTATATTGTTTGCTGTTATTATTATAAATATAATCATTGTATTGCTTCTGATATTTAAAATTAATCCTCTGGATTCATTTAGGAGATTCTACGCTTGGTTAACCGAAAGACTGGCTAAAATTAACACTGAGAAAACTACCGAAAGAATTAAGAGAAAAAAGATAGAAAAAGAAAAGAATAATCTTATCACCAAATATAATAATATGGTTGAGAATCTGATAGAAGACTACCATCTGCCCCTTACACTGGAAGGCTTTAATACTGTATTGACTTTTTTGATAATAGTCGCTGTAATTTTTATATTTTTATTTGTAAAAAATATAATTCTTTCAATATTGGTAACCATATCATTAACGGTTGCAGGTTTTACATATTTTATAACCCAGGCACGCCATGGCGAGTCGGCAAAAATTGATGCCATTATGGACGCAGAAGATCTATTATGCCCCCTTGCAAGAGAAGGCGTACTGGTTGCCATTAAAAAGGTGCTGGAGTCAAAAGAGCAGATCAGTCCCATGATACGGCCGTATTTTATGCAGTTTGTTGATAATTGTGAAAACCATGGTTATTCCTTTAAGAAGGCTATGGAGGTTTTGAACCGGCAATTGGGACCTAAATTTGACAGTTTCGCGGAAAAGGCAATAGTTTTTGAATATAACGAGCGTAAAGGAATGGCGGATATCTTTTTGGATATCGTGGATGAGAATGCTGCCTTAAGAGAGATCAATGCAAGAAAAAACAGAATATTCAGGGAAATGAACAGGGAATTTATTATTAAAACTGCTCTGATATTCTTATTTGTGCTTTATTCTCTAACAAATCCGGACCTTAGAAGATTCATGCTGTTTACGAATCTGGGGAGAACTATAAATGCAGCAATGATTATAACTGTTTGCCTCTCCTTTGCAAGATGTCAGATGTTGCAAAGAGATATAACCATAAAGAAGGGAGGCAGTTAAGATGACCGGTCTTATGAAATTGGCTGCGCTGGCTTCAATTATATATCTTACGGTATTGGTTGTGTTTTCGCTTATTAAACCCGTTTCGTCAAAACGTAAAAAAATATCAAGAGACTTTATTCTGAGCAAAAAAAATCAAGTCAGAATGGAAAAGTTTTATTATTTTAGAGACGTTGTGATCCGAAAGGTTACAAGTAATGTTCTGTTAAGCGAAGCCAAGAAAGATGAGTACAGGTCGATGATTAAAAGACTGGATCTCAAAATGACTCCGGAAGAATTAAGAGCACGGCAAATAGTGCTCTCAGCACTGGCGTTGTTGGCATCCCTGGTAATAATGCAAATTCAGAGCATGCTGGGAATATTCAGTATGCTGGGCGTTGTGTTGGCGTGGCTGTATCCTGTTGACGAAATTCAAAAGAAGATTGAAAAAAAGAATAAAAATATCATGGACGATTTTCCTGCTTTCTACAGCATGTTGTATTATCAATATTCCCGATCGGTTAATATATTTTTGGGAGATGTCGTTAAAGACTTTCTTCCCAATGCCAATCCCGATATGGCGGAGGAATTGGAAATATTTATTGATAACATCGAGTACGGTGAGGAATATGCACTCAAACAGTTGAAAAAAAGGGTACCATTGAGATATGTAGTAAAATTTTGCGATATTATGCAGACGAGACTTAACGGATATGACAATACATCTCAGATGACATACCTTAAAAATGAACTTAACGACTTGAGAATTCAAACCTTGGAAAAAGAACTTAGAAAAAGACAGAATCAGAATATCAAGGTTCAGTTTGCACTGATTTTTGTATTGATTGTATATGTTATTATCTATTTCTACTATCAATTTATGGATGCATTCAAGATGTTTAGCTAAAAGTCGGTAAATGTGAGAAAGCATTGGACAATTAAAAAGCCTCCCTTTGTGGGAAAATAGGGGCCAACCACAACAGGGAGACTTTTATTATATAATGGTTTTGGCTTAGCAATCCTTTGCTCAGCTAAAACCAATAAGAGGATGACAAAGTTGTTAATCCGTTATTAACGGCAAACTCTTTATTTTCCTTAGCAAATATCTCTTAAGGATGGTTACGTCCAAAGAGTCGACACTGCCGTCGACATTCAAGTCTGCATAAGTGTCCGGAACATCCAGTTTATTTATTTTTCTTAAAACATATCTCTTTAAAATGGATAAGTCGAGGGAGTCAACCGACTCGTCGCCATTGACATCTCCATATAAAATTTCGGGAATATCTTCTTCGACCGGTGGGACACCATAAGCCAAAACTGAATCTACATATGCTGTTATGTGAGGATTTTCGGCAAATTCCTTTACATCGGGAACATAGGAGTAATCATTGGATTGATCATAGGCTTCATAGCCACCTTTAATAATTCTAAACTGAATTTCTCCCGTATTTGCACCCGGTCCTAAAATACCCGCATCCTCCGAAAAACCAATTTCAAGGTAGCAATCCGCACCTTCAACAGGGGTCTCAAGATCGACAAATTTGCTTGTAATCAAACTCTTGCCGATATGTGCATAATCGCAAGCAAATTCCTGGCTTGTGGCCGAGTCTTTAGTAAACCAATAGCGTACTTTTACATCTGAAAGATCCACAGGTTTCTTTCCCGTATTCTTAATCTTGATCGATGCTTTAATGTCTTTTATTGCCGAAATTGAATCGTCGGACTTATACATAATTTCAAGAGACGGCGTTTCTACCGGTGTTGGAGACATTGTTACATTCGGATCATGAGTAGGTGTAGGAGAAGGTATAACCTTCTCAGGTTCATGTCCGTAAACTATTTCACCGTCTACATACAGAGGTATTCTATCCGTTCTGGAGTATTCTTTTCCCAACCCTTTTCTACTGTAGTCGTTTGTAGGATCCCAATTACTGTTGTAATTGGAGTCCTGGCTGGAAACCAACGCAAACTGAATTTCGCGGGATCCGTATATGGTGCGGCCTGTCCAATCAAGCTCCACATAATATGTGCCGCTGTCATCGTATTTAATCGGTCCTCTTAAAGTTGCAGGACCGTCATAACTTGCCGCATTTTCGTCATAATATACGTCAACCGTCATATCGTCAATCGTTTGACCGGCGTTGAGAAGCTCGGAAATATTGAAGAAATAACGGGTCATCATTCCTCTTATAAATCTTGGCGGATGACAGGTATCGTTATAAACTTTTATTGTTACCTGTGTTCTTTCCTTGTTTTCCTGCTCAACTTTTGCTTCCAGGAAAAATTCTTCAACATCTTCTTCCTTTGGAGGGAAGTTTTCAATGGGCTTGTGTCCGAGTGCTTCGCCGTAATAATGGTAAAGCCCGGCACATGCACCTACAAAAGCGGCGTTGTAGTCAACGGCCACTTCGTTATACACATAATCGGGAGTTTCATCCACATGGAAGTCATCGAGGTCAGGACCTCCTACTAAAGCTCCCCAGAGGGTATGGCGGTGTTCCTCAGGATCCAGCATGCTATAAGTCTTGGAGCCGTGAGCTGCTCTGTGATGGGGATGCTTTGCAGAGTTTTCCGAATATCCCACGATATAGCTTCTATCCATAGGGTTATTGCCCATGATATATTCCATTTGACCTTTGGCCCAATCTGCGAAATCTTCCCTGCCGGTATATTTTCTATATACGAGGGCACAGAGCTGTGCTGCCGTGTTATACCTTGCAGAACCGTATGCGTTAACTACACTGTAGCCAGCAGGACTTTGTGCAAGGAAGGTTGTGTCGTTGGGATTTTCATGAGGTATGCCGGACCAGTATTCAAGGTTCCAGCGGAATATGTACCAGTCTCTGTCGGTGTTGGTTATAGGAGCAAGCTTTGCAAATACTCCTCCCCAAACGGTATCCCAACAATGAACCCAAATATTTTGCCAACTGTTTCCTGTGTCTCGGATGATTCTCTGCATATAACCGGTGTAAAAACCTTCATCGTCTACCTCTACGATGTGATCGATATAATCCATATCTCCGGTTGCTATATTAAGCCAAACAGCTGCCCAAGCCAATTCATCATGGTCATAGGAAGAACCGTAAAAACCACCGGATTCGCCCAGTCCTCTGTTTTCCCTGGCAAATTCGTAAAGGGCAATAGCAGTATCAAGACATCTTTGCGCATATTCCGGGTCTTCATCCTTAAAATTGAGGTAGTTTATAGCTAGGGATGCAGCCGCGCCCGCGCACTGGTCGCTTGCCGGTGTTTCCACCGTGGCAAAATATGCAGGTCTTGCAAAGTCCAGAAGATAACTTGAATTTTGAAGTTCCGGGGGATTCCAAAAGTTGTGGTCTATATTTCCTTCTCCCACCTGATAACAGTAAGCAACTACTTTTCCGTTGTCATCCAAAAAAGTTGCCTTCAAATAAAAATCGTTAAACCATCTTAATATATCCTCTACATGGTCTTTTTCTCCGACTTTTTCATAAGCGTCTCTAAATTCATAATATCCCCAGCCAACCGTTGATGCTGCATAGGTACCGGGAAGCCCGAATTTAACATGGTCACCGGCATCATGCATTCCGCCGCTCAGTTCCAGGGTACCGTTTCCGTCAGGATCCAATATGTCTCTGTACGTATCGATAAAACTCTGTGAAAGGTTTGTCCCGACACATTTTTCCGTCATTGGTATAAGCGGTATTTCCTTATCCTCAACATGGCAGTCTCCTCTCCATTCAAGCCTTCCACCCGTAATACCTTCACCGCATTTATTGGCATCATAGAAATAAAGAGACAATTGCAGAGCCTTTGCAAAATTGACTTCAGTTTCTGCAGATACGTTGAGCGGTACGGCTAAAATGGAAGCTGCCATACATATTATCAGAAGGATGACTTGCACCTTCTCGATAATAAGAAGCTTTTTTCTCATAAAACTTTCACTCTCCCCTCAAAAAATACACTTAATCCTAAATAAAGAATCTTGATAATGTAAATAGATTAATATTATTTTTTATTTCACCCCCGTAAATTAAAGACGACTCCATTAAATTAGCTTAATATAATCAAGGAATATTAAACCCAAATATATATAATACGTAAACATATATTAATATTCGACGTAGAAATATTTAGCACAGGTTTATTCTATTGTACCGCAAAATTTATTACTAGGTCAACTTATACTAATATATATAGTAATACGAAATGCAATAAAATTTTAGGGGGCTGTTTAGGGATAAAATTAAAAATATTAATAAAAAATTGCTTTATGTAAAATGTAATTAACATAAAGCAAATATAATGAACATAAAGCTTTATAAAGTGAAAATAAATTTATGTGTTTCTTTCGTTTCTACTTTTTTGATTCTAACTTATTACAATAATATATCAAAATATATGTATCCATAATTAATAATCCAATTCGTCCAGGGTCAATGAAAAGCTGCACATAAACAGATCCATGAAATGCTTTACTTCAGGTCTGTCCATTTCTTTCAAAGAATTATAAATAGATTCCTTTGCCTTTAAAAACTCCTTGTTACCCGCTTTTTCTTCTTCAATACATTTAATATATGCTGCAAGCTTGTCTGCTGCTTTGACCAAAGCCCATTCTTCACTTCCCTCATGAAACAGTATTTTCTCATAAGTATCTTTAAAATCATCGGGAAGCATGGACAAAAGTTTTTGGTTTGCAATTTTCTCAACATTTTTATAAGCCTCATTGAGTTCAGGATTAAAATATTTTATAGGTGTTGGCATGTCGCCGGTAATTATTTCGCTGGCATCGTGGAATATTGCAAGAACAGCTACATAATTCGGATCTAAGTTCCCGTTGTAATACTTATTTTTGATGGTTGCCAGTAAATGAGCTATTATTGCAACCTCAAGACTATGCTCCGCAATATTCTCCGATTCGGTGTTTCTCATGAGGCTCCATCGGTTAATATATTTCATCCTGAATAATAAAGCAGGAAAGTGGGAGCACGAATTGGAATCCGGTTTAATATACTTTTTATTTGTTTCAGTATTGTTTTGCTTTTCCATACAATTCTCTCTCCATATATAATATAAAGTTTTGTTTTCATTATAATTTGTTTTCATTATAAATATAAAGTTTTATTTTCATTATAATAGTGTATCACTTTATGCATATAGTGTATAGGTATCTCAGCTTTACGGCGAGCAGCAAAAAACAAAGACTTTAAATATAATTCACCCGTTTTTTTGTGTAATAAAATACCAGTGACAAAATTCTTTAAAAAGGTGTTGACAAAGTATATAGACCATGATAATATATAAAAGCCGCACGGGTGAGAGCAATAAAATGCTCAAGAGAGGCGGATATGGACTTTGAAAAGTGAACAGTGTAAGACGATAAGGAACTCGTTAATGAATTGAGTAACTTGCGACGCAAGAAGACGCGAGTAAGTAATTAGAGCCAAAGAGCTTTCTAATAA
>Ga0209508_1002236_pt1 | contig 13221 bp, 9 predicted proteins | sample AD_UKC129_MetaG_FD_184427 | JGI IMG/M metagenome (GOLD analysis project Ga0209508, IMG submission 184427) | Active sludge microbial communities of municipal wastewater-treating anaerobic digesters from Canada - AD_UKC129_MetaG (SPAdes) (version 2) | ecosystem: Engineered > Bioreactor > Anaerobic... | reverse complement strand
TCCATAATAAAGCCCCCTTATTATGTTGAAGTAGAACTTCCAGTAAAATAAGGATTGAAACATATTTTCTATATCTTTTTTTCCTGCGTATACTGAGTTGAAGTAGAACTTCCAGTAAAATAAGGATTGAAACTCCATTCATACTGAACCTCCCTATCTTGTATAATACAGTTGAAGTAGAACTTCCAGTAAAATAAGGATTGAAACATGAATATACACGAACAGATTAAGAATGATACTTATATGTTGAAGTAGAACTTCCAGTAAAATAAGGATTGAAACCTAACATTTTTTTGACTTCTGTTTGATTTTCATTATGTTGAAGTAGAACTTCCAGTAAAATAAGGATTGAAACAATATTTCTTCTAATTGTTCTGAGTTCATTTTTTCAGTTGAAGTAGAACTTCCAGTAAAATAAGGATTGAAACTTTTATCATGACTCTCACTGACTGTCAACACTTATTTGTTGAAGTAGAACTTCCAGTAAAATAAGGATTGAAACAATATACTTTTAGGTACTACTTCAAACTTCCCATTTTGTTGAAGTAGAACTTCCAGTAAAATAAGGATTGAAACATATAAATCCAGTAATAATCATCAACATGATAACTAGTTGAAGTAGAACTTCCAGCAAAATAAGGATTGAAACCACAGTAGACCTTACAGTCAGGACACAGGTCTACTGGTTGAAGTAGAACTTCCAGTAAAATAAGGATTGAAACCATCAATATACTAAAGCACATAAACTAACAATATAAAATGTTGAAGTAGAACTTCCAGCAAAATAAGGATTGAAACACACCTGACACACGCGGCGCTTAGGTCGTAGTACACATCGTTGAAGTAGTATATCCAGTAAAAACAGGGACTTAATACTTTTCTGGTACTCAATAAGCTTTTATCTTTACAAAACTTACGTAAAAAAATAAAAAATTCGAAGCAATTTAAAGATAAACTTGCTATTATATAAATGAACAAGTAATTAAAGGATTGAAAGAAATCATTATATATTTTATTCTTTACAGAAATAACACATATTTTGAAGAAAAAATGTAATTTGTACTTGACAAAACTTATCAAAAGATGTAATATAATTATATGAAATGCAAAATATTACTGCTCTGAGAGAAGGTGTCTTGTTGCTTACGGGTTTATTGCAGATAGGAGAGTATGTACTCAATAGCAAAAGCGTCGAAGCAGATGATTATATTCAAGTCATTGAGAATCCTAATGAAAAAGGAAACTACAGGCACGTCTTAAAAATTGGGTTTAACTTGAATGAACGGGATGTTGGCTACAGAGGTATCGAGTATGAAGAGTTCTCGGATAAAAAGATAGTTAAATACGCATACAAAAAGGGAAGCGCCAGAGGTGGAGATATAACACCTACTTCAAAATATACAGACCCGTCGAAGACGTTAAACAAAATCATGATTTCTCTCAATGATATTCTGAAAAATTCAAATCCGGCCGATGAAGAGTTTACAATATTTAAAAATATCTATGAGTACATATCTTCAAATCAAGAAAAAATCGAAAATGAGATCTCAGAAAAAATAAAATCAATTACGTTGGAAAAAGGTGAATCCTTCATTATAACATTATCATTGTTTGAAAACGAAAATGAAAGGTATATGGGGGATTTTAACATAATAAAAGATCGACTCGGTAAAATTTCGAATGAGCAGTATTTCAATAAATATGGAACTACATCAAAGGGAATAGGTATCTGCTATTACTGCAAACAAAAAACTGAAGTTTTTGGTTTTGTGAATACTTACAATTCATACACTGTTGACAAAATAGGCTTTGTAAGCGGAGGATTCAAACAGGAGAATGCATGGAAGAACTACCCTGTATGCGGCAGTTGTGCACAAAAATTGGAACAAGGCAAAAAGTATTTACGGGAAAACCTTTCATCCAGATTTTCCGGATTCAATTATTTCGTAATACCTAAAGCAGTAATAAGGGATAAAGAAGATGAAAAAGAATTTATTAAAACATTGGAAGAGTTTGAAAAGAACAAAAACTTTTCCACTGAAAAAGATACGAGGCAAAACCTGTTGGCAAGTGAGAGAGATTTTCTTGATATAATGAAGGACAGTAAAAATTTTCTCAACTATAACATGTTGATATATAAAGAAGAACAGTCAGGAAGTGTTTTCAGAATTTTGCTGTATATTGAAGATCTTTCGGCATTACTTGCCGAATCCAAGTTGAAAATTAAAGATAAAATCGATGATATTGATTTGTTCAGAAACCTGCCTGGAAAAGACAATTCCACCTATGATTTAAAATTCGGATTTGACAAAATAAGAACCTTTTTCCCAAACAACAAGACAGAAGGAAACTTTGACAAAAGCTTTTTGGAAATTCTGAATAACGTTTTCACATACAAAAAAATAAGTTATAAATTTCTTTTAAACAGAATGATTTCAAAAATACGGTCAGCATTTGTGAATGAGGAATATATCGATGCTCTTGTGCTTCAGGCACTAATGAGTATTTTATTTATCGAAAAACTCAATCTGTTCAGTGACAAAGAGAAAGGGGTGCAAAAGATAATGATTGAGAAAACGGAAAAAAATAAAAAGTATTTGGACTTCTTTGAAAATGAAAGTTATAAAGATGCTTTTGATTCAGATTATAAAAAAGCTGTATTTCTTACAGGTGTGCTTACAGAAAAGTTATTGAACATACAGTACGATGAGAGAAAAAGCAAACCGTTTTACATCAGGCTGAATGGTTTGAAACTGGACAGAAAATTGGTAAAAAGGATATTTTCCGAAGCTGTCAATAAATTGAATGAATACAACAAGAACTATTATAAAGAACTGGAATACCTTATAGGAATGTATATGTTGGGAGAAGAAGTCGATAAGAACATTTCCAATGATGATATAAGCTTCTACTTTGTCCTGGGTATGACTCTTGCAAAGCATTTTAAAGAAGAAAAAAAGGATGGGGAGGATGTTGAACCATGATTAAAAACAGGCAGGAAATATTGTTTTTATACGATGTAACCGATGCTAACCCCAATGGCGATCCGTTGGATGAAAATAAACCCCGCATTGACGAGGAGACAGGTGTCAACATTGTAACCGATGTAAGGTTAAAAAGAACAATAAGGGATTATTTATTCAGTTATAAAGGTTATGACGGTTCGAACGGAAAAGATATTTTTGTAAGGGAATTGGAATCGGAAAAGGGTGGTATAAAGGACGGAAAAGCCAGAGCAAAGGATTTTAATGAAGATTTAAATGAGATTATTGAAAAAGCAATTGATATAAGGCTTTTTGGAGGAGTTATCCCTCTTGATAAGGCATCAATAACATTCACCGGTCCGGTACAGTTTGGCATGGGCAGGTCGTTAAATAAAGTCTCATTAAAGCATATAAAAGGTACGGGTGCTTTTGCATCTGGTGAAGGAAAAGCACAGAAAACTTTCAGGGAAGAGTACATTTTACCCTATTCCCTCATAGGATTCCACGGAATTGTAAATGAAAATGCAGCAAAAGAGACAAGACTCAGTGATGAAGATGTGGAACTTTTGGACGAAGCCATGTGGAACGGTACCAAAAATCTCATTACCCGTTCAAAGATGGGGCATATGCCGAGACTTATGCTCAGAGTGGTGTATAAAGCCGGGCAGAATTTCTTTATAGGAGATTTGCAAAACAAGATTGAGCTTGTATCTGACTTGCCCGATGAAAAAATCAGATCAGTCAAGGACTTTGCGATAAAAATAGACGAACTGGTAAATGAGCTTGTGTTGTACAAGGACAGAGTTGAAAAAGTGGTTTACATTGCGGATAAAAACCTGAAACTGGTTTTGAACGGCCAGGGAATTAATCTGAAAGATATTAAGGAAATAAAGTTTGAAGAAAAATCATATTAGAGAGAGGGAGAGAAATGGCTCAAAAATTTTTGGTTTTTGATGTAAGTGCTCCCTATGGACACTTCAAAAAACCTTATACAACCACATCTCCCCTTACATATTCAATTCCAACCAGGACTGCCGTTGCAGGTATGATTGCTGCTATATTGGGTTTTGGAAAAGAAGATTATCAAAAGCTTTTTACCAAAGACCTTGCCCAAATAGGAATAGGCATAAGGAAGCCCATTAAAAAGGTGAGAATCAGTGAGAATCTTATAAATACAAAAAAGTCAATGAACAGAATACATGAACGTACCCAAATAAAGATTGAGTATTTGAAAGATGTTTGCTACAGGATTTATTTCACACACAAAGATGAAAAAATATACGGGAAATTAAAAGAATTCCTTACAAGACACTGTAGTGTATACACAATCAGTATGGGTCTTAGCGAAAACCTGGCCAATTACACATTTGTAGGAGAATTTGAAGGGCAAGAGATTTCCGGGAACAAAGGATTTGTGGAATTTTCAAGTGTTTTGCCCGTGGACAGGATTGCAAAAGGCGATGTGGAATATGAGGATGACAGGGAATATTTTACTGAAAACATACCCGTTGAGATGGATGAAGAGCGGAATGTAAAAGAATACAGAGAGATATTGTTCGAGAGGAACAGCAGAAAAATCAAAGCAAAACTTGAAAACTTTACTAAGATTATGGAAATAGACGAAAATATCATGATATTATAAGGGAGAGGAAATCGTGCTGCTTTCGCATCCGGATAAACTTCTCAAAGAACATTTAAAAAATGTTTCATTGATAGGAGACAGCATATTATTACAAAAAAGAATTAATTTTAAGAGTTTTTCCAATGATAAAATACGTCAGTTGAACCGGATAAACCTTTTAACCCATGATATTGGCAAAGCCACTTCCTATTTTCAGGATTACATAAAAAATGTAAACGGCAAGCAGAATAATGATGAGAAGAAAAGTCACGGATTATTGTCAGGAGTTTTGTCCTTTAAAATTGCAAGCACAGTTTTAAAGGATGAAGCTCTTGCTTTTTTTCATATATGGTGGTTTCTAAACACCATGGAGAACTGGACGATTTTTCAAATTTTATATCCGCATTGCATGGAGATGAAAACAATAGAAATCTTTTAAAGCTTCAATTTGAAAGCATTGATAAAACAGAACTGCAGAATGTAATTGCGGAACTTGGAATTGATTTTTCTATATTGGACTATACAACTGATGAATTTTTGGCGGACATTGATTATTTGACAAGCAGAAAAGTCAGAAATAAAGTGAAGGAATTACTGGGTATTGAAACGTTTTTGCTGATTAATTTACTCTTTTCTCTGCTCATTTTTTCTGACAAGCTTGAAGCTATATATAACAGCGAAAAAATGAGTATTGAGGACTTTATTGAGAAAAGCACGCATAGACCCAACCTTTTGTCATCCTGCGTTGATAATTTCAAAAAGGGACTTGAAATAAAGAATATTCAAATGGCAAAGCGCAGAGACGAAATATATGAAGATGTTGTAGAGAGTGTTAGAAATATAAATCTTGAAGAAAAAATATTGTCCATTAATCTTCCCACCGGATCGGGAAAAACTCTTATCGCACTTAAGACTGCATTGATGCTGAAGGAACGCATAATAAAGGAAGAGGGATATAATCCCGGAATTATTTATGTGCTTCCTTTTACTTCAATAATAGAACAGAACTTTGATGTTTTTAAAGATGTTTTGGGCAGTGATGACTCAAAGGTAATGCTGAAGCATCATTACCTTTCGGAACGAAGTTATAAATGGGAAAAGGACGGTAAACTAGAAGAATACAGCGATGCAATTTCAGAGCATCTTGTGGAATCATGGGATTCGGAGATTGTGGTAAGTACCTTTGTCCAGCTTTTGCACTCCATATTTACAAACAGGAACAGAAAGCTGAAGAAATTTCACAGCATGGTAAATTCCATTATTATACTTGATGAAGTGCAGAGTATACCGCATAAGTACTGGAAGTTGGTTAATGAGACCTTTAAAGCAATGGCATTATTTCTAAACTGCCGTTTTATATTGATGACGGCCACCATGCCGCTGATTTTTTCTGAAAGCGACGGTGAAATATACGAACTTGCAACATGTAAGAAAAGATATTTCAGTGAATTCAACCGCATAAACATTGATGCAAGCAGGCTTGAAAACGGGATGACCCTGGAGGAATTCAAAGCATTTATATACGATGAGATTAACCGATATGAAGAAGATGACTTTTTAATCGTATTGAACACAATTATGACTTCCATTGATGTATTTTCATATATTAAAGATGAGTTTGAGGATATAGCGGAAGTTTACTATTTATCCACTAATATTATTCCTAAAGAGAGGCTTGGCAGGATAGAGAAAATAAAGGACAGCAAAAACCGAAAGATAATTGTTTCAACGCAGATGATTGAAGCCGGAGTGGATATTGACATTGACAGGGTATACAGGGATTTCGGACCGATGGACAGCATCAATCAGACGGCAGGCCGGTGTAACCGTGAATGGTGCGGCAAAAAAGGTATTGTAACCCTCGTTAATCTGGTCAATGAGAATCATCACGATAAAGCTTATTCAAGTTATATCTATGACACTATATTGATGGAAGAGACCAAATCGGCATTGAAAGATAAGGATATGATAGAGGAAAAAGATATTTTTCAGTTGGCAGAAAGGTATTACAACGGTTTGAAATCCCATGGGAACGACGAAAGTGATTGGCTTTTGAACTGTATCGGAGAACTTCGGTACAGAGAGGCTTTTGAACACAGAGAAGATAAGAATTCGAAGGCATTTGAACTGATTAAACAGGAGTTTAAAACAGTGGATGTATTTATTGAGGCGGATGACGAGGCATCGGAAGTATGGGAAAAATACCAAAGTATAAAGCTTATTGCCGATCGTTTCGAAAGAAAGAGGCAGTTTAATAAGCTGAAAAAAGATTTTTACCAATTTGTGCTCAGTTTGCCGGAACAGGCGGTAAAAAAGCACGTTGAAATAGATGAAAAGGAGATTACCTTTATAAGCAGGGAAATGTTATGCAGTACCTATGATAAGGATACAGGCTTTATTAGAAAAATAGACAGGGATTATTTCATTTAAAATGGGGGAATTACATTGGAAATTAAAATGCTTACTGTAAAACTGGAAGGTAACAAAGTTGCAAGCAGGGATGTGCCTAAGATACGAGGGTATCTCGCAGGAAGATTTCCAGAGTATGTCGAGTTGCACAATCATTTGGGAGACGGCAAGTTTAAGTATGGCTATCCTGTAATTCAATACAAATCTATTAGCGGAGTTCCAAACATTATTGCCATTAACGATGCTTCAAAGATATTGATAGATATTTTCTATGATGTGAAGGAAATTGATATGAAAGACAAAATTATGAGTATCCTTGAGAAGGGCTATATACTCAAAACAATGAAATTTGGTCCTTCAGAGGGATTGATTGAATATGAATTTTTGACTCCGTGGATGGCGCTTAATCAGGATAATTTTGAGGAATATGTAAAAGCATCCTTGGAAGAGAGAGTAGGAATATTGAAGAAAGTGCTTGTAGGTAATATTCTGTCCATGGCAAAAGGATTGAATTGCTGGGTGGACAAGCCCATAGAGGCAATGATTAAACTCCGCCCTGTGGAAGTAAATTTCAAGAACAAGAAGATGGTCGGATTTAAAGGAAGGTTTTTGACCAATTTTGTGATACCGGATTATCTGGGGTTGGGTAAGTCGGTGGCGAGAGGATTTGGTACTGTGGTCAAGGTAAAGGACGGAGGTTTTGTGTAGAAAACTGATAAATAATAAACAAGCAATTAAATAAGGAGGGGGAATAATGGGATTTTTAACGATTTTGGAAGTATCAAAAAAGCAAAGTTATATTTTTAAATCTAACAGGTTAAGAGAAAATATCGGAGCATCAGAGATAATTGAATTTGTGACTAAAGAACTTCCACAGGAACTCTGTGATGATTATAACGGCAATCATATCAGTTCTGGAGGAGGTAGCAGTATTTATTATTTTGAAAACAATGATGATTGTATTAACTTTTCAAAAGCCTATTCCAGACGAATTATAAAAGAATATCCTTCGTTAGAATTTTTTATTGCAAGTTTGGAATATGATCCTGAAAAAGATATCATTATCGATAAAACCAGAGAATTGTTTGAGAGATTGGAAAGAAAAAAGGCAAAAAGAGATACGTATTCTTGTATTATTGACTTTGGAGTATCGAAAAAATGCAGTTCTACAAGACTACCTGCCATTTATAAAGAAGAATTAAGCGGAAACTATTATTCCGGCGAGGCAAAATCCAAAATTGATATGTTCAACCAAAGGGAAAAAAGTAACAATCAATTTGCTTTAAATATTAAGGATTTGGGTGTAAGTAAAAATGAAAAAAGCTATATAGCCATTACACATATTGACGGAAACAGGATGGGAAAGCGGATAAGCAACTTGAGAGAAAGTTTTAGAAGCAAGTATAATTCTGAAAATATAAAGGAAATAAATGAGCAATACATAAATGCATTGAATCAGTTTTCAATAGATATTGACAAGGCTTTTAAAACAGCTTTTAACAAAATGGTTGAGACAGTAGAAAAGAATCGTGAAAACTTGGAAAAAGAAGGAATGGAGCTTAAGAGTTCAGTTATACCGATTCGAAAAGTTGTGCTGGCAGGCGATGATGTTTGTTATATCACTGATGCGAGGATTGCTTTGGAATGTGCTTATATTTTCTTGCAAGAGTTGGAAAAGCATAGCGTTATGGGAGAAAAGATAACGGCCTGCGCCGGTATTGCAATTGTGAAAGAAAAATATCCGTTTTTTAAAACATACGAATTATCCGAAGAACTTTGTAAAAATGCAAAATCAAGTATTGAAGAAGGCAAAATTGAATCGAGGATTGACTGGCATATAGTTCAAGGGGAATACAATAACAATTTGGATGAGATTAGAAACACGGTTTATAAGACACTTGACGGTAAAGACCTTTCCATGAGACCGTTGGTGGTTTCAAAAGAATCAGATTCACCAAATCATTATTCTCTTTTTAGGAAGGATATAGAGGTAATAAGATCGAGAAAATTACCCAGGGGAAAAATAAAAGGAATGTTAAAAGAAATGAAAAAAGGAGAGGCTTATTTAGATACCTATATAGAAATTAATCAGATTTATAATGTACTTGGTGCACACCGGCTTAATGCAAAAAGCGGATTCCTAAACGGAAAATGTGTTTTGTTTGATGCAATAGAAGCATTGGATTATTTTATACCGTTTTGTGATGAGGAGGTGTAAGTATGGAAGAATATACATTGAAAATTGAATTATTGACGGACGCTGTTTTTGGAAGCGGTAATTCAGTTCCAGGGTTTGTTGATGCTGATGTTTTGCATGATGAATATGGATTTTTATATATCAACGGAAAAACTTTAAAAGGAAAACTGGGAGAAATGGCATCGGTATTTGTAAATATATTAATGGAAATAGATGAATGCAGAGAAATTGCAGAGATATTACAAAAGAAAAAAGAAGAGCTTTTTGGTGTGGCTGAGAAATACAGTCATAGCAAACTAAAATTTTCCGACTGCGAATTTTCGAAAAATATCAAAGATTATTTCAAGTGTTATATGAAAGACTCAGATATCAAGCCGGAGGAAATTTTAGAAGCACTAACGCATATAGAAACTCAGACATCTATTAATTACGTTTCAGGTGTTGCAAAGAAAAATTCATTAAGAAATTATAGAGTGATAAACAGGGGAATTGTGCTTTATTCGTCTGTTTATTCACCTAAGAAACTGGATGATGAGGATAAAATTCTTTTGGCTTCGGCTTGTTCGATGCTTCGTCATTTGGGCTCCAATGAAACAAAAGGAAAAGGAGAAGTCAGGGTTTCACTTTGGCTGAAAGAAAAAGAAGTAACACATGAATATATAAGACTTTTGGAAAAGAAGGTGAAGCTAAATGCATAAATGTATTCAGTTTGACATTCAGGCACTGGAGCCTTTGAAACTTGGCAAATTTGAAAGGGATTCAAATAATGAGTACAGTTATTCATATATTCCGGGTTCTGTAGTAAAAGGAGCCGTTGCTTGGGGATTGGTTGAAGAAAAAGGCTTTGTTCCGAAGGAGATATTGAACGGCAGTTCAATATTTTACAATGCTTATCCTTTGCTGGATGGTAATCCTGCAATACCAATGATGCAGGGGTATATGGGTGATAAGCAGGAGATACGTTCAAATAAAGATAATGTCCGTGTGGTACACTCATTTAACAGAAAAATAGAAAACAGCATTCCTTTAAACAATTATGAATTTGTGGTTAAAGATGCGGAAAATGAAAAGCTCCTGCTGGGATATAATCCGGGAAAGATCGAAAATCTTCATATCAATAAAAAAGATGCGTTAAATGACAGTAGTAAATTAAAAATGTTCAGATATGAGGCAATAAGAAAAGGTGAATGCTTTAGGGCCTATATTCGAGTTCCTGAGGAGCATTATGATGACATAGTAAAGATATTGAGTAAAGATTATATTTATTTCGGCGGTTCAAGGGGAAGTGGCTATGGAAAGTGCAGAGTAACCGGTATAAAAGAAGTTTCTGCTGTTTGTTTGTATGAATCGGATTTGGATATTAAAGAGGATTTATATATTTACTTTTTATCTGATGCAATACTGTATTACGATGGTAAAGTTAATACATACATACCGGAAAATGAATTAAAAGAAATGCTTGGAATTGAAGGTAAATGTGAATATGTAGAGTCCTATTCCGGTCTTGGAGTTGCGGCGTCTTACAATACTTTATACAGAACAAATACAGTTTGCTACACTGCTGTATTGAAGGGAAGTGTAATAAAATACAGAGTGGAAGGAAAGATTAACCCGGATAGAATAAAAAAATTGGCATCTGAAGGTGTTGGGCTAAGAAGAGAGGACGGATATGGCCAAATTGCCGTATTGGGCAAAATTCAAGATGATATGGTCGTTTCAAGATATAGGAAAAATGATATTGTTGAAAAATCAGATATTGAACTTACAGATGAGGACAAACGTGTTGTAAATATGATTTTATGTAATATTTTTAAGACCCGGTCAAAACTTCAAATTGAAAAAATGGTAATAGAACTGCTAAAAGATGTAAACAGACCGCAAGAGAGTCTTCAAAGTCAAATAGGAAAGCTTCTTAATATTTTTCAGAATGGTTTCTACCAGACGGAAGATGACTTTAGAAAATATTTGAATGAATATCTTGAACATATAAGAAAGAAAAAGGGAAAGGCCGTATGGCATAAATTGTATGACTTTACTGTTGCAAACACTTTGGACAAGTTCAGATCAGAAAGATTAAGTATTCAAAAAATGCTTGAGGATTTTGTACAGAATAAATTCAATTCTGTTTTCCGTGAAATTGAGAATATTGTGAATAAAGGCATTACTTTGGGTATTTACAAATATCCTGTTGAAAGTCAAAAAGCTCAAGTTCTACATAATCTTAAAATGGACTTCTTTATCAGCTTTTTTGAATACTGTCTGAGGATGAAAGAAAAAGAGGTGATATCATGATTTATAAAAACAGATTGCTTAAAACAATAAGATACAATGTTAAAGCAACAACGATTTCACCTTTGGCAATTAGAGATGACGAAGATAATCTAAAAATAGATCAATTGACAGGCAAAGTTTATATACCCGGTTCATCTGTTGCCGGTGCTTTTAGAAACTATTATGAAAATTATATTGATAAGAATTCCAATGAGAATTTTAATGAATTGTTTGGCGGCCAAAAAACAGGAATGAGTCAGATTGTTTTTTATGACGGTTATCTTGTTAATGATTATGTGAAAGAGATGATTTCGTCAAGACCGGGGATAAAGATGGATCTTAAAAGAATGACAGTTGAAGTTTCCGATGATGCAAAAAAATCCGGTAAGAAATTTAAAAGGCGTTTTTTAAATGAAGGATTAACTTTTGAGTTTGTTTTTGAGCTGAACAATTATGAAGATGATGCCGGAAAATTTGAAGAAAAGCAAAGAAAATTCGAAGAGTTGCTAAAAGCTTTCTCAATAGGGGATATTTCATTAGGAAGTAACAAAATGATTGGCTATGGGAGATTTAGAGTGGACTCAATTTCAAAAAGCGTGTTTGACTTTACAAATATTAATGATTTGTTGAAGTATATGTTGATGGAGACTGATAGCACTGAGATAACTCAAGATATATTAGGCAGGGAGCAAGAGACTTCAAAAGTTCGTTTTAAAATAAAAGGAAAAACTGTTACCCCTCTATTGGTGAAAGACGAAACAGTTCGTTTATCAAACGAGTCGGACGGCATTAACATAAAAGACAGTAGAGGCAACTATATTATTCCCGGAAGTTCAATTAAAGGTGTTATAAGGTCACGGGCGGAGAGACTGCACAGAACCTTTCCCTGCATTGGTGAGGAAATTTTAACAAATATTTTTGGTATAGAATCAAAAAAGGATGATGATGGACATATTTCAAGACTGAGTTGCTTTGATGCGGTAGTTAAAAATCCCAACAAAGGCATATACAACAAGATAAAGATTGACTATTTTACAGGAGGAGTCATGCAAGGAGCATTGATGAATGATGAGGTTGTAATGGGAGATGTTGAGATAGAGTGTACCTTTAATACATCAGGATTAAATGATTACAAAAGAGAGATTGGGCTTTTGCTTTTGGTGTTAAGGGATTTGTGCAAAGAAGATTTAAGTATAGGAAGCGGTTATGCTGTAGGAAGAGGATATATCAAGGCAGAAACTTTGGAATTGTATGACGGTGAAAAATTAGTTCTTGATTTTAAGTCACCAAATAGAGAGGTATTGAAAAGATTTGATTCCTATATATCGAGCTTGATGAATGTGGGGTGATGACAAATGAAAATTGAAAAAATTAAAAGCGGAGATATAGCTTCTTTGATAAAAGATTTTGACAATCGCATTATATACTACTTTGATAATTTGAAATTTGGCAAGGGACAGATAGAACTGGATACGGATAATGTTAATGAAGCCTTTTTCTTTGAAGAAGGGAAGTGTTTGCACATATACAGGGAAGATGGAATAAAAGGGATACTTTATATTGAAGAACCGGAGGATAAAGAGTTTATTTCGGAAGAACAGATTTTGGAAGAGAGGATTTTAAAAGAACCTCTTAAAGTTTTGGTTGTAAAAAAATATATTGAATATGATGAGGATGAACAGGCTTACATATCAAGAACGTTGCCGGCAAAGTTCATATAAGGGAGGAATGAATTATGG
>Ga0209508_1002233_pt1 | contig 13236 bp, 10 predicted proteins | sample AD_UKC129_MetaG_FD_184427 | JGI IMG/M metagenome (GOLD analysis project Ga0209508, IMG submission 184427) | Active sludge microbial communities of municipal wastewater-treating anaerobic digesters from Canada - AD_UKC129_MetaG (SPAdes) (version 2) | ecosystem: Engineered > Bioreactor > Anaerobic... | reverse complement strand
ATATCTGAAGTTAAGCCTAAAGAGATAGAGCAGGCTGAACGTCTTTTATATAAATATAAAGAAGAGATGGCTCATTTTATAGTGGACTACGCCATAGAAGAGGCTAAGAAGACAAACTTCAACTCACGCATCACGATACCTGTTGTTCCCTTTTATCATACATACTATAATATTAATTCTACTGGTCTTATATGGAGAGATTTAAATGGTAAGGTGCTTTCTTTCCAGGGAAGCTATATAGAGATAGAGACAGATGATGAAGTAGAAGAAATAGGGTATATCCTAAATTTTGATTATACAAAGGTGCACAGTGAACACTGGCTGAAGTCTGGTTATCCTGGAAAAAAAGTTAGCCCTATGATTATCTCTAAAACAATAGACAGAGGTAAAAGTATATACTGTGCTACAGATCTTGAAATCTATTCTTTAGAATATGGAGATCCAGAATCTATAGAAGTTCTGACTAATCTAGTCAAATACGTAGGAGGAGAGGAGATAGAATTAGTAAAAATCAAAGCTCCTGGAACAGTAGAAGTTAATCCTTATGTTTCTGAGAATAGCCTGGTAATATTTTTACTTAATCATACAACAAACCAATTAACTACTGGTAAAGCGGTGCGATATATAATACCAATTAAGGATATAACGATAGAGGTAAACTGGAATAAACGATTAGAATCAGCTTTCTGTCTTTCAAAAAGTAACTTAGATTTGAAACGAGAAGAAAGTAAAATTATCCTAACTCTTCCTTATCTTGAAGAGTATGATGTTATTGTACTAAAAGAATAGAATACAGTATTAGGAGGTTTTTGACTATGAAGACGGTATATTTTAGCCTTTTATATCATGGGAATATGAACTATGATAGGTACCCTAAACGGGTAATAAGAAAATATTTCCCAGAGATTTATGAGATTGTAATCGATGCTATGAAAAAATACCATCCTCTCAAGATTAATCTACAGATTTCTGGTATGAGTATAGAGTCTCTTAAAATGTGTGCTCCATATGTACTTGAAGATTTCAGGATGTTAGCCAGAGAAGGAAGGCTTATTTTTACAGGGACTTACTATTCAGAACCTGTAAATGTTACTACGGATGGCGAAACTGATTTTCGATGTGCCTGGCTGGGAACTGAAATTGTGAGAAGGAATCTAGGTGAACCTTATGGGTTTTTCCCTCAAGAACAATCTTATCACCCTCAAATTCCATGGATAGTTAAAAACCTTGGACTTACCTGGGTTACTGTCCCAGGGAACCCCAAAATTGTCAATCCTTTTGTGATAGTTGGACTTGATGGTACAGAAATATATGGCATTCCGACCTTTGGTATGAATCATAATAATCTAGAATATTACTTTGATATCTCTGATGATAATGGACTTATTGTAGGAGCTGGAGACCTTGAAATACCACATAATTTCGATCTTCTTATGTCAAAGATAGAGGAATTAAATAATAATGGGAAAAAGCTAGAGATAGTTACTATCCCGGAATATCTAGAGAAATTTCAGCCTGAAAAAGAAATCTTTTTGCCTCCATGTGCATGGCAAAAGGAAAATGTGCTCGAGAATCCATCCTTTTCAAGATGGATATCTGATCCTCAGGATATAATTGTACATAAAGCAACGATGAAGGCGATGTCAGATACTGAAAGTGCTACAGTATTTAATACTATATGGAATCTACATAATAATAGTAACTGTGATATAGAGGTTGAAAATGCAAAAACAGTAGTTCCTCTGGATCCAATTATGGCGGATATAGAATCTGCAGAGGAATTTACAAATATAGAAGAAGAATATTTAGCCAAGGGAGGTAAGGTAACCGCCTTATCTAAAAGTTGGCATTTAGTTTTATGGGGAGTAAATAGTGATGCTACAGGCTGGTATCCCCTTATAGAAAAGAGGAGAGAAAGGATCCTTTCGTTTAATAAGGCAAGTCTATTCTCTAGAGAGGTAATAAATACCATTCTAGGAGAGATCTCTTCTTACCTAACAGTTCCAGACGATTATACTAGAGGCTTAATAATGTATAACCCTCATAGAAAGCATAAAGAGACTGTCGAGATAGAAGGTACAATCCCACTACAAGCATTTGATTGTAAAGGAAAGGGGATACTGACTGTAAATTTGATGGAGGATGGAAAGATATGCTCGATTTTCGATGTAACACTCCCTTCCTACGGATATACTACTATCTTCTTCAGAGAGAAAGAGAAAGTAGATGAAGCGAACTGGGAGATTGGAGATAGTATTGAGAATTCAAATATTACATTAGCTAGAAGAGATAAAAGAGTAGTTTTAAAGACAGCCTGGAGAGATTATGAGCTTTCACTGCAGCCGTTTATGATAAAGGAAGTATTAAATGGAACCCTTATCTCCAGGTCACCTATAAAAGGTGGGGATATTTTAAGTTGGATAAGAATGGTCCCCTATCCTCAGCTAAAAATTGCCATGAGATTGGATTGGAATATAATGTTTGTAGAAACTTTTTCCATCTTAGATGATGTTGTATTGTGCAATATGGAATTTGAATTCCTGAGACCTACACTTATCGGGGAAGGAGATTGGAATCCAAATGGTTTAATCTTCGGAGTGCAGAGTAAGAATAAGGGTACCATATACTATGACATTCCTTTTGGGGTAGTTGCACACCAGAATCCAAAGGAATCCTTTATTCCTGCATTAAGATTTGCGACTCTTCAAGACGAAGAAAGTGGAGTTGCAATAATTTCTAAGAGTGGAAACCACTCTTTTAAGGTTTCTGGTGATAATGGTTTTATAGGGATAGGGTTAGGAGCATCAACTTTAGGGGGACCAGCTCGTCCTGCACTTTTGGATGTTGATAGGGCTAAAAGTAGTGTCTTCCATTATAATAATTGGGAGTATGAGTATTTTAATGGTAAGTATCAATCTGAGTTCTTTATATACCCATATAGAGGTGATTGGCAAGATAGGGATATACCTCATATATCAAGGCAGAAGACTGAATCTGATTATCTAGTTGATATATCCAAGAGGACTGGAGTAAGTAATATCGATCCCCAGAAGTCATTCATAGAGATTCAACCTGATAAAGGGGTAGAGATATCTACCTTAGAGTTACAGGGGGATAAGCTCTTTGTGAGATTATATGAAACCTCAGGTAGGGGAACAGACTTTATATTAAGCGTAGGCGGGAAGGTACTTAAAGGAGAGATATCTCCTTTTGGTATATTTGAGGGATGGATATAGGCTATTTAGAATTAAGAAAAACTGAGAGAGGAGACAGATTATGGAACTAAAATATAAACCTGACTTTGAGGAAGCAAAGAGATATTGGAGGGCATTTTGGGATAAAGAAATAATTGATAGACCCTGTGTCATTATTACTTCTCCTAAAAATGGACTAATTCAATCACCCCATCCTCCTTATATGGCTGGTTCTGATGGAAATTATAAAGAAGCCTTGGAGATGTATGAAAGTTGGGCATCTACTATATATTTTGGAGCAGAGGCGATTCCCTTTTTTGAAATCTCTCTCGGACCTGATGAAATAGCTGCTTCTTTACAGGGAGCCGGAGAGTTAGTAAAAGATGAGGAAACAAAAACTTCCTGGCTTAATCCCTTTGTTAAAGATTGGAACAGCTTCCCCGAGATAAAGATAGATGAAGAAAGTGCTGCTTGGAAGAGAATAATAGATTTTTATCAGTATGGAGCAACGTTTAGCGAAGGGAAGTTTCTTTTAGGAGGTCTAGATTTTCATACCAACATGGATTTATTAAGAGCTATCAGGGGATCAGACAACCTATGTATAGATTTACTCGATTGTCCAGAGGAGATAGAAAAGAGGATGAAAGAGGCAAGAAAGATATTCCCCTTTGTATATGAAGCAATGTATAAAGCAGGAAGAATGAAAGAAAGAGGAACAATAGGTTGGATCTCTCTTTATTGTGAAGGAAGGTTTGCCGTGATTCAGTGTGATTTTATTTGCATGATAAGTCCGACTCTTTCCAGAAAGTTTGTTATACCTGCTTTAGAAGAAGAGGCTAGTTATTTAGATCATTGCATCTACCATTTAGATGGTCCAGGGACATTCCCTCATTTAGATGACATTCTTGCTATATCAAAAATTGATGCTATCCAGTGGGTCCCTGGAGATGGGCAACCACCTCATATAAGATGGATGGATCTTTTTAAGAAAATTTTAGGTAGAAATAAAAGTGTGATTATATATCCTAACTCAATAGAAGAGATAAAAATATTCCACAAGGAATTAGGACCAAAAGGTGTGGTGTATCAGATTGCTCTTCCTTCAGAAAAAGAAGCAGAAGAATTAATTACTTGGCTAAGAATCCACACCTAGAAGATTTAATTTTGAGGAACGTCGAGGCAGAGAGGTAGGAGTCATCTTCCATATGGGTACAGATGCACATAGATTGGTTTCTATAGATACAAAGCAAGCTGTCGAACAGCTAAAATCCATACTGGAATAATCTATTACAGGAGGATGGTATAATATGCAACTTATGAAGGATTTCTTTCAGGTAGGTGGAAGCCTAAATGGTATTACCTGGACAGGGAATGATGCAAACTATGATGACTGCAATACATATATCCTTAAAACAGATGAAGGGCTTATAATGTTTGACTGTGGTTGCGGTGATACCCTGGAACAGATATTTAATAATATGTTATATTGGGATTTAAATCCAGAGGATATCAAAGCCTGCTTTATAACACACCCTCATCTGGATCATGCAGGTGCCTGCCATCTGCTGGCTGATCAAGGAATAAAACTATTTGCACACAAAAATACTGCTGATGCAATAGCAGCAGGTGATGAAAGATGCTGTGGATATCTATATCATAAAGAATTTGTTCCATGCTCCATAGATAAAGAACTGACAGATGGAGAGATAGTTGACTTACTGGGTATGAAATTTAAAGTAATACATCTGCCAGGGCATACCATGGGGTGTACAGCCTATGTATTTCAGCTTGATGCTAAAACTGCAGTCGTAAGTGGAGATATTATAGGTACATTGTTGGATGGTCATTTTGGATGGAGTGGTTCTATTGATTTTGATAAAAAAATATATTTAGAATCATTAAAGCGATTTGCCAAGCTTGATTCAGATATAATGTTTCCAGGGCATGGGATGACATATTTTTACAAACCAAAACGACGTGTAGAACAAGTATTAAATGAAGCACTGATACAGTGGAGATAAGAGATCTCCCTGATTTTGAGATTTTTAGTCTCATAATAGATAAGACCTTAAAAGATGGCGAAGATATGGTAGGCTTATAGATAGGAGTATGGCTACAAGAAGTTTTAGAGGTTCTAAAAACCTTGCAAAAAAAATGATAAAAGGAGAAAAATATGGGTATGAAAATACTTCTCTGGTATGATGTTGAAGACTATATAACAACTGAATCGGAAGATGCACTTCTTGAATTGATCAAGATGATGGATTTAAGAGACATCAGAGGAACATTCAAACTGGTAGGAGAAAAGGTCAGGAGACTGAAAGAGCATGGGAGGACAGATATACTTGAAAGACTAAAGAGACATGAGATTGGATACCATACAGATTTTCACAGTCAGCATCCTGTTGTAAGCGAGTATCTGGAACATTCAGGATTTAAAGATGGAGCCATAGAATTTGAAAGGAGAGAACTGCAAGGGCTGAAGGATATCATAAATATAACAGGTATGATGCCTGTAACTTATGGGCAGCCGGGTTCTGCATGGGCACCTCAGGTCTATCCAGCTTTACTTAAATGGAATATCCATGTTTATCTCGATGTGTATGAGTTCATATCAATAGATAAAAAGCCATTTTGGTTCGGCGGTGTATTGAATATCACAGATCCACGGGGAGTATTAAGGATGGAACTGATAGAAGACGGGTTAGAAAAGGCAAAAAAGAGCTACGATATCTTATATGAAAAGGCTTCTAAAGATAGAAATGAAATAGTAAGTATCTATTATCATCCCTGTGAGTTTGCAACGAAAGACTTCTGGGATAAGTATAACTTCAGTTATGGGATAAATACTCCAGAAGAGAAGTGGAAAAAACCACCTGTCCGATCTAGAGAGGAGATGAGATTCTATATAGAAAGATTAGGAGATTTCCTAGATTACATAATCTCGAAAGATGATGTGGACTTTGTTACTGCTGGTGAAATTCTTCATTACGAGATCAAAAATAAAACTCCTATAACTGGAGAAGAGGTAAAAAGATTAGCCTCTAATGTATACAATGAACTGAGCTTTGATACAAGTGATAATCGTACGCTATCAGCCTCAGAGATATTTTCTCTATTCTCTAGATATCTAAACGGGCAAGAATTAACCCCTGAGCTTATATATGGACCTGAAAACCAGGTAGATACAGAAGTCAATGAGAGGATTAATGTTCATAAACTTATAGAAGCAACTAATATAGAATATCCTGATGTCTTTGGTCATAAACAACTTCCAGATTATTTTATAACAGATAAAGGGAGAATAAATCCTGTAGATATGACCTGTACTTTAGCTAAGATTATAAGAGAAGATCTAAGAGAAGATGATGAGATTAGCATAATTAGAGGGACACTTAAATCCAGCCATTATATAAATGAAGACGATAATTTGGGTAAAAAATGGATAATCTTTCCCACAGAATTTAGAGCCCCTAACATTATAAGAACAGCCAAATTACAGTCCTGGACACTGAAACCTGCTATATTTTAGGTTACATAACCACAACTTTATTGCGCTCTTTTTTGGCTTCATAAAGCGCTTGATCAGCGGCATTAATAAATTCTTTAATTGAAGATTCGCTAGAGGGGATTATTGTTGCTACCCCTAAGCTGATGGTTAAATGCGTGAGTATGGAGGGGTATTCATGAGGAATAGTAATCTCCTTCAGGACCCTTTTTCTTAATTGTTCGGCAAAGTTTACTGCATCTTCTTTCTCCATATGAGGAAGTATGATTGTGAATTCATCCCCCCCGTATCTTGCCACAGTATCTGAGGATCGTTTTGCACAGGATTTCAGTAATTTCGCAACCTGCCTGAGGCAGTCATCTCCGGCCAGATGTCCATAGTTATCATTAAATGTTTTGAAAAAATCAATGTCTATTATTATTAGGGATAAAGGTATAGAATGACGTCTGCACCTATTCCACTCGGTGAGCATAACCTGATCAAAAACAGAGCGATTGAAGATGCCGGTTGTTCCGTCAATTTGGGAAAGCTCCTTTAAGATTCGATTTGCCTCCTCTAACTCTTTGTTTACTTTTGCTAGCTCATCGTTCTTTTCCTGAATAATTCTTTTATATTCGAAGTCCTCAACAAAACTAACATACCTTATACGCGATATGATCCATGATAGTACTGCTAAGGTAGAGCTGTTTACGTAATGTCCATAGAGGACTGAGCTAGATTGCTGGAAATAGGGTAGGAGAGCGATAAAAAGGATTTGGCTAGAACAATATAGGAAGAGTGAAACCAGAGGTGAAAAAAGAGGGACTACCGCAATCGCTAACAGTGCTGAAATATAGACTATAATCTGTCCGTAAGATAATTGGTCTAACAAAGATATCCCCATACACCAGTACAATAAAATACAGGCAAAGGATATACCACTGACCTCAATAATTGTCTTATTGGCAGATATATTCCCCTCCAATTTACTAAATACCAATAGATAAACAATCATCGCGGTAAGTATTAAAGCATACATACCGCGATAGTAAATGTCGGGGAATTCGTTCTTGCTGTTAGAGAAAGATATGATAATCAGTATACTTTCTAAAACAATAAAAGTGGCTGAAATTGCTTTTGCTCTGCTTATATTAATCTTATTTGTAGCTAAACTAAACTCTCCTTTATACTGTTCAGATACTGACACTATAAATAAACTTCTTATTAACTGGAATATTTTTAGAACCATATTCCTATATTTGGTTTCTAAGCCCATTTTCTCTTCCGCGCCCTTTTTCCATGCTTGTTATCGGCATGGTAGCCTCCAGAATAGACGTCCATGTTGCCTTAGTTTCTTTTCTTGCGTAAAACAGGGTCCATTGCATTCTGATTTATATAAAGACATAATGAAGAAGAATCTATCCACCTTAATACTCTATACTCTCCCTTTTCTTTATTTTCCATATAGATAGTATAATTCCCAAAAGGAACCTGTTCAAGGTCTAACACATCCTAATTTATAATCACTTTTAAATACCCTCAACAGATATCTTGATAATCCCATTCCTATAAGATAGATTATACGAATCCATAACCCTCTTCTGTTCGTGATAAGCAGGATAGACTGGTGTGATTAATAGAGTTATATGAATAAAAAGTTCTGAACAGGATTTTCTCTGGGCGAATTGGTAAATAAAACACTCGATTAATCATTCCCCAGATGTTTTATTATAGATGTCTTGAAGTCTCTTTTTGAATGTGGGGAGTTCAAATCTAATGATATTCCATATGATAGAAAGGTCTACCCCGAAATATTCATGAATTATTCTATTTCTTTAGCCCAATAACACCTTCCCAATCAATGTCACTATTAGTAGCCCTTATATTTTCAGGGATATTCTTGGAAGCCTCTCCAGTAAAATAGAGATTAATCTATGTTATAATGAATCTATGGGTACATTAAAGATTGAATTGGAACTACCAGAAGAGATACTTGAATATCTTGCTAAACAGGATATAGATAAATCTATAAAGAAACTTATAGTACTTGACCTTTTAAGAGAACATAAGATTTCTCAGGGAAAGGCTTCAGAACTATTAGGAATAAACAGATGGGAACTTTTGAAACTTATGGAGCTGTACTCTATACCAGCAATAGATTTAATGACCGGAGAATTAAAAGAGGAGCTTGAAAGAGCAAGAGAAATATTCAAGAATCAGTAGACCTATTGTTTCTGATGCTAGTCCCATAATCATTTTTGCGCGTTCTACTCATCTATCTCTTCTAAGAGATGTTACCGGCTCTTTAATAATACCTAAAGCGGTATACGATGAAATAGTGGGGGGAGGAAGAAATTTCCAAGAGGCAGAAGAAATTAAAAAGGCGGATTGGATTAGAGTAGAGCATATAGGTTCAACAGATGAGCTAGAAGAATTACCCAAAGCTTTAGGACAGGGCGAAAAAGAAGCTATCATCTTGGCAAAGAGGCTCAATACAACTATACTAATTGATGATTTATACGCCAGAAGAGAAGCTAAAAGATATGGACTATATGTTATAGGAAGTTTAGGTATTATCTATATAGCTAAAGAAAAAGGAATAATAACTGATGCAAAAGGTGTATTAGATTCTCTTATAGAGGCAGGATATTATCTAGACAATAATTTGTATAACTCTTTCTTGAAAGAACTGGAAGAGGCTGGCTGGGGGTTGTCAAGAAACTAGTGTAAACCCCAGGTGTCATTTTATAGGTACCCTCCTAGCCTATCTTCGAATTGTATCGATAGTTCTGCATTAAAAGATGAATTAATCTTCTTTCCTTCGCTCTTTTATCTTTTCTACGATACTCTCTACATCTTCTCCCTGAAGAATAAACTCTCTCTCTTTAGTATAGTCCCCATATCCAAGTTCATACTGCTGAAAGAAACGGATCATACCTACTGGTCCTAACTCTTTTGTTATAGCTTCTATACCCAGTTTTCTTATAGCTGCTGGGGTCAATTTTTTAGTATTCATTCGCTATCACCTGTACGCTTCCTTTCCCTTATCTATTATAGCATTCAGATAGCTATAGAGTTTTACTCTTTTCTGAACCATCCCTTGATCTTACTCATCACCCCTTTGGGTTCTGGTAACTGTTTTTGGGATGAAATTAGATTTAGATGTAACATCTTCTAACTTTTTGTTACTGACCTTTGATTTTTGACCTTCTCTTGGAGATATGTTCTCAAATGACTGGCATCATCCTGGAGCTTAGCGCTGTGAAAGTACAGGGGAATATAGACAAAAGTAGTGTATAATTGGTGATAAAAAGGAAGGTGATAATAGTATGAGTGCAAGGACGATCTTTTCTGTTAACGGTCAGCCATTTTTTCCATTAGGTGGACAGGTACATAACTCCAGTGCCTATACTGCCAGTGAATTAGAGACAGGATGGAGGGCATTAGAAGAGATAAGGGCTAATACAGCCGAAATTCCAATATACTGGGATCTTATAGAGCCAGAAGAAGGAGGGTTTGATTTTTCTGTTTTAGGAAAGATGATTGAGAGTGCAAGGGAGCACAATTTAAAACTCATACTGCTCTGGTTTGGCACCTGGAAGAATGGAACAATGAAATATACACCCTCCTGGGTAAAGAATAATCCGAAGAAATTTAAACGTGTAATCACCAGAGAGGGAGTGTCTACCTCTGTTCTTTCTTCTCATTGTGATACCAATCTGGAGGCTGATACGAAGGCTTTCCGTGCACTGATGGAGTATATAAAGAGGGTGGATGAAAAGGAGCAAACAGTTATTGCTCTTCAGGTAGAGAATGAGCCTGGTATTATGGGTGGAGCAAAGAGAGATTACAGTGAAGAATCGGAGAAAGAGTTTCGAAACCTGGTTCCTGAGTATCTGATCAGAAAAGTTCAGGAGAATTCCGGCAGTATCATCAATAATGTATGGAAGGAAAATGGAACAAAAGATAAAGGCTCCTGGGAGGAGTTATTTGGCTATGATGCTGAAGAATTCTTTACCGCCTGGAGTATCGCCAGATATATAGACAGAATAGCGGAAGGAGGAAAGAAGATCTATGATATCCCTATGTATGTGAATGTGTGGTTAGCTACTGAGTGGGATATCCCCGGAGCAGGTTATCCTTCTGGAGGAGCTGTCCCTAAGGTCCTGGATATATGGAAGTGGACAGCAAAGAATATAGACCTGATTGCACCCGATATCTATGCGCGTAATCAGAAGAGCTATTATGATTTCTGTAATCTCTATAATCGAAATGATAATCCGCTTTTTATCCCTGAATCATCTATAGATGAGAGTAATTCATTAAATATGTTTCGAGCTATTGCTGATTATAATGCCGTTGGATTCCATATATTTGGCATTGAAAGTATTCTAGATGAGAATGGTTCGGTAAAATCTTCAGCCAGACCTGTAGTGAATAGCTTTAAGTCCTTATCCTCTGCTATACCCCTTATTCTCAGGTATCAGGGGACAGGTAATATACATTCTGTGATCCAGGAGGAATATGCCAGCGAGCAAAGGATAAACTTGGGAAAATATGCTGGTTTCGTCAGGTTCTTGCAGTTAGACCCATACACACATCTAATTGACCCTGGCGCTGGACCCCTCGATTTTCATCATAGAGACCAGATAAGAGAAGAGAGAGGAAGAGGATTACTGATCCAGACTGGGGAGAGAGAATTCTATCTGTTAGGTGGAGGGTACAGGCTCTTATTATACAGAAAAGATATGCTCAGAGCCCCATTATCGGTCTTCTATAGCAGTGATTTTATAAAGTCCAGAAGTATAGATTATCTCTCTGTTGAAGAAGGTTTCTTCGATGCTGATGGAAATTGGATTACAGCGAGGAAAAGAAGCGGCGATGAGAGCGATTACGGTGTATGGGTTCATCCTGATGTGGGGGTAGTGAGGGTGGTTCTCTCAGAAGAGTAACATCGGAAGGAGATATGAGACAGCTTATTATGACTATTCCCCATGAGTTAGACGATGCAGCGAAGATAGAGGAGGGGCGGTCATCCTTGCTTATATTGTTAGAAAAAGAGTGCAGAAAATTGTTGTTTTATGTGACATCCTCCCACCACTAAAGTGGTGGGCTTCCTCCTTCACCGAGGTGACTTACACGGATATAGGGGTTGCTCCCTAATATTCGTGCAGCGGTCTCCCTCTCCAGAGGCTTGAGTTCGGACCAGCCCAGCCCTACAACCTGATCAGGGTTCAGGTTAAGCCCTTTCCTTAAAATTACAATGGCGGCGTTCACGTCCCTGTCACACTTCCATCCACACTCGCATTCAATTACTCTGTCTGCTAAGGAGAGATGGTGTCTTTTACCGCAGGCAAAACACTCACCGGTAGTGGTCTCTGTCCTCTCTACAGGAATAGACGTCTCAAGGCTGGTCCTCAACCTTGACTTTAGTCCGCCTATCCCTGAGGAGTGAACTTGTCTACCGAAAAGTGATGACCATCCCTTTACACAGTCGTCCTGAAATACTACCTTCCGGTATATCTTCAGAAACGCCAGGGTCTTGTTTTGAGCTTCTTTACGCCTGTTGTTCAGCTTTTCGTATTCCTTCCTCAGGAGAAACCGTGCTCTTTCTCTCTTTCTGGAGCCTTTTTGTGTCCTGGCTAATCTCTTCTGAATTCGCTTTAACCTTGGCGTTTCGTGAACTTCAAAATCTATCCTGATACCGTTAGATAATGTCAGCTTCGAGCCAACGCCAAAGTCTATCCCAACAGCTTCCCCTATAAATTCTCGCTTGAAATGTTCTCTTGAAAGGTAACATGTTACATGAAGATAGTAGCCACTTGGTTTCCTGACCAGGATAGCGTTTGCTATCTCGGCATCTTCGGGAATTTGATGTAGTCCCAGTACACGGAAAGATCCCAGCTTTTGTATCCTCACCCTATTACGGGCAATGTCTAGCTTATACGTTACACCGTATTGCCTGAGAGGTATTGAATTAACAAATTTTTTAGGTTTTAGTGATCCAACCTTACGCCTTTTTCTCTTTAACTCAACTAAAGCCTTAAGATTATCTTTCAGCCTTTCTGCTATCTCTTGCTTTATTTGGGATCCAAGAGCAGTAAGACTTCTTTCCTCGAAATATTCTCCTACCTTTACTTCTACTGTATTTACCTTGTTAGCTGGTATATTGAGCCTTTCTATATCAGAAACCAGCCAATTATACAACCACTTTGCTTCTGCAAAAGACCTTTTAAGAAGTTCTTCTTTCTTTTCTGAAAGGTTTTGGAGCTTCAATTGATATACAACAGCCCTTTGATTCTTACGCCGTTTCCTTGTTTTTCGTAGAGTATTTTTTATCTGTTCCGCCTTTGTCATTTCTCTACTTCCCCTTCTGAAAACTACTTGTTCCCACCATTCATGGTACTATCATACCACAAATCTTAATTTTCTGCACTATATCTAACAATATAAGCAAGGATGCCCGCCTTTCATCCCACCCCTAAAAGGGTGGGTTTTCCCGGCAGGTGATCATAAATCAAAGAGGTGTAACCACTTTCAAAGAGAAATCCCCCT
>Ga0209508_1002232_pt1 | contig 13237 bp, 13 predicted proteins | sample AD_UKC129_MetaG_FD_184427 | JGI IMG/M metagenome (GOLD analysis project Ga0209508, IMG submission 184427) | Active sludge microbial communities of municipal wastewater-treating anaerobic digesters from Canada - AD_UKC129_MetaG (SPAdes) (version 2) | ecosystem: Engineered > Bioreactor > Anaerobic... | reverse complement strand
TGGTGCAAGTATAAATGAGAACCTTGCTGCTGAACGTGTTAATCTAAATCCAAGGTTATCAAATTGTTTTCCAAGGTCGGTATAAACATTAATTCCTTCCTTGTTTAATGCCTTTAAAACACCAAGGACTTTAGCAAGGAAGGTTTGCATGCCGCCACCTATTTGCTTTGGTGCAGCTGAAAGGTTTTTAAATGTTACTCTTAAACTACCAGCAGAAGTTTTAATATCATTTAAGGAAGTAGATAATTTTTCTGCAGCTCCAGCTTCTCCGCCAAGTGCTTGAATAATATCTTGCCAATCTTGTTGTAATCCTATTTTGGTAAGGTCTTCATTAATACTGGTAAATAAAGTATGTAGATTTTCTAGGTTATTCTGGTCATATCTGATTTCTAAATCATAGGTTATTTTAGGTAGATTTTTCTCTCCTGCCAACATATCTACTAAATCATTGGCATTGTAAGGAGGAGCAGTTCCTTTACCTCCGCCAGCAGTTGGTATTATTTCATTTTCTTTAAATCCTTTTTTAGCCCTTTTACTTACATTTTTACCAGTTTCTTGAATGTCTTTTGCATTAGATTCTAATACCTTGCCTACTTCATTAGTCATTTGAACAGTTTGATTAGCAAGATTTTCTGCTGCTGGCTGAACGTCTTTAACTGCTGGTTCTATACTTTGCATTATCTTTTCTACTTCTTTAGATTCTATGCCTAAAATATCACCAATATTCTCAGCTAATTTCTTTGTCTCATTTCCTATACTTTGCTGTGTAACTTCTGCAACCTGTTCTATTGGTTTCTTTATTTCTATAGTTGGTTCTATCTTTGGTTCTATTTTTGTGAATTCTTTAATATCAGAAGTATATTTTTTGAAATTACCTTTATATCTTCGGAATACTTCATATCCAACCTTATTTAGTGTTTCACTAAAAGTCTTTGTAAATTCTGCAATATCTTCGCCAGGTGGCTGTATAGATTTTAATGCATTTTCTATTTGAGGGGTTAATTCTTTCCATTGTTTTCTGCTTAAAACACTACGCATATTAAGATTTAAAGATTTAGCAATTTCATTAAAATATAAAGTAAGTCTATCTTGTAAATTTAAATTCTTTTCAAGATTTAATGATTCAAATAAATCTTTACCAGTAATACCTTTAAAATATCTTTGTATATTTCCAATTCCAATTTGTCCAAGAGATAGTGTGTTAATTTCATTTAACACTTGCTCAAAGGATTTATCAATAAATCGTGTTATTCCTGTTTCAGTGGTATTCTTTATATTACTAAGAATTTCTTTATATTGTGATGGTGGACCCGGTGTTAAAATATCTTTAAACTGTGCAGATAAGTCAGGAGTAATTCCTGGTGGTGCTATTCCTATTCCAGAAGGTTCTGCTTTACCAGTAGAAACTTTTGTTTTACCAGTGGTGGCTTCGGATATCTGTTTCTGCACTTCTTTTGTTTCAAGTGTTACAGGAACAGTTATTTTCTTCTTTGATAATTCATCTAGAATATTAGTATTTGTAATCTCTAGTTCAACTGGGATTTTAATACCTTTAGTTAATTTTTCCAGTTGTTCTGAAATACTCTTAGTAATATCGATAGGTATAGCCTTTTTGGCAAATGAATCTAATAGGCTAGATAGCTTCTGAAGGTCTTTTTCTACTTCAGAAGTATCTAGCCTTACATCTACATATATAGAACCAGCATTTAATCCGCCAGCAGGTGCACCGCCAGCTTCTGGCATTTAGAACCTCCCAAATTTGGGGCTTGAAGAAAACTTGAAACCACGTTTATCTTTAGAATTCAAATCTTTTACAAAATCAAGTAGAATATTGCATTGAACTAAATCAAGATTTCCAATCTCTTCTAATGTATAATGATAATAATAAGCAATACTACATATCATAGAATATATAGCCTCAGAAGTTACTTGTTTTTTTGACCCCCCTTTTTCAACTCTCCCCCCTGAGCCTCACTCCCAAATATCTTTGGAAGTAATTCCTGAACACACCTCTGAAATTCTGGGTCACCAGGGTCAATTGCCTCACCTAAAAATTCCTTAGTAACTGTAGAATCGCCTTTACTAATAGATAATGTTAATACATCTAGAATTATGCTGATACTCCTAGAAATGTTTGGGTCTGATAGGATATCGGAGATTGGCTTATTATAAGTTTGTTCCAGATATGCATAATCTATTAACTTTAGTCTGTATAATGTATAAGTCTGCTCACCAATCTTCATTTCTCCTATTGGAACACCAAATGTTACTGCTAGTTCCGCCATACTTTTAAACCTCCCTAATAAATAGTGGCTCTTCTATGCTTTCAAAAACTGTCTCTTTTTTGAGACATTCGCACCAGAGCCTGAAATTATTTTTCTTAATAGTCAACATAACACTCTCAAGTTCTTCTATATTTACAGTTTCCTGTAACTTTGCCTTAAATACCTCAAACTCAAATGTATATATTGGAATCCTATCATCAGTGGATATAGAATATCTGTGTATATCTAATTCAAGAATATCACCCCATAACTTTACTGGATAATAAGTAAAATTAACTGTAATTCTAGGATACCGTTCTGTTAAAGTAAAATATCCACTGGCATACACCTTAAGTGGTGTAATTAGCCTATCTTTATAAAATATTTGTATGTTAGAATATCTATTCATATATTTTAAATCAGGATAGCCTATTTTATACAAATGCCTGGCTTCTTCTATATAAACTGTAGGAATATTTCCAAGATATTTGGGTTCTCCATTTTTAATATATATTTGTCCTTTGACATCTTCTCTCTCTTCTTTATTCTTATAAGTTTTAAAAATATTTTCTTCCAACATTCTCCTCCAGGTCTGGGGAGGGATAAAAATCCCTCCCCATATACTTAATTAGACTGACCTTGTCAATGCTCCATTACCCTGGAAATTAAATGTAATACTTTCTATTCCATCGAATGGAACAGTAGTATCAGCAGATGTAATCATAGCAGCTCCGGAGAAATTTCTAGTAGAATCAACATATAGTTTTAATGAAACTAATGTAGAGCCAGTCAATGCATCAAATAATGCCTTTTGTGCGGTATCTGTTAAATCCCAATGTGCATCTATAGTTCCAGACCACTGCTTTATGCCAGTAAGAAAGGTTCTCCATTCTGTTCCCATTGCACTTGAATCAAGATTATCTGCTTCTACAGTCAGAGACCAGTTAGTTACATTAGCAACCTGTGTTGCACCACAATAAACCATTCCCTTATTTCCACTAAATACAGCCATTTTTATATTACCTCCAAACTAATAAGTTACAACCTTGTATCTCAAAGTATAAATCCACTCTGTATCATCTCTTATCAACTGTGTATAATATCTGGTCAACTGTATCATTGAGGCATCTAGATTTTGCTCGTCTAGCAGATTAATAATCTGTGCCCCAATTCCTAACGCTATTGTAGCAGAGGAGTCATTAGAATAAACTGCTATACTGATATGGTGTTCCTCTAGTGTAGCAGAAGTCTTGGCAGGTAGATAACCAGAAGGCAATGTTTGAAGATGTGTAATAATCACTATAGGATACTGAAATACATCTGGAACATATTCAAGATATACGCCATTAACATTCTGTAGTGAAGTAGATAATTTAGAATATATTTTAGTTAAAACAGTATTTATCTTTGTTGACAATATGTCCTCTGAAGCCATTTATATGCTCTTATTAAACCAACTGCCATAAATGGATGCGCACCTCTCTTTCGTTCTTTGTTTATCACTTCTACTCCAGGAGGAATTGTAGGTGCTTTCATATAAGTCCATACTATAGCTCCAATCTCAAACTTCTTTGCCCATTCATATTTCTGTTGTAATTCTTCTGTAATTGTTAATGGATATGGTCTACTACGTCCAAATTCTTGAACACCTGCGTGTGGAGAATGATTCCATACTTTACCAATGATAGCATTATCTGTAATAACTGGTTCTTCAACAACAAAGTTAGCAAAGAGGCTATCTGGGTCTGTATGCACTCTATCGGTTTCAGTTAAGTAATTTTTAGATTCATTTACAATTACTTCAGACGTTTCTTTAACTACATCTTTCCCAAATTGATAAATAGCTTGTTTAATAGCCATTTTATCTATATCGGATTTAATTTTAAATTCTAGTTTCATTGTTTAATATTGATTATATCTGTTGCGTCGTCAACAGTAATCTCTAAGTGGTGGTTTCTAAAATTAGGATTCCGATATCCTATAATTTTAAAATACTTATCACCGATATTTATGATATTGTCAGGTTTTATATCTATATCGTCTGTATAGATAACATATCTTCCTATTAGTGAAGGAGTATTAGCTAGTGCCTTAACTTTACTTGAAGGATTAGATATTACACCTTTAGCTGTTTTAACAAAAACATATTCAGTAGTATATGAACCTAATCCGTCAGATATCAAAGTCTTGGAATACACTTTAAACTCCTGCACTGGTCCAATCATAGAATGCTCCCATACCAGCTTAATCTTTTATTCTTATATTCATTTATAATTTCTCTTGCTTCCATAGGTAGACTATGCATATCTTTAGAGAATGTAACTCTTTCATCACCTATTGTATAGCTAGATATATTGCTTAGATTTTCCTGATAATTCCTGAACCAAGATTTAACAGTTATCATAATTGCATATTTAATATCTTCTTTTAATCCTATACCAGAACGATATATTACTTCTAATCTTACAGGCTGTGGTATATGAGCATAAAAGGCTAAAACCTGTTCGTCTATAATATCAAAATCTACTAATTCTACATTTCTAATAGTATCCATAACACTTATTACATATTTTATAGGATAATGTTTTGGATTGAAGTATCTTGAATTAATCGTGTGTATTTCTTTAAATTCAATAGTAGGTATATATCTTACAGTATATATTCCGTCTATATTTACTATGATAGTGCCATCAGTTAAGTTATATGTGAAATCTTCTATATCAAGTTCTATGCCTTGTCTGTATACATATTCTAATTCTGTTATATTCTGGTCAGCAAGTGTTATAATTCCATTTATAGAATTAATAGAAACTTCTTTTGTAAGTGTATATCTAACAGTATATGTTCCGTCTTCAGTAACTGTTATAGTGCCATTAATTAAATCAAATGTATAATTTTCTATTTCTACACCGTCTTTTGCTAGATATGTTATCTCTGTTAAATTCTGGTCTAGTAATGTTATTACTAAGTCTACAGAAGCAACACTTACTTCTTTAGTAATTAAATATCTAATAAGATAAGTGCTATCTATATCTACATTAATAGTTCCATTAACTAAATTATATGTAAGTCCCGATATATCTAATTCCGTGCCATTCAGATATAAATATGTAATTTCAGACAGATACTGGTCAGGAAGTGTTATAAGTGCATCTACTGATTGGACAGTAACCTCTTTAGCTGGTATAAATGTCCAGTCTAATTGCTTAAGAATAATAGATTCAGCTGAATTTCCTAAAAATTCCAGCTGTGCATTATTAGAACCTATAAAATTTTGTAATTCTGTTAAATTGATATATCTCATTTTTTAGGTAGTGGGAGGCAAAAGCCTCCCACTGATTTATACGGCTATAGAGATACCAGCAACTACAACTGGATAAGTAACAGACGGTGTGAGCATAGGCTTAAAGTCATTACGCATAGAAGTGACAAGCATATTAGATGTGGTAGAAATATCCCTTGCCTCTTCTACTTTTACGCTGCCTCTCTGTCCAATTAAGAATGCTGGTGTATAAACCATAAGTATCTCTGTATTTGTTAAACCAGGTGTTGTATAAACTCCAGTTGTTGCTAGGTCTTCTCTTACAAATTCACTTACTATGATAGGAATTCCGTCTATTCTTTCAAGAACACCAGTATCTACAGTAGCATTAGGTCCAAATTTATCATATGTAACTACCTGGTCAGTATCTAATAGCTTAATAAACGCACTATTAGATACTATGAGTGCAAGATTATTAGGATTCTGTCCGAATCTCTTCATCTTTAATCTCATACTTCTGATTACACCTAATGCTTTTGATTTATCTGAAAGGTCAACAGCACTTATCTCCAGGCTACCATCTTTAGCATATTTCCTTAATCCCTTAAATGCCTTTCTAGCATCTGTTGGACCAGTCACATCAGCATCCATATGTGTATTAGCAGTATCATCACCATTAATTATCGTAGTCTCTAATGCCCTAGCAAGTGACTGTGCTATATATCTTTTAATAGCAGGAAGCGCTGGTGCTATCAAATCCTCAGTAGCTTCATCTGTTATCCTTGTAAAATATAAGAATGTTTTAGCGGTAAACGTTAATGCAGCGGTAATTGTGCCTGTAGTAGCATTATCGTTAAGTGCACCTGTACCTTCAGTCCTATAGATAGCCATAGGGTCATTTAGCATAACTGGCATTAGGTATGGATTAGATGGCATATTTATTGTCTCGAAAAGCTTTGCGACTCTTAATTCCTGCTCATATATTTCAAGAATTCTAGTAGATAGTTCCTGCGGAACAAATTCTTTACCGAAACCTGTAGTCCCAGCTGAGAATGCCTTAGATATTAGCTTACTATATACATTTTCATAGTATTTCAACTGGGTAGGTTCTTTCCTCAGTATTTTAGATAATAGATATAAATTATCATTAGCCTCATCAATAGCAGGGTTATTGAATTCATAGGTGAATTTCTCTGGTTCTTTCTTTGCTTCATTGAAAGAAGCCCTTATTAAGTCGGCTAGCTCACTGGTTCTGTCATTCTTTAATACTTCTACTAAACTTTCAAACTTCTGCATTACTTCACTCATTATTGTCTCTCCTCTATAAGTTTTTTCAAACCACTAACAATTGCATTTCTCTCTTCAACTTTTTCTTTCATCAAATTCAACAATTCATCAATCTTTTCAGGAGGTAATTCTTCCTCTGACTTTTTAACTTCTTCGGTCTTAACTTCTACATCTTTCTTAACTTCTACATCTTTCTTAACTTCCATCTTCTTCTCTTTCTCGGCATTGATATCAGCCTTTAATTTCTCTAGTTCTTCAGCAAGCCTTTCAAGTAACCTTAATACTGTATTCATCTTAGATTCTAAATTCTTAGTAATTTCTTTCTCTACTTCTGGATAAGGATACTTATCATTAATAGATACACCTATGAAACCAGCTAAAGTCTCTATGGCTTTCTTTATATCGTCTGGTGCGTCTTTATATAATGGCTGTAAAATATTTATTGCTTGTTTAATTGATTCTCTGGCGTCTTTGCCTAGCTTCTTCTCGACTTCTGTTAAAACTTCATCTGATATTAAATCTTCCATACTTCCCTCTCTTTTGACTATATAGAATTCTTCTCCGATAGCAGGCTCGTCTACCTCGGAGACTTCCAACATATGTAAATCGAACAACAGACCTACTTTGTCACTCATCTCACTCATAATGCAACTCCTCTATTACAATAGCGGACCACGACTACTATCTCCATTCGATGACCTTCATACGTCCAAATGCTCTGATAGAAAAGCCTCTTATCTTGCCTTGCTTAATCAGCTCTTTGCGAATAGGATTTTTTTCTTCTATTGTAAGATACCAAGTTCCGTCTGGTATAACTCTTCCATTATCTAATCTGTAATCGCCTTTTTGTATTGCACATTCAAGAATAGTAACTTCGTCGTTTACATATTCATTCTGGTGCATAAAACCTATATTCCTTGAATTGCGCATAAAATCGAACATAGCTTTTTCAATTTCTTCTTTAGTAATTATATGACCCTGTCTATCTACTCTATCAGGTATCAATACAGGTCCAGTAACTATACCACGGAAGGTATCTGATTTCATTATAGGTAAAACTGTATCAGCTGGTGTTTTAGACGTTTCGAATAGCCAAAACGCAGTATTTTCTTCTTTCTTTGCAGTATATAAACCATTCAATACCTTACCTTTAAATTTTACTTTTAGAAATTCAGGAGAATTTTGATATATCTCACAATTACCACTATCTATCAATTCTATCCAGCAAGGTGTATTTTTAGATGGATTTAGCATTGTCTTTGGTTCTATTTTAGTCTGTTCTTTGATATCAATAATCTTCTTATCTATATCAGTTTTATATCCAGCAAATCCAAAACTATCTGCTGGGTCTTCTGATATAGAATAATGCACTAACTTATTACCATCTAGAATAGTTAAATCATACACTTCTTCTGTCGGTCCAAATCTATTTATCTTATGCTGCGGGTCTAACCAGTATCTTCTATGTAAGAAGAATTTACCAGTATTCTTGGTTATTAAATCCAATTCCAAAATAGCATTACGCATTTGTATTGCCTTTTTTCTATCTTTTTCTAACCAGTATTTATATTCATCTGGTATCTTCTTCCTAATTTCTTTTGGTAATGCAGAATAGCCTAAAGGTGGTAAAAGATTTTTACGCACTGCTTCACCAAGCACATATGGTGTCTGGTCTGTAGACTGTATAAATAGCCAGGTAAATGTTGAAGGATTTTCAGCTTCTTCTTTATCATAAGGTGGTAATATGTTCTTTGTAGCTTTATAAAATACAATTAAATCATCATCTGTAATTTCTTTACCATTCATTACTTTTCTTAATTCTTCTATACCTAATTGCCTGAAGATATGTTTTCCTTTAAGTTTACCGTCAAGAAATACTTCAAGCATATAATCTTTAGAAAATCCATATTCTACTTTACCTTTATCTATGATTAGAAATACTCCAGGATAGTTAACTCTAGAACCAGGTAGTATTTCTTTGCTTTCTGATTGTGAAGGAACTACGCCTTCAAAATCAAACCATTCCTCTGGTTCAGGTTCTTTAGGTGTAGCCCATAAAGAAGTAGCACGAACCTTACCATCAGCAGTTTTCCTTAACTTAAACTTACCATTCTTCCAATCAATCTTCCATATATCTTTTTCCTGAACCTTTTTAGCGTCTTCTAATGTAAGTATAGGTTCATCTATATTACCTTTAATACCATCTTGAATTGTAAAGCCAATTAACTCAGCCAGTTTTAGCCCTCCAATCCAAATGGGTAGAATTATGATACCTGATAAATCCAAGTCCACCAACAAAATCGTGATTTTCTGTTTCTATATCGTATACGAATTTAGAAGCAGGATAATAGAATTTCTTTTCCTTCTGATTAATTTCTTTGCTTTCTATCTTCTGATATACCTTATTGTCTGCATTCTTATTGAACGATATATAATAACAATTCTTGTCTACTGTTAATTTATAACTATTATAGACTAAACTGCCTAGGTAGATAATCTGTTCAGCTAATTGCATAGAATCTGCCTTGATACTCTTATTTTTCAGCATTAGATTTTCAAGTAGTGTCTTTATATGTTCTAATTTCCAGTAAAATACCGCCTTAGGAATTCTCTTAAATACTACAGTCTTACCAGCAAAACATTGATATAAAATAGGAAATCCGCCTAGAAGAACCATATCATTCTTGATATAAAAACAGCCGAATTTCTTTTTAAACTTAATCAATAATTCGTCTAATTTAAGCGGATAGGTTATATAGTTATTTACTTTTTCACCATATTTTAATGTATTTGTAACAAGTAAGATAGTATCTAAATCTACGTCAATATCATTACCTTCAAGTGGTGGTGGATTAACAGTATCTAAAACAGTTCCTTCTTTTATATCATTAACAGTGATTTCCTTACCTTCTGAATATAGGGAATGGCTTCCTGTAACCTCTGCTATATTTTTATCTGTAATTACCTGATACATTTGACTTTCCTGTATTGGATGCCTAAATACTCTCAATATCTTACTCCAGCCGTTAGAAGTCCATACATAAATATTTTCTGGTATATATTCATTCTGTTTAATTTTAGCTGGTATTAAAGTATAGATGGGAACTATATCAAAAGTATCATCATACTTAATATAGACTGGGGTTTTATCAGCAACTGACTTACCTATACAATGCCTATGTATCATATACTCATACTCCTTATCTTCATTAAGCCATATAGGAAGAAATGAAATCTTCCTTATTTCCTTCTTTGTATTAAGTATTCCAGCTTTTCTTGCAGAATTCAAAGCAGTAGAAACACTATCTGCTTCTGTAATGTCTTCATTATATTCGATAAATTTAGGTTCATATAGATTAATAGAATAATTTCCATTGCTTTCATACACATTCAGATTATGAAAACTAACTGTGATAATTCCCCACTTTGGAACGTCTACTGCTGTATTATAGGTTCTTCCGACTGGAACATAAAAGGTATCTTCATATTTTATTAAAGTATTCTCGTCTACTGGAATGTTACCATCATATCTTAAGGCGATATCATAATTAAATGCCTTCTTATCTTTGGTTTCTGTCTTATCATAAACAATTGCGTGAACTTCAGCAAACTTCTTCAACTTCCACCAAGGAACATTGCCATTAAGTGGATAGATAGAATTAGCAGGTTTTACCATTACACCTTCTCCGTCTTCTATCTTCAGTAACTTATCTATTATTTCTTTCAATTCCTTTTCATTACTTACATAATAGCTTTTTAACTTATTCAATTCATACTTGTATCTTTCTTTATCCTCATTACCATCAAAAATATCCAAACTATCAAGTGCCTCAAGTCTAGTCTTATACGGTTCTTTATGCAAGTCTTTATCTAAATATAAACAATCGAATATATTAATAACAAAATGATAGTTTTCTGGCATTTCATTAGAATGTAATACACCACTCATCACTTCCCTAGGCTGGTGTATATCCTTTTCAAATAATTCTATTTCTGAATCCAGAACAAAAGATTTATCTGTCTTCGATAACTTCTCTATAATATTAGGAAACTTCTTTGTATTATCTGTTCCGTCTTCAGATATTATTCTTATTTTATCTTTATCTTTGAATATCAGGTGTCTAGCACCGTCTACCTTTAATTGCAATATGCATTCTATAAAATCAGTATTAAATCTACTGGAATACTGTTTAATATAATCTACTAAATCGTCATACTTAAATACTTCACCAGAACGATAAGCATTTACAGTATTCAATTCTGGTTTTCCTGGCATAATCATTCTGCTTGGTATTACTTCATCTTTTTTCTTACTTTCCAGTGCTTCTTTTTCTAACTTCTTATTTCCAGTCCTGAATACTTTTGTGATTAATTCTTTAACTTCTACGGAATCCTTTACTGGTATCACTTCTGATTTATTCTCTACCAACACAAGGTCTAAAACAGTATTATCTGGTAATCCAAATGCCAGTCTTGTTAATTTAGTATTTAAACTGGAGTCTGGTCTAATCTCGTCTTCCATCCTAATTATAATATCAGTATCTCTTGGATTCTTCTTACCATAAACAGTAGAACCACTTAAAGATATAAACTGTGGAATCCATACTACAGTAACATTGCCATTTGTAAGTGCAAGGTCATATAATGGGATATAATCCCAGTTAGGTCCATAAGGAGATTTAACTATATGGACAGGCTTATTTGTATCTATGTTATCTTCGATAATATCAGAAATATCTTCAGAAGTTAAAACCTTATTACTATATTTAACTTCTGAATTTTCTATAGTTACATATTCTTTCACAAGAATAATATCAGACAAAATTCTTCTCCAAGAATTTCTTTAAACCAACAATAAACTCGTCTTTGGTCTTACAAGATACCAAATATTCTAAAAAATACTGTTTTAGAATATTTTCTAATTTATCTGCTTCGGTTTCACCTTTAGAAGCTACCAGTGTAGAATGTATAGCAGGTAAATCAAGCAGTGTAGTATAATAATTCTTTATCTCTGATAAGGATATTCTTTTATTGAAATAATCTTCTAGCTTCTGTGATTCTTCTATTGCAGTTATTATCTTCTCTCTTAAAGATTTTAAGCCGTCATTTTGATTATCTGTTTCTTTATGATTTAACATTTCAGTTAAATTAGTAAGCAATAAAGGAATTTCACCATTTTGGATATTGGCTTTATCCAAAAGCTCTCTCAATTCATCTCTGGTCATAATACCACGCTCCACTAGGAGTGTCTCTGCTCTTAATATATCGGCAAGGAATTTTCTATACTTGTCCGATTTCTTTATTTCAAACTTGAATTTAACACTTCTGTCCTGTGTATTTATTAAATCGTAATTAATTCTTTCTTCTATGAACCTTGCCAGTGGTAAGATAGTATTAATAAAAGCAGAAAGTTCTACAGATTCCTGATTAGAATAAGAACCTAAATTAGGAACACCAAGTATTTTAGAAGTGACTTCTTTGAGCAGAAACTCTCGTTCTTTGTCAACGTCTCTTTCGGTATCTGAGCCTAAATTCTTAATATCAACAGGAGCAGTCATAATAATTGGAATTTCTGGGCTTGACCTTATCTGATTAAGCATATCTACTTTAAGGTTCTTAATCTGTATTTCATTAAGATTACCACCAGCAGGAGAAATAACTGGATGTATAATACCAAAGTTCTTATCAGTATAAATTAGTCTATTTACCAGATTTCTATCATAAGTAACAGGTAATAAAACAGATTCTAATTTAGAACGGCACAATTCTTCGCCAGGAGAGTATGATAGAAACTTAACAAGTTCATTAGAATAATATTCTTTATCTTTATACCTGATTCCTATAAAATTTTTATTTTCATTTGTAATTAACTCAGTATTTGAAATCTTTACATACTGAAGGCTTTTAACAGAACCATTTATATTATATTCTTTAATCCAGAATGAAGCACCATAAATATAATAATCCTTGACTGTATATTCAAGTATTTCTCTTATAGAATATAATTCATTTGGTCTTTCAAATAACCTATAGAAATTACCACTTTTAAGTATATTACCGTCTTTGCGCACTAGAATGAATGGTAAGTCTGCTATGTTCTGTGCAATATAATCTACGCAAGAAGCAACAATAGAAGAACAAATATAGGCTAGGGGACTTGTAAGATTCAGGTCCCCAATATTCTGGTATTCAGCCTCGTCGTATTCCTTCTGAAGATATATAACTTCAGGTTCTTTATCTGAATTTCTATTAAAGAAACTTAAAAAAGGAAATCTGATTTCTTTCCTCCTTGTTCATTGGATTGCCTTCACCAATAATAGCACATAAACCTGTGTATGAATGCACATTTTCAATTGTGAATATGGTATAATATAAATATGAAGATTGCTTTGTGTGGTCACGCATATGGCGGTAAAAGCAGTAT
>Ga0209508_1002228_pt1 | contig 13254 bp, 5 predicted proteins | sample AD_UKC129_MetaG_FD_184427 | JGI IMG/M metagenome (GOLD analysis project Ga0209508, IMG submission 184427) | Active sludge microbial communities of municipal wastewater-treating anaerobic digesters from Canada - AD_UKC129_MetaG (SPAdes) (version 2) | ecosystem: Engineered > Bioreactor > Anaerobic... | reverse complement strand
CCTTGTGACTTAGTAGCAGCATCCTCATAAGCTATAGCGCCGATGAGTGTCATACAGATGGCAGTCCATGCGGCTATTGTTTCTTGTGGCACGTTATATACCTCACTTGCAACTACACCAATAAGCCCAAAGACTGCAACCCAAAACTTACGACTGCGAACCAGTAGTAACAGTGTTTTCATAGTAGCCTCCCTATTTCAATTTCTCTATGATAGATACAGCCAGCGAATATACTCCTCCACCAGCCAGAAACGAACCAAGCAGGATAAACGCCACTTGCCACTTACGGTTGTTAGCATCGTTTCTCTGCTGCTTTAAATCCTCTATGTCCCTTGTGTTGATAACTACCTGCATTTGCAGTTTAGGTAGACATTTAACGGCCTCGTGTATGGCGTCCAACCTAGCCATCACCTTGCCAATCTCCCAGTCGCCATTGCCCATGCACGTCTCCTTATGGCCCTGCGTATCGCATCTGGCCACGAATGTAGTTGTCGATACTAGACGGGCTTATGCTTCGACCTGGTTTCGGCGGAGCCTCCCGTCCCTTCTGCTTCTCTTTGATGAGTTTTTGCATCAAAGCCTTCTGCTCATCGGTCAACTCAATACCGCGTGCCTCAGCACTTCTCAGCATGTTCTCGATGCCACCGTGAAGTCTTACTACTGCCAGTGCAGCACGCTCCATCTCTTTTTTATCGCCCTTCTCAAGAGCCTTGAAGAACTTGCCGTAATACTTGCCCCTTGTCTCGGCAAGTGCCTGCGTCATAACCTTCTTTGAGTCCAGACCGTTACGCTCGGCAGCGTCCAGAATATCCGCAACCAGCGCGTCTAGCTTCTTAGTGAAGTCCGGTTGTTTGCGGATTGTCGGCCACATGCTATCTTCAGCGTAGCTTTCGAGAGCCTTAGTAATTGCTACATTTGCCTTCCAGTTAGTCATACCTTTGGTCATAGGTGCTGTGAAGGCGAAGTTGTTACCCCTAAGAGAGAACGGTATAAACTTGCTGACTATCGCCTTGGTGCGTTCGGGTATGCTGGGTATGAAGTCCACGCCTGCAAACGGCAGGTCGAACCCGTCACCCTGCGAACCGGTTATCTGTTCATACGCCATCTGCACTACAGGTGATGACTTCACGCGCAACATCTTAGGCCAGTTGACAGCCCATCCAACAACCTCTCTGGCCTGCTTGCCGAAGTGTGTATAATACCGACCTTCAGGCTCCGGCCTGCCTAGCGACTTAGCCATAGCACGCTTAAGTGGAGTAACGTCGATGTCCCACTGTTTACCGACCTCATTCTCCCAAGGCCACTCCTTGTCGCCCTTGTTGGGATCTCCAAACGCATGGTAAATCCCCTGCTGAAGTGCTATCGTATCCAATACAAGCGTTATTGCCATATTGCGCCAGTAGCGTATCTGCATAGCACGGCGCACGGGATTCTTTGATAGCGTCTTTGCTGCTATATTGATGTTGGATAATGTCCAGTCCGGGGCAAGCAGTACACCGTGGATAACCTGAAGCACCTTCGGAGTCAGTGCCATCTTGCCGTGGTGAGAACCGATGCTTACGCCGAACTTGGTTGCCCACTCCTGCCCTCCGTAAGCATCGTTCAGGTAGTTGGCAACGTCCGTCTTTATCTTCTCAATTGGCACGTCGGGATACTTTTTAGCCATCCATTCAACCTGATCGTAGTAGGTGTAGATCTTCAGCCCGGAGTGGTATTCATCCCACAACTTCCTGTCTATGAAGTCGTTGAACCTGCGGAGCCTGTTGGTGAACGTCCTTAATACCGGTATCCTGCGCGTCTTGGCCTCAATAGCCATCAAACCTTTTTGAATTCTGCCGATTGGCACATCGGATACACCGGTTGTTATCTGGAGTCCATGCATAATCGGGTCAGCCAGCAAATCTGGGTCACGCATAATCTCCATGCCTACCTTGTGAGGCTGCTTAAATAACACGCGCTTGCCTGTTATCGGATGCTTGTCGCCAAGTAGCAATAATCCTTTACGGACACCAAGAGTTGCCCTTGCGCTTTCAGTCAACGCCCAAGCGTGAAAGCCGCTAAATGAGAGTGCGGACTTCTTCGCTACAGCGTTTATCATCTCAATACCGCGAGCGAACTTGCCGGAGAACGGGCTTTCAAGCACCATCTTGACTGCCGGGGCAATGTCCGGGTGAACCGCTACGCCACCATAATGCAGTATCAACTTGCCATCTGCCGTCTTTCGCCCGTAGACTCGCTGAATGGCCGGATGGTCTATAATCTCCCAACCTGCCGGGGCTTTACTTGCAGGTACAACCGCATTCTCACCAAGCTCTGTTTTAAGTCCCATTATCTCGTGAACGAATCGCCTGTTAGTGGCTACACGCCAGTTAAGCTCGTTCCACATCTTGTGCAGTATGGCAACGTTCTGAGTAACGGGTGTCAGCCCAGCCTCTACAGCCTCTTTCAGCGTTGGAAACTTACGCTTCTTAGCGTTCGGACTGTTTTTCAGCCATCTTTGGGTAAACGCTTTTAACTGCTGTGGCTTGTCGATGTAGAAGTGCGGCAGGTAGTCCTCGATAGCCTTGATGTATTCTTCGTCACTAATTTCTTTCAGGTATTCGTTGACTGCCTGCCGCGAACGCTCCTGTGCTGCCTTGTATTCAGCCATAACCCGTCTTTGCTTGGCCGACAACCGCTTCTTCACGGCTTCGGCTGTGTCGCCTTTGACTTTGATATTGCCGATATTCTCAACGGCTGCACCAATATCTTCAAGCTCTCGCTCAGATAGTTGCTCCTGCCATCTTCTAGCCCGTTGGTTCGCTCTTGCAGTCTCAGCCGTCCGTGTGCGCGTGTAGAGTGTGGCTGCTTCTTCAGCCTCAATCATAAGCTGAGACTTCGGAGTGCCGCGAGTGAGAACACGCCCGGACTCGGAGGCAAGCCTGGACTCAACCGGAGTAGTAGCCTCCGGTGCGCTTGCCTTCGGTGTTGGCGCAGCACCTTTCGCTATCTCTCCCTTTATCTCTGTTATCTCTGCATTAACTTCTATTAACGACTGTACTATTTCATTACGCTTTTGTTTGAGAGGGTGATCATCCGCTAATGGCTTTGTCACATATCTACCTTTGACACCTTTGCGCCTTGCCGGCCAGACGTATACTGTCGACTCTTTGGATATTTCACTCTCAACGCTTCTTAATTCGCTCTCTAATGCTTTTCTGCGACTCTCTAATGCTTTTTTGCGAACAACAGCTGCGCCTCTGGTTTCTGCTATTGTGCCAACCGGTGCTTTATCAGTCCATCTTTTAGACTTGAGCAAACCAGGTGCTATACTAGAAGGTATATAATCGCCGTATTCGTAATCTGATCCACTTTTGTTTTTAGCGTAATATGTTTTACCATGCCCTCGTATCTCTAGCTCACTAATTGCATCAGATATTATCGCCTCAATATTTTCAGGGTGTACACTAGGGTTAGCCTTTACCATATCTAATTGTTGGCGCAATTCTTCAGCAGCAGCCCAAGGATGTCCATACATTTGCATGGCATCATCTGCGGTTTTGATAACCATCTCTTGGTGTGTCGGTTTAGATTTTTTGGATGTAGGCTGGAATGTACGCTTCACTTTTATTTTTGGCATACCGGGCAATGGCTTACCACTTACAAATGTATGTAGATAATTAGCCTGTTCCGGATTGCTCACGGTAAATTGCCCATCGCCAGGCACTTTAATTGTTGTTGGTTTGGGTTCTTCTTGTAATTTAGGTAGTATACTCTCCAATTCTTTCGCGAGATATTCTTCTTGTGTCTTTGTCAGCCCTGTATTAGACCTAGGCTTCTCTGCTTTGCCCGTAACATTTGGCGTTACTTTTGCGCTTGCCTTCGTGGGTGTAGCAGGTTTTGCAGCCTCCGGTGCGCTTGCCTTCGTGGGTGTAGCAGGTTTTGCAGCCTCCGGTGCGCTTGCCTTCGTGGTAGTACCCTTGCCGGTTACAATGCCTACGTCAATCTTTGGTGCTGTTTCTACCCTGAGCGGCATTAATAAAGCGACTGGTTTTTTACCCTTGTAGAACACGATGACCCCATGCACATCTGCGCTACCGCGTATAGAATCGTATTCTACAGCATCACGGACTAGACGCAACCTGTGAGCATTAACAACTCTATAAGCTCCATCCTCACCTATCAAATACGCTACATCATTCGCGTAACCATAATCGGTCAGCTTCACAGTAGCTTCTTTATGGGCTTTATCGAATGATGACTTCATCTTGTCTTGAGCATAGTTGCTACTATTGATAGCCTGCTTTTGCATCCATGGCCTTGTGCGTACACCCGGCGCAGATGTATCAATAAGCATAAACTTATCCGTAACAAATCGCCCCGGCTGTGCTTCGTTGCCATACCAGTAAGTCGGCCTCGGCCTCAACTTACTGGTTGGTTGTAGTGACTTTGAGCGTTCTGCTATCTCAGCCGATTCTTGCTCCTCTATTCGTTGCCTTTCGGCCATCCTGTTCTTGTGAGCCTCTTTTGCACCTGCAAGTGCTTCATCTATCTTTGCAATAGAGTCCCTTGACGCATTTTCAATCTCTGCTTCTATAGCCCGTGTGTGCTTTCCGTGAAGCTCGCCATACTTCTCCCTAATTTCAGCCAGTGCAGCTTCACCGTAAGTCTTTACCTCATACCGCCGACCCAAGTGCTCAACTGTTTTTGCTAGTGTGTTCTCTGGCTTGGCGAATCGCAAGGCATTGGCTACATCAGTTATCATTTTATCTGCGTACGGTTTATCGGCAATACCTTGCTTCTTCATCTCTGCGCGGATTATAGGTTCAAACTGTGCTATTTCTGCATCTGAGAAGTAAAATCCATCGTCTTTACCAGATGCCTTGCGCTGCAACTCCAATTTCGCAGATAGTACTTGTGCTGCATCACCAGATTCTATAATATCCTCTAGTTCAGCTTCACGCCGTTTTAATGCAGCCTGCCTTGTTGGTTCATTATTCAGTTTTATTTCTTGCTCCAGCTTTTTTATCTGCTTATCAAGTGACTCACGCTTCTTAGATGTAATAGAAGTGCGTTCTCTCTGGCCTGTCAACTCATAATGCTTTGTGTATCTTGCGGATTGAGCTTCTTCAAGTGCTTTATATTCTGCATCTATAGCTTCTCGTTCTGGCGTACCCTTAGCAGGTGTCTTGCGTTTATACGTCTCCTTGGCAGGAGTAGCTTTGCCCGTAACATTTCGCGTTACTTTTGCGCTTGCCTTCGTGGGTGTAGCAGGTTTTGCAGTCTCCGGTGCGCTTGCCTTCGGAGTCTCAACCGGCTTGGCCTCTGGTTGTGTTACAGGCACGGTTTCGGGTGCAGGCTTGGTAGCATGTGCAGGAGTATGCTTATCACGCATTGCCTTCTCGACTAAGGCAATATCTTCACGGATTTCATACCAGTTGGTATTGCCTCGCTGAGACGGTACATTTGGATCCCGTGCGTGTCGCAATTCATTTTCGATAAATACGTTATCCTTTTGCTTCAGATGTTCATGCAACTGGCGAAGTTCTGAAATTGTCATCTCGGATAGCGGTTTATTCGCTCTAACACTTAACAACTGCCCTGGCTGCCTTTGAGAAGGTATTGAAGGCTCATAAGGCCCAATATCCCCGGTTTCGACCTTCGGAGTCTCGGTAGGCTTGGCAGGCTCAACAACGGGCTTAACCTCTGGCACACTTACCTTAGTGGTTGGCTCTTTACCAAACAACACATCTAATTGCTCAGGTGTGACTTTATAGCCAGTGCGTGGTACTTTACGAGATATACCTGTACCAACCCCCGAAGTCCATCTGTCAACGGGTATTAACTCGGATTTTCCTATGATGCCATTACGACTTATTCGCGCTATCCTTACCGTCTTTTTGTTTACCTTATCTATCCTATACACATAGAAAAAGCCTTCACCCATATCTACAAATATATCTCCGGGCTGCATACTTGTGATTGGTACTTGCTCGGTTTCTAACAGCCTTTTTAATGACTCCTTAGCATCCACGGCAGGCTTTATCGGCTCGGTAACAGGTGCAGGTTCTACCACGGCCTGCCCTTGCCACTTATCACGGGTATACACGCGAGTCTTGCCCTCAGCAGTCTTGACGCGTACTGTCTTAGGTGTCACGGCTGATACCGTTACTTCACCCACATCCGGCACTGTGTAGCGTGAACCAACAACAGGCTCGGACTTCGCAGGCATCGGCCTTGCAGCAGGTTGTGAACCTGCCTTTGGTGCTTTACCAGCAATACCCTTACCCTGCACGGCTGGGCCTAATTCGACCTCCATCCTGTCCAGATAGGCTTGCAGTGCTGCATCGTCTGCGGCCTTAATATCCACCTCGTCAAGTCGCCGCATTTCATCTATATATCCCGGACGTTCTACAGGACGCATCGGCCTTGTCCTCTCGATGGTCATACCGGGTTTCTCAGGTATCGGCCTTGGCTGATAATCAGGCATCATATGATGTACGTCCTGCCCTGCCTGTTGTATCTGAGCCTTACGAGCAGCACGCCTGGCAGGTAAGCTAATAGCCTTACGAGCAGCACGCCTGGCAGGTAAGCTAATAGCCTCACCAGCAGCACCAAGCACTGTCTTGAACCCAGCACCCATCAACGCTGCGTGCGCGGTATGCTTCGGCCTTGTCTGCAAGAACATCTGTGGATCATTGACCAATAGGGGCAGATCTGCTACCTGCTGAAACGCTGCCATCTCAGCAGCACCGGTACCGGCTCTCTTAGCAGTCCTTGCACCGAATCCGGCAAGCCCCGGCATAGCATCTGCTGCCTTACCAGCCTTACCTATACCGGCTATGGCCTTACCAACCTTGCCTAAAACACCACCACGGGCTGCAAGTTTGCCACCGATCTTGGCAATAGCGGCACCAGCACCCGGCATCATACCCGTGAGACCAAACGCAAGAGTCTCAAGTGACGATGGTTCTCGAGGTACTATAGTAGCACTTCTCATTACCGTATATGTCGGCAGCTTCGGTCGCAAGGCCTGCCCGTATAATTTCTCCTGCTCTATGAGAAACGGAAGAGTGGGTGTGGGCGCCGCCAAGGCAGATATCCAATCGGGCGGCAGCTTCGGTCGCACGAGCTGCCCGTATAATTTCTCCTGTTCATTGATATAAGGCCAAGGACTGATTGTGGACGTCGCCAAGGTGGCTATGTCGAAGATTTCGGACTTACCACCCCGAATGGACTGTAGCAAAGCAGCAGTACCGCCACCAGTGTATGTTAGTTTCTTGCCACTGCTTTTCTTCTTGGACTTCTGTATCTCGGCTAATACTTCAGCAGTACCGCCACCAGTGTATGTTAGTTTCTTGCCACTGCTTTTCTTCTTGGACTTCTGTATCTCGGCTAATACTTCAGCAGTACCCATGCTTGCTACCTCTTTTTCATAGATGGATGGTTCGGCCAGAAGTACTTTTTAGCATATTCAACCCATATCTTTTGAGCGTCTTTGCCATATCCCCATGCGGTTAGCAACTCCCGAACGTTCGGCCCTGTATAGCTGCCCTTTTTACCCTGCCTTGCATCGTCTATGATTGCTTCGCGGAGTATTTTAGCATGTTTCGCTGATAGTCTGGCACTGGCAGGTTTTGCCGTTGTCTTGCCACTACCTGTCCCAACTGAAGTATTAGCAGGTTTTGTTACCGTATACGGTGCAAGCTGTTTGCGCTTACGAGCCAAGTCCTCTAACTGACTGCCAAGGCTTCGCAGTTCTGCCTCCTTCTCTTGGATGTACTGCTTGCGTGCGTCGTCACTCCAAGTGGAGAAATCGACCTTGCTGCCTATCTTGCCCTTCTTCTTGGCTGCTTCAAGTCCCACCCTCACAGCAGATATACTTCTGCGAACACCAATGGCCTCCTTGCGGTACTTGTCATCAAGCGTCTGCACCTGGCCGGGGGTAATACCTAATCCCTGCTTTGCTGCGTTCTGCATAACACCTTCAGCCATTATTCGTTCGGCTCTGGCCTGTGATAGTGCCTGCTGTGCTTGCCTGATACCAAGAGTAGCCTTGTCATACTCCTTCTTCCAGTCGAACTTCTGTTGGTCTAGTGCCAACCTGTCCTTTGATAAGTCAATCCTCTGCTGCCCTTGGTCTATCCTCTGCTTGGACTGAGCGAGCCGTTCTTGGTCAATCGGCTTTATCTCTGGAAACAACATATAATCAGGAGGCATTGGCTGTCCTGCAAGCATTGGATTGAGTTGCTGCTCTATCATCCACAACTGCATCCTTAGCTGTGTGGTATCCCCTCCTGCCTGTCGTGCTGCTATAATCTGCTTCACCAGACTATCCCTGTTGGCGATTATCAGCTTATAGTCCCTGTTCTCCTGCATCGGGTCTCTAAAGTTAAGTGTCTGCCATCTCGGTACAGTCTGCACCTGCGGAGGTGCGGAGGACATACCAAACGGCGATATTGGCAGAGGAGGCATATCGGACGGCTTCAGTTGTTCAACAGGTTCGTTAAGCCACTGTGCGGCCTGTTCTACGGTCATACCAGCCATCGGCAATACCTTGTTGTAGTTGGCTGCCCCGAACCTGTCGTATAGTTCAAGCGGCGATATTGGCCGCGACCGGTATAAACGCTCCTGCTCCTGCATCCTCTTAAGTGCCAGGTCATGTTCAAGCTGGGCTTGTGCCTGCGCCCTAGCCGGTGCTCCCATATCCCACTGTAACTGCTGGCCTAACATGTCCATCTGCTGCTGGCGGATAGCGTTCTCAAATTGCTGCTGTGCCATAGCCTGCTGATATTGCCTCAGCTGCATCGCCTGATTAAGCCGTTGGTTGAAGGCATCCCGGCCAGATAACAGTCCTTGTAAGAATTCGCCTGCCATATTACTTGCCTCCTAACGGTTGCCAGTTATGTTGCCAGCTATACGGTTTCCACTGAGTACCACCAAGGCCGTAACTAAGCGGGGATAGTGGATCATATCTGAGCGGTGCTGTCGGACTACCTGCAAAAGAGAAGTTGCTTACCGGCTGTGGCTGTGCTGGCTGCTGTGCTGGCTGCTGTGCTGGCTGTTGTGGCTGCTGTAACTGCCCTACCTGCGGTTGCCTGAACCCACCACCGGCCCAGAAACCGCCGATACCAAGGATGTCGCCAAACGGGTTGTGTGCGCTTGCCTGCCGGCGGTACTGCTGTGCGTTCTGGTTATATATCCCGGCGATATTGCCGTATAAGTTCATCCCCATAGCAGGTATTGCCGTTGCACCACCCATCAACCCCTGCCCGTACTGACCGAGATTGAAGAAGTTGCCTGCCATCTCTCCGCGCCGTTGAGTCGCTATGTCGTTTAGCATCAATGCTTTGCGTGCGTTCTCAGCAGATAGCGCCTCGTTATACCACCTGTTGAACCCAGGCATCATCTGAGCCTGTTCTGCCGATGTCTGTATCCCACGCTGCGCGTTATACTGAGCCATCCTTGCCGCTTCGTTCGCTGCCGCGTTCTGCATACCTAAATCGGATAGCGTAGATAAGGCAGGCTCTAAATCAGCCGTGCCCTGCGGCACGTTCAACCACCAAGGTAATCCCGCGCCCTGCGCTCCAGGAGACAACGGATTGAGTGGGGCGAATTCCGGCTGAATGGCTGGTTGGCTAGAATACTGAATGGCTGGTTGGCTAGAATACTCACTACCCCACCCTGCAGGAGGCTGCTGCCAGCCGTATTTCTGCTGTGCTCTACCAAGCCGTGAAGCCCAACTCTCACCACCCGATATATCGCTTAGTATGTCGTTCCACTCTTTTTCGCCTATCCGTTTCGCGTTTGGATTCTCTTTGATGTTGTAAAGCATCATCAATGCTGCCTGCTTCTCCGGCCCGTCCGGCCCCATTAGCGCGTTTCTGAGAAACAGTGGCGCATTGTTTATCGCACTCAGGTTAGGCATACTGTAACCGGATTGCATACCGCTAGGCATACTGTAACCGGATTGCATACCGCTAGGCATACCTAACATCTGAGCCTGCAAGCCTTGCATATACTGCATCTGTGGGAGGTATCCAGACATATATGCGTACTGCCAGGGCAGTAGTTGCTGATAAAACATCTCCTGCTGCTGGTTTAATGCCTGCTGGCGTGCTGCTTCTGCCCTCTCTGCGTTCTTTTGGTCGTCCTTACCTGTCCATCGTGATAACCAGCTCATAATGATACCTCCTACTTGCTGCCTGAACCGTGATAGTCGTTTGAATATTCGTAACCCTGCAACGTCACAGGGCAAGTAAATGTCCCGCTCCAACCGAGGATAACTGAGCGTGTATCAAGCTGTGGCCTTGCATCCACAACCACCCTGTCGCCTGCGTCCGGTTCAGAACCTTCTGCGCTTGCGATGGTCACGCTCTCCGTTGCTGTCGTTGTTGTCTTCGCGTTCGGATACACCGCCACTGTCACTGTCTGGTCGGCTATCGGTCGGTTGAACACGAGCCGGATGTTACGGACGTGCTGTATGTCGTAAAGCCTTGACTGTTTCGCAGTCGTCAGAATCGCGCCTGTCCTGTGCTCCGCTGTCACACCTGTTGCACTCGATGGAGTCCAGTAGGTATAATCACCGGTCTTCGCGTGAAGCCGCCACACATAACCCTTTTCAGCATCACCGTAGTAGAGTGCGTCGTTATCGCCAGCACCGCTCCATACAGACAGGCAGTAAGCCTTGCATGGTGCTGATTCCGTACCTATCTCCGTGAACGTGCCCGTCGGTAGGTGAAACATCATCATCTTGTTAGGGATAGTTGATGGAGTCTCCGGCCATGTGAACACCAGATAGTCACCCCAGTAAGCAGCAGAGCACCGCTCGAAATAGTCCGTTGTCGAGTTGCCAGCCGTGACAGAATCCGCAAACTTGTAGCGCGGAGGAAACACAGCCTGGTATATCGGCTTGGTGAGCACACTGCCAATCGGCTTTATGACCGGCCCGTTTCTTCTGTCGATCCACGCAATAGGCCCACCGCAGTTAACCACACTTGCCGATGAAGCGTTACCGCCTGCACCCATCTCTTCTCTGCGGTAATTAGCCCAGTTCTCACCCCACCACCTGTATTTTCTCAGTTTGGTATGGATTATCAGGGATGCACCTACGCCACCGGTATCCGCATAAGCCCCGTTGTCCGTGACGATTGATATTATCTTCTCTCCAGGATGTCCTATCCTTACGTAGCCTCCGAGCGTAGGGTCATACTCTGTCGGTTCGTTCACCCCGTATTCATAACGCGGCCAGTGCTCTCCGTCGTTCACGGTCGAGAAGTACAGGATGTCCGGGTTGTCAGAATCACCCCAGCAGAAAAGCGTGCTGTTATGCGCCTTGACGTGGTAAACGCCCTTTGGCGACGGGTCATGGTCGTAATTGAGTACTCTGCCAAGGCTGGTATCAGCCAGCCGGTCGACGAACCCTATAGTCGTCTTGCCAGGCTTCCACGGCAGCTCGGTTAGAAACTTGTAGATAGAACCGCCTGCGGCAGTCCGGTAAATCCGAACAGTATCAGCCTGCCGGTCAAGCCCCGATGTGGTTATCGTTACCGTCACCTTGTCACTGGCAGTACTTGTCACTTTGGCCTCCGGCGAAGCGTTGGACTCAGCCCCGGTCGTCGAGTTGTAAAGCGTGAACTTGTATTTATGCAGCCCGATATTCAGGTTGGGGTTAAACGCACACTTAGTGCAGGTCGGCGCAAGGTTCGGAATCTTGACAAGCGGGCTAGTCGTTGACATCGGGAAGTTGGGGCCAAGAGAGCCGTCAGCCGCTACGTCAGTATGCGTGTATCGTATCTCGCTCGATGGAGCGAACACGTGGGACTTTGGGAGATAGTAGCTTTCTTTCAAAAACTTAAATGTAGAACCGCCGCCCTCAGTCCTGTAGATACGGATAGCCATTATGTTGTCGCAGGTGGTGAATTCACTGAAAGGAGTCCACGAAACAGGCACGCCTATCGTGAAGTAATCCCTTCCGGTATCAGATGTATAAACAGCTGTAGGAATCGATAAGGCTTCACTCTCGCGCCATACCCAGTTTGAGCCATCCCACACGTAGTAGGCATAGGAGTAAGCGTACTCGTATTTCGTGTTTGTATCGAGCGAACTAGTAGTCTCAGGTATTTTCGTAAGTATTGGTGCTGTCATCGGAGGCAGAATACCGACGTTATGGACACGGGCAATGATGTAGTCTACCGGGCCTCTGGTATTAGGCCCGTTGGCAGTCAGCTCTAGCGTATTGTTGTCCGTCACCGTCGATATAGTGTAGTTACTGCTCCATGTGCCGCCTACTTTGAAGAATATGGAGTCACCGGGCTTTACTACATTCGTGCCCGTGCCCCAGGTCGTATTAGTGCCTTTGACCGTTGTCGTGTCGCCAGCACAGGATGCAGTCCCTACCGCGTAGTAGAACCCGTCCCACCTGTAAAGCCCGTTAACAGCAATGTATTCCCTGCCGTTGAACGCTTCGAAGTCTACAGGCTCAGTGTCACCGGGGGTATAGAGTATCGGCCTGAAGTCACAGAACGTTATTGTGCTGCCGTCCGGTATTGCCGCATGGTCGCCCACCGTTATAACACCGGTCGATTCGTTCTTCGCCGTATATGCAAGCGCGTAAGGTGTCGTATCACCGGATGCAGGAGTAACGAGGACGATACCGCTAGATGCCACCGTCTTGATGTTGTCCGTTGTCTTCAATTTGATGGACTTGCTGTTCAGTGCGGACGCATTAACCAACTCGCTCTGCTCACAGGCAAGCCACACGTATTCACCGCATCTGGCAAGCGTCCAGCCCTGCTTCGTAGTTGCGGCTGTGTCGTTTACCCTGTGGCCTGTCTTATAGAACCTGTCGAGCGATTTTACAGGCGTATTAGGTAGAATCTCGACCTGATTATACAGATTTCGGCCATTGATAGTTGTAAGCGAGCCATCAATGTGAATCATATTCTGAAGCACACTGGACTCGGTCGGCCCTATCTTCTCCGGCCAGTTGCGGTTAAGTCCGCCTGTGAAATTGTCTATTGTTATAGGTGGTCTTTCAGCCATTTACATCACCGATATAATAAAATCATCAATATAGAATGAAGCGTTCCTGAACTCGTTTAAATTAATTTCAACCACATAATGCGTCGCCCAATGTGGGGAGCGTATGCAGGTATGTATACCATAGGCCTTTGTCCAGTCAACAGCCCCGGATGTGAAATTAGCAGTCCTGGTTGAAATAGCTGATGATTTGTGCATAATGGTAGGCACTCCGTCAGCGTTCACTCCGAGTAT